>ULTA01034237.1_pt1 | contig 11685 bp, 10 predicted proteins | sample 1957181 | NCBI WGS metagenome assembly ULTA01 (sample SAMEA4835722, study PRJEB28245) | human gut metagenome | biome: gut microbiome; material: fecal sample | place: Denmark | collected 2008
TGTATGATTTCTTCCGTACCGGAACCTATGACCGCAACAGAGAGTTCGTACTGACGACATCTCCTTCCATGGATATTCTGATCTCCAGCAACTTAGAGCGTCTGATCTACCGTATCGCAGGCAATGATGCGGATAAAAACCGTGAGCTGATGAGTGCGCTGACCGGCAATGGCAAATACGAGATCACCGAAGAAATGAAGGCGCAACTGGCTGACTTCTATGGTAACTTTGCAAGTGAGGCAGAGACGGCAGCAGAAATTCGTCGTCTGTATGAGAAGTGCGGCTATGTGATCGATACCCATACCGCAGTAGCTTCTGCAGTATACGGAAAATATGTGGCAGAGACCGGGGATCATAAGACCACTGTCATTGCTTCTACCGCAAGCCCCTTCAAATTCACCAGAAGCGTCATGGATGCGATTGACACCAAATATGATGTGATGGGCGATTTTGAACTGGTGGATGAATTATCCAAAATTGCTAAGGTGAAGGTGCCCGGAGCGATCGAAGAGATCCGTACCGCACCCATACTTCATGATACGCAGTGTGATGTGGATAAAATGAAGGATACCGTAAAAAGTTTTCTTGGTATTTAATGTGGAATAAGATCATGATCAGAGAATCCCTCTTTGTGTGAGGGATTCTCTTTTTGTGGAAGGGTTAATTGTCACAGGAGTCACAGCGGTCAAACCCGGGGTTAAAGGCATAGAAGTTCTTTGCATTCAGGTGGTCCTGGGTGATACGGAGGGCTTCTCCGAAGCGCTGGTAATGGACGACTTCGCGAGCCCGCAGGAATTTGATGGGTTCGCAGATATCCGGATCCTTGATCAGACGTAAGATGTTGTCATAGGTGGAGCGGGCTTTCTGTTCCGCAGCCATATCCTCGTGCAGATCAGTGATGATATCTCCCTTTACCTGGAACTCACAGGCATTAAAGGGAACACCGCCTGCTGCCTGGGGCCAGACACCGATGGTATGATCCACGTAATAGTTGGCGAATCCGCTTTTCTCAATCTCTTCCATGGAGAGGTTACGGGTCAGCTGGTGGACGATGGTGGCTACCATTTCCAAATGCCCCAGTTCTTCGGTCCCTATATCAGTAAGCAGTCCGGCTACCTCCTTATAAGGCATGGAATACCGTTGTGACAGGTAACGCATGCTGGCCCCCATTTCACCGTCCGGTCCGCCATACTGGGAGATGATGACCTGCGCCAGCTTCGCGTTGGGCTCTTTTATATTTATCGGAAATTGCAGTCTTTTTTCATAGTTCCACATCAGTTACAGCCTCCTTCCCAGGGGAGAGGGGCACTGCCCCAGCGCCAGTCCCTGCTGCTTTCGGCGAGATCCTTGCGCAGTGGGTAATGATCTCTGGCGAATTCCCGCTCCATCTGTGTTTTGATCCGTGCGTAGTGATTGAAGTATTCCATGGCTTTTTGATCCGAAGGGTGGGTGTCCAGATACAGCATCAGATCTGTCAGGACGAAATCAGCGATGCCGATATCATGCAGCTTTTTTTCTTCACTGTTCATTTGACACATCTCCTTCCTGTAAAGGGTTTGTCAAGTTCGGGGAAAATGGTACCGGCTTTGTAGCCTCTTTCCAGATTTTCATACATTTGCGTAAAATGCTGCCAGGGGACATAAGCCATGGCAAGAGGATATTTTTCAAAAGGTTCCTCGAAAGAATAATCTTTCATAGCAATCCGCTTTCCTTTCCGTAAAAACATTTATTATATGGTATGAACAGAGAAGAAAAGAGTGCATAGCTTTGGATGATACAAAATGGATACAATCAGGAGTTAAAGTAATATAAGAATTTATAGAATGAGGGGCAGAAGAAATGTTCAGGATATTAATTGCGGAAGATGAAGAGCCGATCGCTAATCTGATCCGGATGAATCTGACCAAGGCAGGGTATCTGTGTACCTGGGCGCCGGATGGAAAAAGCGCGGCAGATCTTATGGAACGGGAGAAGTATGACCTGGCACTGTTAGATATCATGCTGCCGGGGATCAACGGCTATGAGCTGATGGATTATGCGAAAGCCTGTGAGCTGCCGGTGATCTTCCTGACGGCGCTGGGATCTACAGAACATAAGGTGAAAGGACTCCGAATGGGGGCGGATGATTATCTGCCCAAGCCGTTTGAGATCGTAGAACTGCTTGCCAGAGTGGAGGCGGTGCTGCGCAGATATCATAAGACGGAGACGGTCATCCGGGCGTGTAATGTCACCATTGACACGGCATCCCACAGAGTGACTCTGGACGGGGAGGAAATCTATCTGACACCGAAGGAATTCGATCTGCTGTTATTATTTGCCAGAAATAAAAACAGGGCGTTGTATCGGGAAACCATATACGAGACTGTATGGGGTGGCGAATATATGGGACAGAGCCGGACCGTGGATCTGCATGTGCAGCGGCTGAAGAAAAAGTTACATTGGGAAAATATTATTATAGCGGTATATAAAGTGGGGTATCGTTTGAATGAAGTTCACGTATAAATTATTTTTTTCCATCACAGCACTTCTTACGGCAGCCTTCATGCTGTTTGGAAGCTTTATGCTGTTTTCCTATTTTAACCGTATGTTAGAACGGGAGACGGAGCAGGGAAAACGTGAGAACCTGCTCTTTCAGACCATTTATGATATGGTGTATCAGAACATGGAAAAATACGGAGCAGAATTCGCGGGGATACAGGCGGGAAATTCTGCAACAGAACGGATGACGGATCAGAACGGTACGGAATGTATGATCCTTGAAACGGATGGCACGATCACTCTGGAGGGCAGCCTGAAACTGCCACAGGATGAGATCAGGAGTCTTGCGGAAGAAATGATCCGCACCATGGATCCCGGTGCAGATCAGGTCTACGGTGTCCGTAAGGTAGAAACGCGTTATTATCTGCTCAGCATTATCACAGATCAGGCGACGGATTCGGCAGATATGGTATATCTTGGGATCCTGAAGGATCTGAGCGGCATTTATGAAGAGCGGAGCAATATGATGCGGCAATATGGTATTGCTCTGGCAGGTCTGCTGGTGATCGGTGGTCTGGCAGCTTTTTTACTATCCAGATATCTGACCCGGCCCATAGAGCAGTTAAACCGCACGGCGGGGAGGATTGCCGAGGGAAATCTGGAGAAGAGGGCTGCCTATCAGGGTGCAGATGAGATCGGAGAACTGTCCCGGAGTTTTAACCGGATGACGGACAGACTGGTACGCCAGATGGAGGAAAAAGAGCTGGAAGCAAAACAGAAGGAGGATTTTACGGCGGCATTTGCTCATGAACTCAAGACACCTTTAACTTCCATCATTGGATATGCGGATATGCTGAACTCCTATGAACTGACAGAGCAGGAGCGGGGCGAAGCCACCTATTATATTTTCAGTCAGGGAAAACGTCTGGAAAGTCTGTCTCACAAATTGCTGGAGCTGGTGGGAATGGACAGACAGGAATTGGAATTCAAGAAGATTCAGACGAAAGAACTGGAGGAAAATATCCGGGATACGATGCGGATCCCTTTTGAACGCAAAGGGATCCGGGGAAAGATCAATCTGGAAAGAGGGGTGATTTTAGGTGACAGGGATCTGCTTTTGTCACTGTTATATAATCTGCTGGATAATGCTGTAAAGGCTGTGGAAGAAGGCGGATTTATCCTGATGAAGGGAAGTAAGCTCACACAGGGCTATGAGATCAAAGTTGTAGACAACGGCAGGGGGATCCCGCAGGAAGAGATCGCGAGGATCACGGAGGCTTTTTATATGGTGGATAAGTCCAGATCCCGCAAGGAGGGCGGAGCCGGCATCGGAATGGCTCTCTGTCAGAAGATCATCACCCTGCATCAGGGGGAACTGAAGATTGACAGCAAACTTGGAGAAGGCACGGTAATGCGGTTATATTTTCCCGGGGAAATGCAGGTGGTAAAAAATAAAAGCAACAGGGGAGCAAAAGGCGGAAGATGAAAAAACAGGAGAATAAGAACCGGCGCAATTTCCTACTATGTATGGGTGGACTGCTCGTGCTGATCGTATTTGCATTCGCAGGACCGGAAAGGCTATTACAATTGCAGGATAAGAGCAGGCTGACCAGGTCAGTCAGCATATCAAATACAGGAACGGATTATACCGTCTGGAAGGAAGAGTATGAGACAGACACCATGCGCAGACTTCAAAATCTGGCAGACGGTATCGCTGCGGGAAAACAGTACTATATCTCTGAACAAGATTATGAAGCTGCAACAGATGGTGAAATATATGGTCTGATAGATGAATATATTTTAAATACGGAATGGAATTACACTTTTCAGGATATGGGAGTGATCCCGGAGGATTATTTTTTCAAAAATATGGATACAGATAACATTTCCATCAAACGATATATTTTGTATGATGAAAAGCTGTCGGATGGAGTCGCGATCATGGCCTATGACATCTGTATGCGCATGAAGGAAGAGGAGGTTACGGGAGTCAGTATAGAGTGTGTCGTGGATTCTGAGACCGGAACACTCTATGCCATGAAGGTTGTGCTGGAAGATGAGACAGAACCTGTCACCTGGGATGATATCGGTGCAGATGCCCCTTATTATTTTATCACTGATTATATGCAGTCCTATCTGCATGATTATAATTCCGGGACCTATATTGAAATCGAAGGAGAGATGCCTTATGATACCAATGCACAGATCATGTGGGATAAAGAAGCTGAAATAGAAGCTGAAATAGAAGCGAAGTCCCAGACGACCATGGAAAACGATAACGACGAGTATATGTGTGATCTGGAATACGGAGAGCATAAGCTGCATCTGACCGCTACACTGCTCAATGCTTCCGAAGGACAACTGGAGAAAGGCATCGGATATTTGTTCGGGATTCGTGAGATCGCAGAAAAGATCCCGGGTTTTCTGCCGGATATCCAGTAAATACATTCCGGAAATACAGGAATCCGGAAAAGCAGCCGGACAGTGATATCAATGTATAAAATAGAAAAATAAAGAATATAGTTTAGAAAAATAAGTCAGGGAGACAGACTTTTTATGATCACAGAGGTAACAGGCTTTTTACAGCAGACAGACCGGATCGTATGGGGACCCTGGCTTATTTTTTTATTATTAGGCTGTGGCTGCTATCTGATGATAAGTCTGTTCTTTCTTCCTCTGAGAAATCTGTTGGCGGCACTTGGACTGGTGTTCCATCCTAAGAGCCGGAAAGGCACAGATGGGGAAGGGGTTTCTTCTTTTTCAGCACTGACTACGGAACTGGCGGCAACGATTGGCACGGGAAATATCGTAGGCGTGGCTACTGCCATGGTGCTGGGAGGACCGGGAGCATTGTTCTGGATGCTTTTGTCCGGGATCATCGGGCTGTCGACCAAACTGGTGGAAAGTACGCTGTGTGTCAGATATCGTGTAAGAGATCACAAAGGAAAACCGGTGGGTGGTCCCATGTATGTTCTTCAAAATGCATTTCCGTATAGACGTATGGGGCGGATCCTTGCGGTACTGTTTGCAATATTCGCAGTACTAGCCTCCTTTGGCATGGGGAATATGACGCAGGGGAATTCTATTGCGGAGGCACTGGCAGTGACTTTTGGAGTCGACCGGACAGTGACAGGACTGGTGATTGGTATCTTTACGATTCTGGTGATCCTTGGAGGAATCGATAAAATAGCAAGGGTCACGGAATATCTGGTGCCTTGTATGGCAGTATTTTATCTTTTCGGAACAGGCATGGTGATCTTTACGCATTTCCATAATCTACCGTCAGGAATTCTGCAGATTTTATGCGGTGCTTTCTGCCCGGAAGCTATGGCAGGAGGGAGCATTGGATTCTTATGTTCCGGCAGGCAGGCCATGCGCTATGGTGTCTCCCGTGGAGTATTTTCCAACGAAGCGGGACTCGGAGCAGCCGGAATCAGTGCGGCTTGTGCAGATACACCGGATGCGGTGCGGCAAGGCTATATCAGCATGACGGGAGTTTTTATCGATACCATTGTGATCTGTTCCCTGACAGGGCTTGCCATAGCATCCAGCGGTATGCTGGGACAGAGGGATGCGCAGGGGGAGCTTTTGAACGGAACAGCGCTTATGATCGCTGTATTTTCCGCCACATTTGGCAGGGCGGGGGAATGGATGCTTGCACTATCTATCGCATTGTTTGCGTTTGCTACAATTATTGCCTGGGAATATCAGGGAGAGAAAGCCTTTGAATATCTGGCTGGAAATAGTCGCCGGACAGGGTGGTATCGTCTGTGCTATGGAATGTTTGCCTTTTTTGGGGCGGTCTGTTCGCTGGAAGCGGTATGGGATTTCTCGGATATCTGTAACGGTCTGATGGCGGTGCCGAATCTACTGGCGGTAGTGATGCTGTCGCAGGGAATCTGCCGGGAAATAAGAACCTATAAGCTCTGAACGATCACACCGAAATTACCTTTTAAATAAAATTAAATATTGAAGCGATGCGGCCACCATGATATGATAAATAAAGTATGGCTATTCGAATTTGAGAGAAGAACATGCCCGGATAAGTTGTATTTGTGTTGAAACGTTAGGAGTGAGATTATGACTAAGACGATAGAGAATTTTTTGCGATATGTGAAGATCGATACCCAGTCCAGTGAAGAGAGCACCACGACCCCCAGCACCATGAAGCAGCATGACCTGGCAGGTCTGCTTGTCAGTGAACTGGAAGCTATGGGCGCCACAGAGATCACTTATGATAAGGAGCACTGCTATGTCTATGCTACCGTTCCTGCATCCGCAGGCTACGAGAATGCACCGGTACTTGGATTTATCGCCCATATGGATACATCGCCTGCGGTGACGGATACCAATGTGAAGCCCCGGATCGTAGAGCATTATGACGGAAAAGATATCGTACTGAATGCAGCAGAGAACATCGTTATGAAGACAGCGGATTTCCCGGAGCTGTTAAATTATGTGGGAAAAGATCTGATCGTGACAGACGGAACAACGCTGCTTGGCGCAGATGACAAAGCAGGTGTTGCTGAGATCATGACCATGGCGGAAGACTTGTTAAATCATCCTGAGAAAAAGCACGGCAAGATCCGCATTGGTTTCACCCCGGATGAGGAAGTCGGTGCCGGAGCGGATCATTTTGATGTGAAACTGTTTGGTGCAGATTATGCGTATACCGTAGACGGTGGTGCACTGGGCGAACTGGAATATGAGAATTTTAATGCCGCCGGGGCAAAGCTTCATGTATATGGCAGAAGTGTGCATCCCGGTTCCGCCAAAGGCAAAATGAAAAATGCCATTCTGATCGCGCAGGAGTTCCAGAAGCTGCTGCCGGTAGAGCAGAATCCAATGTATACCGAAGGCTATGAGGGATTTTTCCATCTGGATGCCCTAAGCGGCAATGTGGAGGAAACTACTGCGGACTATATTATCCGTGATCATAACAGACAGCTGTTTGAACAGAAAAAAGAGCTGTTTTTGTCCTGTGCGGATTTCCTGAACCGGAAGTATGGGGAAGGCACCGCTATAGTGGATATGAAAGATTCTTACTATAACATGCGGGAGATCATGGAGCAGCATATGCACCTGATCGACAACGCGAAAGCTGCCATGGAAGAGCTGGGGATCGAACCCAAAGTATCTCCCATCCGCGGCGGTACCGACGGCGCAAGACTGTCCTTCATGGGACTGCCCTGCCCGAACCTGTGCACCGGCGGAGAAAATTATCATGGCAGATATGAGTATGCCTGTGTACAGTCCATGGAAAAAACGACCGGACTATTGATCGCCATTGCAGCAAAATACGCAGACAGATAATAGATACAGATATGTTAGAAAGGCAATATTTTTTATATGACAAATGTAACACAAATGAACGAAACCGACAGACAGTATTATTTTATGGAGAAAGCCTCCGGTCATGTGGCAAAGCTTGGAGAAGAACTGGGCAGAAGGCCTACCTGCTGTGTGACTACTTTCGGGTGTCAGATGAATGCCAGGGATTCGGAAAAACTGGTGGGAATCCTGGAAAAAGTCGGCTATGAGATCATTGAAGATGAGAATGCGGACTTTGTGATCTATAATACCTGTACGGTGAGAGATAACGCCAACCAGCGTGTCTATGGAAGACTGGGAGTATTAAACGGCTATAAAAGGAAAAATCCTCATATGAAGATCGCACTGTGCGGCTGTATGATGCAGGAACCCACCGTGATCGAGAAGATTAAAAACAGTTACCGCTTCGTGGATCTGATCTTCGGAACTCATAATATTTTCAAATTCGCAGAGCTGTTATGCTCCCTGTTTGAAAATGAGGAAATGGTCATTGATATCTGGAAGGATACGGACAAGATCGTGGAAGATCTGCCGGTGGAGAGAAAGTATTCTTTCAAATCAGGTATCAATATTATGTTCGGCTGCAATAATTTCTGCAGCTATTGTATTGTCCCCTATGTCCGCGGCAGAGAGCGAAGCCGTAATCCGAAGGATATCATCCGGGAGATCGAGGGACTGGTGGCAGATGGCGTTGTGGAGATCATGCTGCTGGGACAAAATGTAAATTCCTACGGTAAAAACCTGGAAGAGCCCATTACCTTTGCACAGCTTTTGCAGGAAGTAGAAAGAATCGAAGGATTGGAGCGGATCCGTTTCATGACTTCCCATCCCAAGGATCTGTCAGATGAGCTGATCGAGGTGATGAAGCATTCCAAGAAGATCTGCCGACATCTCCATCTTCCTTTGCAGTCCGGTTCCACGAAGATATTAACAGCAATGAACCGTCGTTATACCAAGGAGCAGTATCTGGAGCTGGCGGAGAAGATCCGTAAGGAGATTCCGGATATGGCGATCACTACGGATATTATCGTAGGATTCCCCGGAGAGACGAAGGAAGACGTAGACGAGACCATCGATGTGATCCGTCGCGTAAAATATGACAATGCCTTTACCTTTATCTATTCCAAACGAACCGGAACACCGGCGGCAGCCATGGAACAGGTGCCGGAGGAACTGGTAAAGGAGCAGTTTGACCGGGTGCTTAAGACCGTGCAGGAGACAGCCAGAGAACAGGTATCCAGGTATCAGGGACAGATCTGCGATGTGCTGGTAGAAGAGATCAATGAAAATGACAGTTCCTTAGTGACCGGGAGAATGTCAAATAATACGCTGGTACATTTTCCGGGTGATATATCATTGGTGGGAAAGCTTGTGAATGTTTCACTGGATGAATGTCATGGATTTTATTATATGGGACATATGGTTCAGTCATGAATATGACAGGCGAATAAATAGTAAAAGGGAATAGAAATGGAAGAACAAGAGAAGAAAAAGAGAATAGAACTGGAACAGGACATGTCCTGGAAAATGTATCAGATACTGACGATAACGGCGTGCACTGCAAATCTGATCGGAACAATCTGCAATTTCTGTATTCACGGTACGAAACTGCCGACCATACTCTGCGGCATATGCCTGCTGATGATCGTGACCATCGGCATTATCGGATGGACTACGAAAAAGGTGCAAATACCGGCGGTCTTGATCATATTAATACTTGTATGGTTTGAATTTCCTTATTTGTATTATTGCTACGGGGATGCCTCTATTGTATATCTGATCCTGGGGGTTGTTGGACTGGCGATATTTTTTCCGAGAAATGTGGTGATCATTTCTTTTGCGGTCACATTGCTGGAATACCTCGTGATCATGTTGAACAGCTTTGAACGGCCTTCTGTATGGAGAAATATGGACGAAGCCGGTAAGATCGGAACTACGATTGGATCCTTTGTTATTGTGGGAGTGTCTGTATTTGCCATGATATTTGAATTGCTCAGAAGTTACGAGGAACAACGAAAGCAATTGCTGAGTCTGAGTGAGGATCTGAACTTTGCAGCGAACCATGATCCTCTGACCAGGCTGTATAATCGGCGCTATCTTGTAAATCAGGTGAATGAATGGATATGCAAGCCGGAGAAGAGCTTCTGGATCGTATTGATGGATGTAGATGATTTCAAGGCAGTCAATGATACCTATGGGCATGGATACGGTGATGATGTACTGCGGGAAGCCGGCAGACTGATGCTGGAAGAAATGATGGGAAAAGGAATCGCAGCCCGGTTCGGCGGCGAGGAGTTTATGCTGGTGTTTGAACAGGATGATCGGGAACAAGTGTTACATTCATTCCGGAATATCCAGGAAGGCTTAAGGAGATATTCCCAGAATACCAGACAGACGGATATTACCATCAGCGGTGGAATGGAACGTTATGAGGCTGATAAACAGCTGGATCTATTGTTTACTTCTGTGGACCGGAAATTATATACTGCCAAAAATAACGGTAAAAACCGTATTGTAGAATAGGTTTAAAATAATAAAAAGTCTTGCAAAGCTTAAAAAATAGAGCTATGATAAGACCCGTGTGATTTTATAAAAATTTTATAATTTCACACGGGTCTTTTTACTGAGGAGATTATATTGAGGAGAATGTTATGGAAAAATTGAAACCGAAGCTTTTCTCAGTGATGAAAAGCTACACGAAAGAACAGTTTGTAAAAGATGTGATCGCAGGTATCATTGTGGCGATCATTGCTCTGCCCTTATCCATTGCACTGGCACTGGCTTCCGGAGTAACACCGGAAAAGGGTATCTATACAGCAATCACCGCAGGCTTTGTGATCTCTTTTCTGGGTGGCAGCCGCGTACAGATCGCAGGTCCTACTGCGGCATTTGCCACCATTGTTGCAGGAATTGTAGCGAAGAACGGCATGGACGGTCTGATCATCGCGACATTGTTAGCGGGTGTGATCCTGATCCTGATGGGATTTTTACGACTTGGCAATCTGATCAAGTTTATCCCCTATACGATCACCACCGGTTTTACTTCCGGTATTGCTGTGACGATCTTTATCGGACAGATCAAGGACTTCCTGGGACTGACCATTGTCAGCGAAGAGCCGCTGATCGAGACCATGGATAAACTGAAAGCAGTATTTCAGTTCATCTCCACCACAAATGTGCAGGCACTGCTTGTAGGTGTGATCAGTCTCCTGATCCTGATCCTGTGGCAGTATCTGCCGGGCTTTTGCAAGAAGATTCCCCCTTCTCTGATCGCAGTACTGGTGGGAAGTGCCATGGTTGCACTACTTAACATGAATGTAAATACGATCGGAGATCTGTATGAGATTTCCAATAAGCTTCCGTCAATTTCTCTGCCCGCCTTCAGCCTGAAGACGGTACAGAACGTCCTGCCGGATGCTTTTACCATCGCGATTCTGGCTGCCATTGAGTCATTGCTTTCCTGCGTGGTAGCGGACAGTATGGTGAACAGCAGACATCGTTCCAATATGGAACTGATCGCCCAGGGCGCCGGCAACATTACTTCCGCATTGTTCGGTGGGATCCCCGCCACCGGAGCCATTGCGAGAACTGCTGCCAATGTGAAAAACGGCGGACGTACCCCCATTGCCGGTATGGTGCATTCCGTGACACTTTTGTTGATCCTGGTAGTACTGATGCCTTATGCGGCACTGATCCCCATGCCCACCATTGCAGCCATTCTGTTCATGGTGGCTTACAATATGTGCGACTGGCGTAAATTCATAGGTCTGTGCAAGACCGCACCCAAGAGTGACATTATCGTTCTGGTGACCACATTTGTACTGACTGTCGTATTTGATCTGGTAGTAGCGATAGAGGTAGGTATTTTACTGGCAG
>ULTA01018556.1_pt1 | contig 11646 bp, 12 predicted proteins | sample 1957181 | NCBI WGS metagenome assembly ULTA01 (sample SAMEA4835722, study PRJEB28245) | human gut metagenome | biome: gut microbiome; material: fecal sample | place: Denmark | collected 2008
GTTTGGCCAAGCGTACCAGTTTTGTTAAGTTATGTAAACATTGACAATAATATAACAAGAATTATTATCGCATTTATTTTATGTATTATGTTAAGTATTTTCTTTTATGAGGTGTTTGAAAAACCTTTAAACAAATATTTAATTAATAAATATTTAAGAAATGAAGGGAATGAAAATTAAATGCAGAGGGAAATTATACTTGATGGTAAATACGTACGTTTAGAAGAAATTTCTCCTAAATATTTTGAAAAAGTAATCGAATGGCGTAATAATCTGGAACTTAATAAATTTTTAAATCAGCCGTTTAAATTAACAATGGAGTTAGAAAAACAATGGTATGAAGAAAAATATCTTAATGATATGACGCAAGGGTTATTAATTATGGTAGACAAGAAAAATAATTTACCGTTTGGTACTATTGGATGGACTGACTATGATTTTGCAGAAAAAATATGTATTGCTGGTAGAGCTCTGGTAGGAGAAGATTCTTATAGAGGTTCTAAAGAGATGACGGAAGCGTATTTAATATTTCAAGATTATATGTATGAAAAAATGCTGGTAAAAACTGCGTATATACATGTCGTTGACGAAAATACTAAAGTGATTTCACTTAATAGAAGATGGGGATATATACCTAATAAAGGTGAAATACGTTTTCCAAAAGAGTTATTAGTTAACGGGATGAAACAAACAGAGTATCTTAGAACTTCCGAGCAATATGAAAAAGCTCGTGAAAAAATAATAAAAATTTTAGAAAGTTTATGATTTTAAGGAGGAAATAATTATGGAACAATTTTTAGAAAAAATGGCGGATATTTTGGATTGTGAACAAGAAGTTACTATGGAAACTGTACTTGCAGATTTGGAAGAATGGGATTCTTTAAGCCTTGTAAGCTTTATGGCAATGGCAAATGCAGCTTATGGTAAAAAAGTTAGCCCTGCTGATGTAAGAATGGCAAAAACTATTGCTGATTTATATGATTTGGTGAAATAAATGTTAAGTGAAATTAAAAATGTAAGGATAGAAGCGATATCTGCTTGCCTACCTGATAAAATTTTAAGTTTAACTGAATATGCACCGAATCTTATTACAGAAAAAGAAGTAAAAAGATTTGTAAAAAATACCGGCTTTTCAACGCTTGCTATTGCGGACAATAATGTCACTGCGTCTGATTTATGCCAAAAAGCAGCCGAGAATATTTTTGGCAATGCAAATATCAGCAAAAGTGAAATAGATGCGCTTATTTTTGTAAGCCAAACGCCGGACTGGTATTTACCTACAACGTCACATTATCTTCAGCATAAACTCGGGTTATCAGAAGACGTTTTGTGCTTTGATATTAATGAAGGTTGCTCTGGCTATGTTCAGGGGCTTTATTTGGCTTCTGTATTGATACAAAGCAAGCAATGTAAAAAAGTATTGCTGCTTGCAGGTGATACCATCAGTAAAATTACAAATCCCGATGACCGTGCTACGCGCTTAATATTTGGCGACGCCGGAACGGCAAGCATAATTTCTGATAGCGCAGATAAAAATATCTATTTTAATATCAACACTTATGGCGCTCGTTATCAAGCAATTATAACAGCTAATAGCAGGTATCGTACTACCCTCCCGAATACCGGAGACGGACATTTGTGTTTAGACGGTATGGCTATAATGGATTTTACTTTAAACGACGTACCTTTAAACATGCAAAAATTAATGCAGTTTGCAGATGTTGCTGATAAGGAAATTGACTATTATATTTGTCATCAGGCAAACAAACTTATTTTAAATGCTTTAGCAGATAAAATTAATATAGCGCATGATAAAATACCGTTTGCTGCCGGTACAACAGGAAATACAAGTTCGGCATCAATACCACTATTGCTTTGTCAAAATCGGTATGAAAATTTACAAAAAGTTATGTTATGTGGATTTGGTGTTGGTTTAGCGTGTGCAAGCTGCATTGCTGATTTATCTGATACAAAAACATTGGATGTGATAAATTATGGCTCAAGTAACATTTGATTTTACGGGTAAAAATTTTATAGTTACAGGCGCTTCTTCCGGAATGGGCAGGCAAATTGCTTTGGAACTTGCAGAAGCCGACGCTAAAGTTTTGGCAATAGCAAGAAGGCAAAATGAATTGGAAAAATTAAAAGAAGTTTATCCGGAAAATATTATTCCGGCTTCTTTAGATGTTTGCGATGAAAAAAACTTGAAACAGCAATTAAAGAGTTTGTTGCTGGTTATGGAAAAATTGATGGAGCGGTTCATGCGGCTGGAATTAGTGATATTACTCCAATCAAAAATTATGATAAGAATTTGGCTGATGAAATTATGAATATTAGTTTTTGGGCAGCTATTTCTTTAATTAACTTAGCAATAAAAACAAAATACGCTAATAGAAATAGTTCTTATATTTTATTTTCGTCTGTTGCTGCTTTTTCTTCTGAAAAAGGTATGTTTGCTTATTCTGCTGCAAAGTCAGCAATAAATTCTGCAATAAAATCTATTGCAAAAGAAATTAGTAAAAAAAATCAGCGAATTAATACAATTGTTCCAGGTTGGATAAAAACACCAATGACAGATAAAGCAGGACAAATTTCGAATTTAGAAACTTTTTTTGATAAACATTTACTTGGCGCAGGTAATTCGGAAGATGTCAGTGGTATGGTCTTATTTTTGTTAAGTGACAGAGCAAAATGGATAACCGGAACTGATGTGGTTGTTGACGGCGGCTATTTAGCTTAAGAGGTAATGTAGTGAAAGCATATATATCCCAAATTGAGTATGTATTACCGGAAAATAAAATAGAAAATCCTAAAAATAGGCTTACTAAAAAAACAGGTATTTATAGCAGGCATATTTGTGCTGAAAATGAAATTGCGTCTGACCTAGCTTACAAAGCGGCAGACAAGTTATTTAATAACGGAGTAGATAAAAATAACATTGATTTTTTAATATTATGTACACAATCTCCTGATTATTTTTTGCCTACTACTGCCTGCATATTGCAAGATAGACTTGGACTATCTAAAAATTGTGGCGCTTTTGACTATAATCTTGGTTGTTCCGGATATATTTATGGGTTAAGTCTTGCTAAAGGTGTAGTTGAAACCGGTCAGGCAAATAATGTACTGCTTTTAACGGCCGAAACTTATAGCAAATATATAAATCCTGAAGATAAGACTGTTTTACCTTTATTTGGCGATGCTGCAACTGCTACACTTATCAGTGCTTTTGATGAAGCCGAATCCGGATTGGAAGGCTTTGTTTTTGGCACAAATGGCGCAGGTTATGATAAATTGATTGTACCTGTAGGTGCAATGAAGCAGCCTTATAGCAATACCGTAATAGAAGAATATACTGACCAGTACGGTAATTACAGAACAAACAGAAATTTGTATATGAGTGGTTCCGCTATAAGTGATTTTGCTTTGGAAGTAGTTCCGCCAACTATTGATAAAATCCTACAAAAGACAAAATTAACAAAAGATGATATAGATTATTTTGTTCTTCATCAGGCTAACAAGTTTATGCTTGAATTTTTACAAATGAAGTGTGATTTGATAGGATATCCATTCTGGAATGAAGTAAAAGAATATGGTAATACAGTATCTTGTTCTATTCCTATTGCCTTAAAGGATATGCTAAAGGCCAATAAGGATAAGAATATAAAAAAAGTTTTATCCGTTGGTTTTGGTGTAGGATTATCGTGGGCAGGTAGTGTTATTAATTTAAGTAAGGTTGGATATTGATATGAATAGAAAAATCATTAATATACTTTTCTTTTTAATAGCATTTACACTCTGTTTTATCCAGATTCCGGACGCTTTGCGAGGAGCACCAAAATTTGTAAGTGCATTACATGACAAATTATCGTTATACCCAATAATTGCTGGTATGATATACACAGTATATTGCCAGGTAAAATATAAAAATGTGTTTGTAAAGTTTAATGTATTTTTTGTGTTTATTTTGATTTATTTTTTTATTTCAGTGCTGTCTTTATTGATAGGATTAAATAGTTATCCTTACTATAATGATATTTTAAATGCCAAAATAACACAGGTTGATAATTTGCAATATTTTATAAATATATTAGCATCATTTAATATTCGAGTAGATGCTAAAGAAGCCTTAATGTATTATCTATTTTTAAGAACAATTAAAGGGATAATTTTAGAAATAGTATATACTTTTGGTTGTTCATATATGATATTTTGTTGGTATTATAAAAATTGGCGAGAAGCTTTTAGAGTATTAATAAAAGCTATATTATTATCTTTAAGTATTATATTTTGTTATAGTTTAGTAGAAATCTTGTATTTAGCTGGCAATAATAATGCAAAATCTATATTAGAAGTAGTAAATCCTTATATTCATGTCATAAAAACAACTAATAATTGGTGGCCGCCTTTATTATGGCCTAAGCAATTGCGTTCTATTTTTCCTGAGCCATCTTTTTTTAGTATTTGGTCAGCATTTGCTTTACCTTTTATTTGGTACCAGTTCTTTAAAACGGATAGATTTTATAGTAAATTATTTTATACTGTTTTAATTCTTATATTTCATAGTCTTTTGTTTTTGACTCAAGCGCGTACGGCAATGGGATTACTTATAGGTGAGTTTGTTTTACTTTCGTTATTCGCAGTTATTCTACGAAATAAAAGATTTATGCTACGATATTTTATGGTACTTAGTTGTACTATCTGTGCATTTTTAGTAGTTAATTTGTTTATAGCTAATGTTTATCACAATTATTCAAATAACATTAAAAATACCAATTTGATTTCTACAATAGAAAACTATACTGATAAGAATATTAATTCAATGACAGGTATTTCAAAAAGAAGTAATGGAGCAAGATTTGCTACCATTTATGCCAATATTAAAATAGGAATGGATAATCCTATTTTAGGAGTTGGTAAAGGGTTAGTGCCTGCTTATATGCCAGAAAGGCTTCCCGCGTATGCAAGAGAAAATAAAGAAGTAAATGTGTGGGTCAAAGAAATCCATGAATTTGGTATTTTAAAAGTAGGTTTTCCTTCATTTTGTGAGTATACTTTCAGCTTTGCTGAAAGAGGTTTGCTTGGACTATTTATAATGTACTTACCATTAACATATTTATTATGGAAGATCTTACAGAATTTAAAATTAAATAAGTTTGAATTTGAAAATATTTTTTTACTTATTTCAATATTAGGAATTTGTGCAACTGGGTTTAGTAATATGCTTAATGTTACCTATTGTTATTGGATTTTATTAGGATTAGGTTATGCAAGAATCTATAATAAAAATTAGAGTGTTTTTTAGTTTAAGGAGCAATCACTATGAAACTTATCATTACCGGCGGGGCCGGATTTATAGGAAGCAATTTTATATATTATCAGCTTAAGCATCATCCGGAAGATGAATTTATTTGTTTGGATAAGCTGACGTATGCAGGCAATTTAAGCAGCTTAAAGGGGGCTATGAAGCAGCCGAATTTTAAGTTTGTGCGTGGTGATATTGCCGACCGTGATTTTGTTTACAGCTTGTTTGAAGCAGAAAAACCGGATATTGTGGTGAACTTTGCAGCGGAAAGCCACGTTGACCGCAGCATTTTAGAGCCGGAGCTGTTTTTAAAAACTAACGTTATCGGCACGGGTGTGTTAATGGACGCCTGCCGTAAGTATGGCATTAAGCGTTACCACCAGGTAAGTACGGATGAAGTTTACGGTGATTTGCCGTTGGATAGGCCGGATTTGTTCTTCACAGAAGCAACGCCGCTGCATACATCAAGCCCGTATTCTGCATCTAAAGCCAGTGCGGATTTACTGGTTTTGGCGTACCACCGTACTTATGGTTTGCCGGTAACAATTTCTCGTTGCTCTAACAACTATGGACCGTATCATTTCCCGGAAAAGTTAATTCCTTTAATGATTATTAATGCCCTGTACGATAAAGCATTACCGGTTTATGGTGATGGTGCTAATGTGCGCGACTGGCTGTATGTAGAAGACCATTGCAGCGCGATTGATTTAATTATCCGCAATGGGCGCGAGGGTGAAGTTTATAACGTTGGCGGGCATAACGAAAAAAGTAATTTGGATGTAGTAAAAATTATTTTAAAGGCGCTTGGCAAAAGTGAAGATTTAATTACTTTTGTAAAAGACCGCCCCGGTCACGACAGGCGTTATGCAATTGATCCAACGAAGATACACAATGAACTTGGCTGGCTACCACAGACGAAGTTTGAGGATGGCATAGCCAAAACTATTGAGTGGTATTTAGCTAATAAAGACTGGTGGCAGGAAATCATCAGCGGCGAATACCAGAATTATTACGAAAAAATGTATAAAAACAGAATATAAATTAAAACCGCCGGTTGAGTGAATTGCACCCCAAAAGTTAAGCTTTTGGGGTGCAATTCATATACGAGTGGTACTGATTGTATTTTTTACATCTTATTGGTGCCTTATTTTATTAATGCGGAAACGATTGTGGTGCAACAATTTATTTTAAATTCTGCGCTGTAAAAATAAAATACAATTGCAGTATTTGTGTTATAATAAACAGTAAACATCTATTGGAGGTTAATCGTGAGGCTAAAAAAATGTTTTCAAACTCTGGCAATTAGTTGTATGGCATTTTTGCCTTTAAACGCTTTTGCTTCTGATGAACTTATTACAGGGCGCGGTTTGCCTGAAATTTATACAGAAGTAACTGCGCAGAAAACCACTTCCGGTTCAACGCTTATTTTTTCTGACAGCCCGGAAATGGTTTACAGGAATGGAGTTTTGTACCGTGATACCGTAAGCGGTGATGTAAGGATTTTCTTTCATCATGTAAATGCGATGGAAAACAATAAAAAACTCGCCGTTATACTCAGCAACGAACAAATGCGCCCGGTTAAATACAGCGTTGCCAACAACAGTATAGGCAATGCGGGATGGCATTATTTAAAGGTTGGCAAGGAAACCCAGCAAAAATATTTTTCCGGCGTTCATAATAAAACGGAAGGAAACCTTGGCTTTGGCAACAATACAGAGCTTTTAACCGGCCGAGGCTATGTGCTTGAACCGGCGCAGCTTTTGGTGGGCACTATTGATTTGCACACCGACAGGCCTGTGCAGGTAATCGTTATTATGTGCGACGAAAAAACAGATTTGGATTTATACAATGAATACGCACCTGTTCAGCCTATGGATGAGCATCCATTAAGGGGCACTTTTGACGATGCAGACTGGAATTACACTGTATCTGCACCGCTTAATACCGATAACAACAAAGTATATATGCTTGAACTGGCATCCGAAGAACAGGGCTTTGCGCGCGGCAAGGACGGCACTACAGGCAAAGATGCTGTAAACTACGGTAATTACGGTATTGTATATTCTGTTAATTTTACAATCAGCGGCAATAAACCGGCGGCAATGTATTTAAATCCGCTGGGCGGTTTGTTTGCCGGTTACGGCGTGCTGAAAAAAGCCGGTGAAGAAAAAATTCTGCCTTTGCCGCAGGATAAAGTGGCAATAGGCGACAGTTATGACGATTTGCTTAAGCTTGGAGTTTTGGAACCGGGAACATACAGCTTTATCTGGTCACCGCCGGGTGCTTCCAATCTGCCTGTAAGGCTGTATTGGATGCAGGACGGCAGTTTATAATAAAAATCAGGGGCAGAAATGACTAAACAACAACCACCATTTAAATTAAACGACATAATTGAAGTAAATATAACAGGGCTTGGCAGCAGCGGCGAAGGTGTGGGCAAGGCTGATGGATTTACGGTTTTTGTACACGGCGCCCTGCCGGGAGAAAAAGTATCCGTAAAATTATTTCAGGTAAAAAAATCCTATGCTTCCGGCAGAATTTTAAACATTTTGGAAGAATCTCCGCAGCGTGTTAAACCGCAATGTGCTTTTTATGAAAAATGCGGCGGCTGTCAATTGCAGCATTTAAACTACGAAGGACAGTTAAATGTTAAAAGGCAGCAGGTTAAGGATGCCATTGAGCGTATTGGGCATATTACCGGCTGCGAAGTGCTGCCGGTGCTGGGCATGGAAAATCCGTGGCATTACCGCAATAAAATGCAGTTTCCGGCAGCTAAAACGGAAGGAAAAATTCAAATTGGCTGCTATGCGGCTTTAACCCACAATGTTATAAATATTGATGACTGCCTTATCCAAAAGCAGGCTAACAACAAAATTATGCAGGTTGTGCGCCATTGGATGCAGCAGTTTAATATTTCTGCTTATGACGAAACTACCGGCAAAGGCGTTGTACGCCATGTTATGGGGCGCGCAGGTGCTAAAACCGGCGAAGTTATGGCTGTAATTGTTACAGCCTGCTATGATATTCCGCATGCAGGCGAGCTTGTAACAATGCTTAAAACTGAAGTAGACGGTTTAAAAAGCATTGTGCAGAACATTAACAAAAAGCGTACCAACATAATTATGGGCGCTAAAAACCGTGTTCTGTATGGCAAAAGCACAATTAAAGACAGGCTTGGTAATTTAAAATTTAATATTTCGCCGTTGTCTTTCTTTCAGGTAAACAGTGCGCAGACCGAAAAACTTTATGCCACGGCGCTGTATTTTGCTGCGCTGAGCGGCAAAGAAACTGTTATTGACTGTTACTGCGGTACAGGTACTATTTCGCTGTATCTGGCGCAAAAGGCACGCAAAGTGTACGGCATAGAAATTGTTGAGCCTGCTATTAAAGACGCCAACGAAAATGCCAAAGCGAATAATATTGCAAATGCAGAGTTTATTTGCGGCGACGCTGCCGTGGAAATGCCGGCGTTGTTAAAAAGCGGCGTAAAGCCGGATACCGTGCTGCTTGACCCTCCGCGCGCAGGCTGTGATAAAAAGGTTTTGGCAGCCATTGCCGGAGTAAAACCTGAAAAAATTGTTTATGTATCATGCAATCCGGCTTCTTTAGCACGCGATATGGCATTTTTAACGGAAAACGGCTATAAAGCAGTAAAAGCACAGCCGGTGGATATGTTCCCGATGACGGTGCATATTGAAACGGTTGCTTTGCTGATATTGGAAAAATAAAAGTTGAAACAGGCATTATACTTTTGTATAATGCCTGTTTTGCATAAAAAAGAGCGGCTTGCCGCTCTTTTTTAATAATATTTTTAGTTGTTGTTATCAAAAATACTGCCGCTTTCCAGCAATTTGCTATCGTAAATTGCCGGAGATTCGCCGGGGTTTGTTAAATGTGGCGTTAAAATCATAATAACTTCGGTTTTTGTTTTGCTGGTAGTACGGTTTTTAAACAGTTCACCTAAAAGCGGAATGTTTGATAAAAACGGTACTTTTTGCAGACGTTTTTGTTCTTCTTCATTGATTAAACCGCCTATTACAAGGGTTTCACCGTTGCGCATTCTTACGGTAGTGGTGGCACTTCGGCTGGTTATTTTGTAGTTTTTCAGTTCGGAAATAAGCGTGGGGGTACTGACTTCCGTATGCACAACCGAGGTTATCATACCGTCGCTGCTTACTATCGGCGTGTATTGCAGTTTAATACCGGCGTCAACGTAATCGGTGGTGTTGGTTGTAACTGAGTTTTCAATTTTTTCCGTTGTAACAGGAATGTGGTCGCCTATAAATATACTTGCTTCACGCCCGGGTATGGTTATTATGCGCGGTGTTGCCAGAATTTTGGCTTTACCTTTGGCAAAAAGGGCGTTTAAAGCAGCGTTAAAACGGAATTCATAATTAGCGCCAAAATGTACTACGCCGCCAAAATTTTCGTTATCAGAATCATCGTTATCGTCATCATTGCCGTAGTAATTGCTGTTTTGCGGTATTTTATCCCAGTTCCAGCTGATGCCGAGGTTCTCGCTGTCTTCGCGGTTTACCGCAATTATTTTGGCTTCAAGCGTTACCTGCTGCGTGGCAGTATCAAGCGCGGCAACTGCGCTGCGCAGGCGCATTTCGTCGGTGGGGGTGCCGGTAAAAATAATGCTGTTGGTAACAGTATCGGTGCTTATTTTGCTGTTGGTGCCAATAAGCGGTGCCAGTGCCGTTTTAAGTTCTTCCGCTTTGGCGTAGTTAAGTTTAATAATACTGGCCGTATCGTTAAATTTTTCCATGCCTGCGGCAGAGCCAACCAGTATAACATCGCCGGTAAGACGGTAACTTAAACCTTTGGCAGCGGTAATTATACGCAGTGCGGTGCCGAAAGGCACGTCTTTAAGATTAAGTGTAACCGTGCCCTGTACGGAACTGTCGGCAACAATGCTTTTGCCGGAAAGTGCTGCAATAGAAGCGAGCACATCGCGTACCTGTCCGTCGCGCACATTAAGCGTAATGCCGTTTGCATAAACCAAAGGCGAAATCGCAGCTAACAAAGCAGTTAAAAGAGCAGTAAAAATTTTAGTCATGGGCTGTTCCTCCGGCTTTTAAAATAAGCGTTTGGGAGCCTTTTTCGAGCAGTACGCTGTTTGGGGTGATACTGCGTACGGTAAAGCCGTTAATTTTGCTGCCCGGCTGATAGTAGTTGCTTTGCCCTGCAAATTCCATAATTGCCATGGTGGTGCTGCCGTTTTGCACTGTTCCTTTCAAAACGGGGGTTAAGGCGGCAGTTTGGCGTTTAATATCCGGCGCGGCCGGAGCCAGAAATGGGTTGCGCTGCGGTTTGATGCTTTTTGCAGCCGGCAGCAGTTGAATGGGGGTATAAACTGCACGGCTGCTTACCGGCGCATGTTTTTGCGCAGTGCCTGCAAGCGTAAACTGCAAAGCGCTTAAAATCAGCATTGTGCCTGCCGTTAAGCATAAAACAAGCGGCGGGCGTTGTAATTTAATGTGTTCCAGAAGCTGTTCCTCCAATAAACCTCCGGTATCCGCAATTTCGGTTCAATATTATACCATAAAAATTTACTTGAAGATATTATTTTTGCTGGTTATAATAATAAAGCTGCAAATTTTTGTAATGGAGAGAAAAAGTTGATAATACAAACCGAACGGACATTGTTTAAAAAAGATGAAAACGCTGATGCCGTAAAGGCGGCTGACAGCCTTATTGGCAAAGCAGCTGCATCCGGCGCGAGCGATATACATATAGAGCCGGGAGAAAACAACGCGTGTGTGCGTATGCGTATCGACGGCTTTCTTTACAAAGAAGCCGAAATGAATAAAACGCTTATGCAGGCGGTTGTTTCGCGCATGAAGGTGCTGGCCGGCATGGATATTGCCGAAAAACGCCTGCCGCAGGATGGCAGCATTAAGCTGAAGCTTGACGGACGCAATATTGATTTGCGTATTTCTTCGCTGCCGACTATTTTAGGAGAGAAAATAGTTATACGTATTTTAGACAGGGAAAAGTTTGCCCTGAATTTGGATGAACTAAGTTTTACGCCGGAAAATTTAGCGCTTTACCGCAGGCTTTATAATTACGGCAGCGGCATAGTGCTGTTAACGGGGCCGACCGGCAGCGGCAAAACAACAACGCTTTATGCTACGCTGGCAGAGCTTAACAGCAGCGAACGCAATATTGTAACCATAGAAGACCCTGTGGAGTACCGCATTAACGGCATAAGCCAGGTAGCCGTAAACGAAAAGACGGGGCTGACTTTTGCAAGCGGGCTGCGCAGCATTTTGCGGCAGGACCCGGATATTATTATGCTTGGTGAAATACGCAGCCTTGATACGGCGGCAACTGCC
>ULTA01036585.1_pt1 | contig 11562 bp, 8 predicted proteins | sample 1957181 | NCBI WGS metagenome assembly ULTA01 (sample SAMEA4835722, study PRJEB28245) | human gut metagenome | biome: gut microbiome; material: fecal sample | place: Denmark | collected 2008
TGCACGATCGTTGAAAACTTCATCCAGCCAATTAACATTCGTGCGAGACAGTAGGTCGTAATCTTGTCCGGTGTCTAACCCGATTTCCTTTTCAAATTGGATACGTTCGGGAGTATTCATCACCACCCATTTGTCATTCGACGCCAATTGAGAAATACCCCATTGGGCACGCAACGTAACTTTCGCTTTATCTATTGCCAGTCCGCGCTTAGAAGTGATAACTACCACACCATTTGCCGCACGGGCTCCGTAGATAGAAGTCGACGAAGCATCCTTTAACACAGAGATTGATTCTATATCTCCCGGGCTAATTGTGTTAAAATCAGCACTGGAGATAGGTGTACCATCCAGTATAAACAGCGGAGAGGTGCCCGAATTGATAGAATTGGTACCACGAAGCTGGAACACAGCCGCCTTACTGGGTTCTCCCGAATTGGAGATTACCGTCAAACCGGGCGTCTGTCCCTGCAATGACTGGTCGAAACCAGCTGTGGGAACATTTTCCATTTTTTCCGCTTTAACAGTGGATACGGCACCAGCAATCGTCCCTTTTTTACGAGTTCCATACGCTACTACCACTACCTCATCTATTAAAGCAGCATCTGAAACCAGACGAACATTCAGTGTTCCGGTTTTGGCACTAACCGCATGTGCCTGTGATTGCATACCGATATAAGAGAACAGCAAAGTAGCACTTGCCGTACCCTTAATCTCAAGAGTGTAATTACCATCAATGTCGGTAATTACACCATTTGTAGTACCCTTCTCTAAAATAGACACACCAACCATCGGCTCATTATCTTCTGCCGAAACAACATGTCCTTTTACCTTATATCCACTCTGTGCAAAAAGCATAAGAGGAATATTCAGTAGAGCAAAGAGTACAAACAAGAGAATTGATTTTCTCATCTTTGATACTTGAATTTAAATTAATGAATTGATTTATTTTTTACAGATTTATCTACAAAACGAAAACTTAGCATATTACGCTTCACGCATGAAACAGCAATATACTTCTCCCCTTGGAGCGACTTTGAAAAGTATACTTTTATCATCGTTCCAGGACAGACTATCAAATAGTCTATACAATATATAGAATAGGGAAATTTGCTTGGCTGGTTTTTAATATTACGCCATATGTCTAAATAAATGTCTTGTGTCGCTGCAATACTAATAAAGTGTATGTCCATCTCTCTAAAATTATAGATATTAATAAGTGCTTATCGTTTGTTTAGGTGTAAATTGCCTATAAAATTCTTTAATTTGGCTACAAATATAATTATAATAGTTAAATAGAAAAAACAAAAAGTCTCATTTTTTATACCAAATTTCCTCAAATGTCTTTTTATTGCATAATTAACAAAATATTAATAAACAAATAGATATATCCCATATAAACCGTCAAAAATAAGACCATATTACTTTCCATTTGACATTCTTATTAGTTGCTTATGCAATAGTCATTAAAACGACATAAGACACCTCATTTTGAGGATTCAGAGTCAAAAGGGCAAAAATCCAAAACTATTTCCTATTTTTGTACCCACTATATATAAAAAGGTACAAGATGAACTACGGATTCGTAAAAGTAGCTGCAGCCGTGCCACACGTTAAAGTGGCCGACTGTAAATTCAATGTAGAGAGAATAGAAAGCCAAATCGCAATAGCTGAAGGTAAGGGTGTGCAAATCATAGTATTCCCGGAAATGAGTATTACCGGATATACTTGCGGTGACTTATTCGGACAGCAGATTTTGCTGGAAGAAGCAGAGATGGGGCTAATGCAGATACTCAATAATACCCGCCAACTGGACATCATCTCTATTGTCGGCATGCCGGTAGTAGTCAATTCAACCGTGATCAATGCCGCCGTAGTGATTCAAAAAGGAAAAGTACTAGGTGTTGCTGCCAAAACTTACCTCCCCAATTATAAGGAGTTCTACGAACAGCGCTGGTTTACTTCTGCCCTTCAACTGACAGAAGATACCGTACGCCTATGCGGACAAATCGTTCCCATAGGTGCCAACCTGCTGTTTGAAACTTCCGATACGACTTTTGGGATCGAAATTTGCGAAGACCTTTGGGCTACCATACCTCCCAGTTCCTCATTGGCTTTACAAGGAGCAGAAATTATTTTCAATATGTCTGCCGATAATGAAGGAATCGGAAAGCATCATTATCTCTGTTCTCTTATCAGCCAACAATCAGCACGTTGCATTGCAGGATACGTATTTTCTTCCTGTGGTTTCGGGGAGTCCACTACGGATGTAGTATTTGCGGGAAACGGATTGATTTACGAAAACGGCTCATTACTGGCACGTAGCAAACGTTTCTGCATGGAGGAGCAACTGATCATTAGCGAAATCGATGTGGAACGCATACGGGCAGAACGTAGAATCAACACCACTTTTGCTGCCAGCCAGGGAAATCCAGGAGATAAAAAAGCAATCTCCGTCGCAACGGAGTTTATTAATAGCAAAGAGCTTACTTTGACCCGAGACTTCAATTCACATCCTTTTGTCCCCCAAGGAGCAGAACTGGATGAGCATTGTGAAGAAGTATTCTCTATCCAAATAGCCGGCTTGGCACAACGACTGGTTCATACCAAAGCTAAAACAGCTGTAGTCGGTATTTCCGGAGGATTGGATTCAACATTGGCATTATTAGTCTGCGTGAAGACCTTCGACAAACTCGGTTTACCCCGCAAAGATATTCTGGGAGTTACAATGCCAGGCTTTGGAACGACTGACCGTACTTATAACAATGCCATTGATTTAATGAAATCATTGGGCATTTCTATCCGGGAAATCAGTATTCAAGATGCCTGTATCCAGCATTTCAAAGATATCGATCATGATATCAATGTACATGATGTCACCTATGAGAACTCTCAGGCACGCGAACGCACACAGATATTAATGGATATCGCTAACCAAACTTGGGGAATGGTAGTGGGTACGGGTGACTTGTCAGAACTTGCACTCGGATGGGCTACGTACAATGGAGATCACATGTCTATGTACGGTGTCAATGGAAGTATTCCCAAAACACTTGTGAAGTATCTAGTGCAATGGGTAGCGGAAAATGATATGGATGAGGACGCTAAAGCGACTTTACTGGATATTGTAGATACTCCTATCAGTCCCGAATTAATTCCAGCAGACGAAAACGGGGAAATCAAACAGAAGACCGAAGACTTGGTAGGGCCTTATGAACTGCATGACTTTTTCCTCTATTACTTCCTGCGTTTTGGTTTCCGCCCTTCCAAGATTTACTATCTGGCTAATATAGCTTTCAAGGATGTATATGACAAAGAAACAATAAAGAAATGGTTATCTACTTTCTTCCGACGTTTCTTTAATCAGCAGTTCAAGCGCTCCTGTCTGCCCGATGGTCCGAAGGTAGGTAGTATTTCCATCAGTCCCAGAGGTGACTGGCGAATGCCAAGTGATGCAAGTTCAACTATCTGGCTCAAAGAAATAGAAGATTTATAATCTCTTTGATCTTTCTTCTGTGACATTTTTGTATTTATCTTAAGTATTATACGGGGTAAAACAAGAATGTCACATAACTGTATATCAATCATTTAGTTCACAAAACACCCCGTATTCAAGAGAAGTTTACAAAAAAACATGCGGTTGTTTTTGACTTTTGGAGAAGAAAAACTGCATTTTCTTTATAACAGTAAGTTCTTCAGCCAATTAGCTACAAATGCGAATAATTAGCCAAATACACTTAAACAACCATTCAGCTACACTTGTGTATCCTCTTGATTACACAAGTGTAGTTTATTAGTTACTCAAGTCTAACAGATTAAATCATTTAGAAGAATAAAGTAATAGATCAGGAGAAAATACCAGTTCATGCAGAAGAAAACATTAATCCTTCCGCATGAGTTATATAGAACATACGGTCAATTGCACTATTGTAATACTTCTCTTTTAATACGTTCTATATCAGCCTTCTCAATAGTGCGAATGATATTTTTATAAATACGATGAAAACCGAAACCTCCTTCGGTCATTTCCTGAATAGCTTTTTGCTTTGACACTCCTTGAAATACAATACGATACATAGCACATACTGCGCCTGTCCTATCAGAACCGTGATGACAATGAAAGACGATTGGCCCTTTGCGGTTCTTGATAATGCGCAATGCATTGATCAATTGATCTTCACTGACTGAATGCGCTTTCATTTTTAGCCGATAAAGCTTAATCTTTGTTCCTGCCGCCTCATCATCGTCACTATGCCTGTTGCGAAGATTCAGCACTTCACGAATACCGTATTTCTCCAAAGCCTTAAAGTCAGCATCCGATGGTTGCTCCGAACGATATACACCTGAGTCTATCTGATACAAATTAGTCAGTTTACTATCGGGAACAGTTATCTTTTCAGCGTTTATGTTTTGACCATAAACCGAAAAAGACATCACTATCCCGATAAATAAACCAAGCCAAATTCGTTTGTTATTGATTATCATATAGCAATCCTATGAGATTATATAATATGATGAGGCAAATTATAGTACTCCTTTGCTCGAAGGAAGCTCAAAATGATAGATATCTCTTTTCAATGCCATTTTCAGAGCACGTGCAAGCGCTTTAAAGATACCTTCTATCTTGTGATGCTCATTCTGTCCTTCAGCCTTGATGTTCAGATTCATTTTTGCAGCATCACTCAATGATTTAAAGAAATGCAGGAACATCTCCGTCGGCATCTCTCCTATTTTCTCACGATTGAACTCTGCATCCCATACTAACCAAGGACGACCTCCGAAATCAAGGCAAACCTGACAAAGGCAATCATCCATAGGCAAAGCATAACCATAACGTTCGATTCCACGCTTACTGCCCAAAGCCTGATAAATACATTCTCCCAAAGCGATTGCAGTATCCTCAATGGTGTGATGTTCATCCACTTCCAGGTCGCCTTTTACCCGAATGGTCAGATCCATTCCGGAATGCTTGCCTATTTGTTCAAGCATATGATCGAAGAAGCCAAGACCGGTAGAAATATCACAGCTTCCATTTCCATCGAGATTGAGAGACACATAAATATCAGTCTCCTTCGTTGTACGGCGAACTTCTGCTTTCCGCTCACCGGCAAAAAGAAATTCTGCCACCTGATCCCAGTCTGTTGTTGCAAGTGCGCAAACTTCTTCCAGACCTTTCTCTTTCAAATCATCCGTTGCTTCTTGCAGATAAATAGCACGGCAACCAAGATTCTTTGCCAGCTCCACATCAGTAGGACGATCACCGATTACAAAGCTTTCCGCAAGATCATATTCCGGATTATCAATATACTTCGTCAACATTCCTGTACGCGGTTTGCGAGTCGGCGCATTATCTTCCGGAAAACTACGGTCGATCAGAATATCATCAAAGGTAATGCCTTCTCCGGCCAATGTTTTCAGCATCAAGTTGTGAGCAGGCCAGAAAGTGTCTTCCGGAAACGAAGATGTCCCCAGCCCGTCCTGATTGGTAACCATCACAAATTCAAAATCAAGCTTGCTACGGATAAAGCCCAAATTACGGAAGACTCTCGGATAAAATTCCAGCTTTTCCAGTGAATCAAGCTGATAATCAATGGGAGGTTCAATGACCAATGTCCCGTCCCTATCTATAAACAATATTTTCTTCTTCATATACTATCCTTGATATTTTTTGAGGGCAGCAAGTAACGTATTATTCTCCACTCTGGTACCCACCGTCACACGCAGACAGTTGCAACAAAGCGAAATGGAATGACGGTTGCGCACTATGATCCCTTCACCTACCAAATAATTGTAAATCTTCACCGCATCCGTTACTTTCGCCAAGAAGAAGTTGGAATCGGACGGGTACATTCGGACTGTACAAGGTAATTTCGCAAATTCTTCTTCCAGATAGTCGCGTTCTTCCTTCAATGTTTTTATCCAGCGTTCTATTTCATAATATTTATGCAGCATAGCAATAGCCTGCTGCTGTGTCAGCTGATTCACATTATAAGGATACTTGATTTTACTCAGGATTCCGATAATTGCTTCGGATGCAAAAGCCATACCCAAGCGGATAGCGGCACATCCCCAAGCTTTGGAGAAAGTCTGAAAAACAACCAGATTCGGATATTTATCCAGCTCTTCGAGGAAAGAAGGTGCTTCGGAGAAATCATTATACGCTTCATCCAATATGACCAATCCTTCAAATTCGCGGAGTATTTTTTCTATTTCAGAACGCAGCAGGTCGTTTCCCGTCGGGTTATTAGGTGAACACAGGAAAATGAGTTTCGTACGCTCATCTGTAGCTGCAAGAAGCTTTTCTGCTGAGAACTGGAAGTTTTCGTCCAACAAAACTTTCCGGTACTCCACATTATTCACATCGGCACAAACCTGATACATACCGTAAGTCGGATCGATAGCAACTACGTTATCTTTTTCCGGTTCGCAGAATGCACGAAACACCAGATCAATCGCCTCATCACTGCCGTTTCCTAAAAAGATATGCTGGGGAGAAACCTTTTTAATTTTAGACAACAGTGTTTTCAGTTCCCACTGCATGGGGTCCGGATAGCGGTTGTGAGGCAGGTTATAAGGATTCTCATTCGCATCCAGAAAAACGGAAGCCACAGCGCCTTTATATTCATCACGAGCCGAAGAATAAGGCTTTAGTTTCCATATATTCGGCCGGGTAAGTTCTTGTAATGTTTTCATTTCAATGTATTTAATCGTACTGTAACTGCATTCTTATGAGCATCCAGAAGTTCGTTGGCTGCCATTTCTTCAATAGCCGGCCCGATAACTTTCATGCCTTGAGGAAGAATTTCCTGAAACGTGATTTTCCGGATAAAGCTGTCCAGGCTCACGCCGCTGTATGCTTTCGCATAACCATTAGTCGGCAGCGTATGGTTGGTTCCGGAAGCATAATCCCCTGCACTTTCCGGCGTCAATGAGCCAAGGAAGACGGAACCGGCATTTATTACACGTTCAGCAACTTCCAGATAATTTTCAGTCTCTACAATCAGATGTTCGGGTGCGTATGCATTCGTCAACTCTAACGCTTCATCCATGTCCTTCACCAAAATCAGTTTACTGTTTTCCAGAGATTTCGCAGCAATTTCCCGTCGAGGAAGCTTTGCCAGTTGGTGGTCTACTTCTTCCATTACTTCTGCCTGAAGCTTTTCAGAGGTTGTTATCAACATCGCCTGACTGTCCACTCCGTGTTCTGCCTGCGACAGTAAATCTGCCGCAACAAACACCGGATTAGCAGATGCATCAGCCAGCACTTCCACTTCGGAAGGACCTGCCGGCATGTCGATGGCTACATCCCGAAGACTTACCAACTGCTTGGCAGCCGTTACATATTGATTTCCAGGGCCAAAGATTTTGTAGACTTTAGGAACACTCTCGGTTCCATATGCCATAGCAGCGATAGCTTGCACTCCTCCCGCTTTGAATATCTTACTGACACCTGCCAGTTGAGCGGCAAAGAGAATAGCCGGATGAATATTTCCGTTTTTATCGGGAGGGGTACAAAGCACAATTTCCCTGCATCCTGCAATTTTTGCGGGAACAGCCAACATCAATACCGTAGAGAAAAGCGGAGCCGTTCCACCGGGAATATAAAGCCCCACCTTTTCGATACCTACCGCCTTTTGCCAGCAAGTTACTCCTTCCATTGTTTCTACCTTCTTGCCAACGAAGCGTTGGGAAGAGTGGAAAGTTTCAATATTCCGTTTAGCCAGCGTAATGGCAGATTTCAACTCGTCGCTGATCAGTCCTTCGGCTTTCTGTATTTCTTCGGAAGTCACAGTGAGAGCAGACAAAGTCACCTTATCAAAAGCCGCCTCATATTCCAAAACAGCTTTATCACCTTCCGCTCTTACCTTATTTATAATAGTACGAACTGTATCGAACAAGCTCTCCGTATTCAAAGCCGGACGCTTCAGAAGTTCTGCCCATTGTTCTTTGGAGGGATATTTGATTAGTTTCATCATTCAAACTTATTAGACTATCATTTTTTCAATCGGCAACACCAAAATACCTTCAGCACCCAGTCCCTTCAATTTGCCAATGATTTCCCAAAAACGCTTTTCATCTAGTACAGTATGAACAGAGCACCAGCCTTCTTGTGCCAATGGCATAATAGTAGGGCTCTTCATGCCAGGTAACACAGCAATTATTTCTTCCAGTTTATCCTTCGGAGCATTCATCAGCACGTATTTCTTGTCTTCGGCAGTCTTTACTGCATTCATTCGGAACAAAAGTTCTTCCAGTACTTCTTTCTTCTCATCGCTCATGTTTTTGTTGCCAATCAACAGCGCTTCGGATTTCATCACTACCTCCACTTCCTTCAAGCGGTTGCTTACCAAAGTAGATCCTGAACTTACGATATCAAAGATAGCATCTGCCAATCCAATACCCGGAGATACTTCTACCGAACCGGTAATGACATGTATCTCTGCATTTACTCCGTTCTTCTTCAGGAAGTTTCTCAAAATGACCGGATAAGAAGTAGCTATTTTCTTCCCATTGAACCATGACAATCCCGGATATTCAATGTCTTTCGGCATTGCCAAAGACAAACGACATTTGCTGAATCCCAATCGTTTGATGATTTCAGCATCTTCCTCTTTTTCCATAAATTCATTCTCACCGACAATTCCCAAATCAGCTACACCGGTAGCTACTGTTTGCGGGATATCATCGTCACGAAGAAATAAAACTTCGATAGGAAAATTGGAAGACTGCACCAACAAAGTACGCTTCGTTGTACTGATTTTAATATCCGACTCTCCTAAAAGTGCCATTGTCTCTTCGAAGAGACGTCCTTTGGCTTGTACTGCGATTCTTAACATGATTTTATTTATTATTTTATGATTTACAATTCGAACAATTCAGAAATAAAAAAAGGCTTACCGTATTCGGTAAGCCTTCGTTATCTTTATAGAGTTATACACACTATCAATCACGCCCACCGAGTTATTCGTTAGGAAAATGATGATGATGATGTGCAACTGTATATTTCATATTTCTTTTATTTAATGCGACAAAAGTAAAGCATTTGTTTGATACTTCCAAACATTTATCACAAAAAGTTCAGTTTTTATTTCAAATTAAAGGCAATATCTCTTCTGGCTCTACATCACACTTATCAAAGTGCATTTCATCTTTCGACTTTTCGTGCGAGAACGTAAAGTACGTACAAACCGCTTCGGTACATACTTCGCCATCCTTATTATATAACTTAGCTTCAATAATTACAATATTTCGCTTGACTTCCTTAATAGAAGCACGCAACACAATATGGGAATCAGTAGTACTGACCGGCTTGCGGTAACGAGTCTCCATTTTTGAAGTTACTCCCGTTGTCTGTAATTTACGAAGTATCACCCAAGCGCAAATTTCATCCATGAGAACAGCCTGAATACCACCGTGCAAGGTATTGATCCATCCCTGATATTCAGGACGGGGTTTCCAGATACTTACCACTTCGTCGCCATCTTCATAAAACTCCATCTTTATTCCGGCTTCATTATTAGGGGCGCAACCAAAGCAATTGTACCCTTCCAGACCTTTCCAGGGATTTATTATTTTCTTCATAATCTATGACTTCTATTTAAGTTTCACTTCCCAAATATAAGCAAAATATAAAAAAGAAGAACAATTTTCCACGATTTACTTTCGGATGCAACGAATGGCGTAAGCTTTATCCAACCCGGTGTTTCCCTCTGCTATTTCGTTTTTATCACTTCTCAACAAGAATATTTTCTCATCCGCATCTGTCCCTGCTTCATTCAAAGTCCAATAAGAAAGATATTTTCCTTCATAGGCAGACTGAAACTTGCCGGCATACATTCCTACCGGATATCCATCAAACCCCGTGAGATTGGTAGCAGTTCCTACTATTGCACCGGCACCGGTACTTATTGCTTTCCATGTCCCGGTTTTCAACAAAGAGGCATCATTGCTCAAATAAGTTTTCAGCATATTCCAATCATTCCAATCAGGCATATTCCACCCCACAGGAAGCAGCTTATTACTGACAATTGTTCCAAAACTATAAAAATAATAACTCTTATCTGTTTGAGACAATAGATAACCTGTCGCTCCGGCATTCATAATCTCCAGTTTCGGAATTTCTTCTCCATCTATATATAATGATGTTTTCAGATTACTTCCCATCCAATACTGCGTACCAATTTTCACTATCGGGTAATTGTGAATACTACTCCCACGCACATCACGCATTATATCTTTCATGGCCAATACGGGCAACATTTCTTCAGGCATAGACAATGCTATTTGTCCGTCAGGCAAAATATACACCTTACTTCGGGCAGCCTGATTTCCAGGAGTATATTTCAATGAATGTTCTTTCAAATCCCACGCTACAGTTCCGCCGTGCACTTTATCTGCATGTCCGACCAATTGTACTACCGTTCCCTTGGATAAGTCAACCGCATGGTTATCTTTCATCGGATAAACGACAATTGCCTGTGAAGAAAAATCAGGCGTCACTAGATATTCTTTACATATTTCTGCTACCTGCTGCCCAGCACTCAACACTTTATACACCTTCGAATCGTCAAATACCAATTTTGACACATCCACATAATTATGGAAGACTTCGGACCCGGACTGCCCTGTATTTCCATCTTCCCAACTATTGATTTCTCCTTCGACTTTACTTATCAAAACATCTTCGGTCGGGATGAAGGAAATCGCCAGCTCACTCTGCTTACCACTCTGCAACTGCAATGAAGAGGGCAATGGGCTGGTATATATCTTACCTCCAACATCCAATACGATATATTGATAGCCCAAAGTGGTTTCCTGCGGAATAAGGATCACTTCTTTTCCGCTCAACCGATCTCCCTGTATCTCCCATTTTCCGGCAGGAGTAATGCTTTTCTCATTAGAAAAAGCGGAATAAGTTTCTTTTTGGAAATCATAAATCGCCTTAGTATAAAAACCACAAACAGAAAGTTTTGGGTCAGCATCCAGTATACCCTGCAATTCTTCACCTTCCTTTCCTACCAAAGCGATTTTTAATTTGAAAAATTTGTGATCATAGTGCAGGGCGATGGCTCCTTTAGGAGCTGATTGCAGATTTTGAGAAGCAACCAGAAAATCAGAGCAGAAATAGCCGGCAGAAAGATTTTGATCTGTTTCTACCGCCACCGACATCGTACTTTCTCCCATATTCACTCCCTCTTCCTGATAAGGATAATAACTGATCAAACATAATGTTACCTCATCATCAGGATAATAAATCGGCTCACTGGACTCAAAAACTTTTTCGGAAGTACGAAAGAAACGCAAATTATCCGCATAACGTTCTTCCTTCATGGTGGAGGACCCTACAAGGGCAAATACTCCCACTTCATCATTCTCTTCAAAGCCATTGCCAGCAACACGTGTATATGTCACTTCATGAATATCAGCAGTAAATTTCAATGGAATATCTCCATTGCTGACTGCAGCCTTCTCTCCCGGAATATGATTTACACATGCTAATACAAAAAAAGAAGAAAAAAGGCACACAGCGATTCCTTTTTCCATTCTAAACAAAATATTCATGTC
>ULTA01012888.1_pt1 | contig 11439 bp, 7 predicted proteins | sample 1957181 | NCBI WGS metagenome assembly ULTA01 (sample SAMEA4835722, study PRJEB28245) | human gut metagenome | biome: gut microbiome; material: fecal sample | place: Denmark | collected 2008
CCGTGGTACTACGGGAAAGAGTTCACAGACTATTTCCGCCGTTGCGCCGAGCTGAAGTACAAACTGATGCCCTATGTATACGCACAATCCAAAGAGTGCACCGAGAACGGCTGGCCGATGCTCCGCGCCCTGCTGCTGGAGTATCCCGACGACCCGGGTGCATGGCTGGTAGAGGACGAGTACATGTTCGGCTCCAATCTCCTCGTGGCCCCCATGCTCGAAGAGGGCAGCGGACGGGATGTCTACCTCCCCGGACGGCAGAAATGGATAGACTACCAGACCGGAAAGGTGTATGCTCCGGGATGGAACCATATCGAGTGCGGCACCCTGCCCATCATCATTCTTGTAAAGGACGGTTCGGCCATCCCCCATATCCCCGTGGCACAATGCACAGACCAGATGAAGTGGGACAAGATTACGTGGAAGAAGTATCTGGCAGACGAAAAGAAAGCCGAAGGGTTGCTCTGCCTGCCGCAGGACGGACGGTTGCAACGAATGTCCATCCCATAATCCCCTATCCTTTCATGTACGAGATGCGCATCTCAAGTTGCATGAAATATACATCTCGTACATCATGAGATGCACATCTCGTGCAGACAAAAGGTATAGATTGAGATAACAACCAAGAATGTTTGCTATGACAACCCACTACATTGAATCCATTAAACCCTAATGAACCATGAGAAACAAGTCACTACTCCTCATTTTCTCTCTGCTGCTTTGCCTGCAGACAAGCGCACAACAAACACAAGCCTTCCAAGATACCACGCTCACCGACGAACAGCGCGTGGACCATCTTCTTTCCATCCTGACATTGGATGAAAAGATAAACCTTCTTTCCACCGACCTCGGTGTCCCCCGCCTCAACATTCCCCGTTGCGGACACTACGAAGGACTGCACGGGCTGACCCTCGGCGGGCCTGCCATGTGGGGCGGACGCCAAAGAACGGAAGACGGGAAAGTAGTCCCCACAGACTGCCCCACCACCATATTCCCCCAATCCTACGGTCTGGGCTCCACATGGGACACCGATTTGGTGCAGAAAGTAGCGGAACAAGCCGCTGAAGAAGCCCGCTACTACATGCAGACCACCGGCAACAAGCGTCATGCCCTCGTGATGCGCGCTCCGAATGCCGACCTTGCCCGCGACCCGCGCTGGGGACGTACCGAGGAGAGTTTCGGAGAAGATGCTTTCCTCACCGCCCAACTCACCATTGCCAGCGTACGCGGCCTGCAAGGCAATCATCCCCGCTACTGGAAAACTGCCTCTCTGATGAAACACTTCCTTGCCAACAGTAACGAGGACGGACGGGACAGCACTTCCTCCGACTTCGACACGCGGCTGTTCCATGAATACTACGCTTATCCTTTCTATAAAGGCATCACCGAGGGAGGCAGCCGCGCCTTCATGGCCGCCTACAACAGTTGGAACGGCATCCCCATGTCCATCCATCCCTGCCTCGAAGAGATTACCCGCAAGCAATGGGGCAACAACGGTATCATCTGTACGGACGGCGGTGCCCTGAAACTGCTGATTGAAGCGCACAAGAGTTTTCCGAGCTTTGCGGAGGGTGCCGCTGCCGTAGTAAAAGCCACCACAGGACAATTTCTCGACGCATACGTTCCTTACGTCAAGGAAGCTCTGGAAAAGGGATTACTGACCGAAGTCGACATCGACAAGGCTATCCGCGGGAACATCTTCGTCGCCCTCAAGCTCGGCTTGCTGGACGGGGACCACTCCCGTAACCCTTATCTCTCCATCGGAAAGGACAGTACGGAGACACCGCCTTTCATGACAGCAGAAGCCCGTAGGCTGGCACGGGAAGTCACCGCCAAGTCTGTGGTGTTATTGAAAAACAAGAATCTCCTGCCACTCGATGCCGGAAAGCTGCGTAAAATAGCCGTTATAGGCCCGTATTCGGACAAAATCGTGCAAGACTGGTATAGTGGTACCCCGCCTTACGAAACAACGATTCTGAGCGGCATACGCAATGCTGTAAAGGAAGATACCGAAGTCATCCACGCCGAAGACAACCGCATGGGCCAGGCGGAAAAGGCTGCCGCAGCCGCCGACATCGCCATTGTATGTGTAGGAAACCATCCTTACGGCACACGTGCGGACTGGAAGTTCTCTCCCGTCCCCAGTGACGGCCGCGAAGCCGTGGACCGCAAATCGCTGATGCTGCCCGATGAAGACTTGGTGAAGCTGGTGCTCAAAGCCAATCCCAATACCATACTGGTGCTCGTCAGCAGTTTCCCCTACACCATCAACTGGAGCCAGGAGCACGTGCCTGCCATCGTCCACATCACCCACTGCAGCCAGGAGCAGGGCAACGGACTGGCCGACGTACTCTTTGGCAAGGTGAATCCAGCCGGACGTACCGTACAGACGTGGGTGAAAGACATCACCGACCTGCCCGACATGATGGACTACGACATCCGCAACGGACGTACGTATATGTACCACCAGGGCCCTGTGCTCTATCCTTTCGGCTATGGTCTGAGCTATTCCGACTTTACGTACGAGAAGATTGAATCCGTCAAGCAAGACAAGAAGAACATCCGCGTGACGGTATCAGTGAAGAATACCAGCGGACGCGACGGAGAAGAAGTCGTACAGCTCTATGCCAGCTATCCGGACTCCAAAGTGGAACGTCCTTCCAAGCAGTTGCGCGCCTTCAAGCGTATCCCCATCAAGGCCGGCGAAACCCGGAAAGTGACGCTTACCGTGCCCAAAGAGGAGCTCGGCTATTGGAACGAAGGAAAGCAGATGTTCGTTGTAGAACCCGGAACGGTGAAGCTGCTGATAGGGGCTTCATCGGAAGATATACGGTTGGAGGGAAAAGTCAAACTATAAGAAACCAGCCGTGTTTTGAAACAATCCGAATGAGGATGTGTCAAAACTGGTATTCACCACCGATTACACAGATAAGCATCTTTGATTATCAGTAGATTAAGCTCATTCTGTGTTAATCCGTGTAATCTGTGGTGAATTTTGACACACCCCTATCCGGTTATTTCCCTTTCACTATCCTCTTTATATCATTCAGCTTGTTCAGTGCCTCCAGCGGTGTCAGGTTATTCACATCCAGATTCAGTATCTCATCGCGTATCTGGCACAGCACCGGGTCGTCGAGCTGAAAGAAGCTGAGCTGCATGCCGCCGCGCGTCTCTCCTACTTCTGCCATCGGCTTGTTGGAGATTCCCTGCTGGCGATTGTCCGTTTCCAATTGTCTCAGTATGTCGTTGGCACGCTTCACGATGCTTTTGGGCATACCTGCCATTTTGGCTACATGAATACCGAAAGAGTGTTCGCTACCGCCGCGCTCCAATTTGCGCAAGAAGATGACTTTGTTATCTATCTCCTTCACCGAAACGTTGTAGTTCTTTATACGCTTGAAGCTCTTCTCCATCTCATTCAGCTCATGGTAGTGCGTGGCAAACAAGGTTCGGGCTTTTGCCTTGGGATGCTCGTGTATATGCTCCACAATCGCCCAGGCGATGGAAATACCATCATATGTAGAAGTACCGCGCCCCAGCTCGTCGAACAGCACCAGGCTGCGGGGAGAAAGGTTGTTCAGGATATCCGCCGCCTCGTTCATCTCCACCATAAAGGTAGACTCGCCCACGGAAATATTATCGCTGGCACCCACACGGGTGAATATCTTATCCACCAACCCGATATGGGCACTCTCCGCAGGCACAAAACTGCCGATTTGAGCCAGCAGCGTAATCAGCGCCGTCTGCCTCAGCAAAGCAGACTTACCCGCCATGTTGGGACCCGTAATGATGATAATCTGCTGCGTCTGGCTATCCAGCATCACATCATTGGCAATATACTTCTCGCCGATGGGGAGCTGCTTCTCAATCACCGGGTGGCGTCCCTGGCAGATTTCCAGCACATCGTCGTCGGCAATGACGGGGCGTATATAGTTGTTCTCGCGCGCTGCCGTGGCAAAGGAGAGCAGGCAGTCCAGACGCGCTATCTGGTTCGCATTGATTTGAATGGCGGGGATGAACTCGCTCAATGATTGCACCAATTCTGCATAGAGTTGTGTTTCCAGTACCAGTATCTTGTCCTCCGCACCGAGAATCTTCTCCTCGTACTCCTTCAATTCCTGGGTAATGTAGCGTTCGGCATTGGCAAGGGTCTGCTTGCGTATCCACTCTGCCGGCACTTTGTCCTTATGCGTGTTGCGCACTTCGATGTAATAACCGAAGACATTGTTGTAGCCTATCTTCAAGCTGGGAATCTCCGTCAGCTCACTCTCGCGCTGCTGTATCTGCAACAGATAATCCTTACCGGAGTAGGCTATCTGGCGCAACTCGTCCAACTCGGCACTAACACCGGACTTGATGACACCGCCCTTATTAATCAGCAACGGCGGGTCATTGTCTATCTCCCGGTCTATGCGGTCGCGGATGGACTGGCAGATGTTCAACTGCTCGCCTATATGATTCAAGCTGGCATTATCGGCATCCATGCAAGCCGCTTTGATGGGTTCTATCGCCTGCAAAGCCACCTTCAGCGCCACTACCTCACGCGGAGAGACACGGCCTACCGCCACTTTGGAGATGATGCGCTCCAAGTCACCTATCAAATGCAGTTGCTCCTCTATCAACTCCTTGAAATCGGGCTGGCGGAAGAAGTATTCCACTACATTCAGCCGTTCGTTAATCGGCTGCACGTCCTTCAACGGGAATACCAGCCAGCGTTTCAGCAGGCGGGCACCCATCGGGCTGATGGTCTTGTCTATCACATTCAGCAGACTGCTACCGCCGTCGTTCATCGACCCCATCAGCTCCAGGCTGCGCACTGTGAACTTATCCAGACGGACGTACTTATCCTCCTCGATGCGTGCCAGCGAAGTGACATGCCCTATCTGCGTATGCTGCGTCATGATGAGGTATTGCAGGATAGCTCCCGAAGCGATGATACCGTTCTTGAGATGCTCCACACCGAAACCTTTCAGGTTCTTCACCTCGAAATGCTTCAGCAGCTTCTCGCGGGCGGAAGTCTCGGTAAACACCCAGTCGTCCAGCTCGAAAGTGAAGAACTTGCTGCCGAAGTTCCCTTCGAACATCAACCGCTTGCCACGCTCGAAAAGCACCTCTTTGGGGGCAAAGTTGTTCAGCAACTTGTCCACATAGTCGAAAGGGCCTTCCGCCGTCAGAAATTCGCCCGTAGATATGTCCAGGAAAGCCACACCGCAGGCACCCTTGCCGAAGTGTACGGCAGCCAGAAAGTTGTTCTCCCGGTAGTTCAGCACATTGTCGTTGATGGAGACTCCCGGCGTCACCAGCTCCGTGATGCCCCGCTTTACGAGTTTCTTTGTCAACTTCGGGTCCTCCAACTGGTCGCAGATGGCCACGCGCTTGCCGGCACGTATCAGCTTGGGCAGATAGGTGTCGAGTGCATGATGCGGAAAGCCCGCCATTTCGATGGTTTTCCCCTTGCCGTTGGCACGTTTGGTCAAGGTAATACCGAGGATTTCGGACGCGACGACGGCATCGGTGGAATAGGTTTCATAGAAGTCACCACAACGAAACAGCATGACAGCATCGGGATGCTTTGCCTTCAAGTCGAGGAACTGTTTCATCATCGGGGTAAGGACAATATCTTCGTGCATACAAGTCTTTAATTTTTAATTTCCAGGATTTTGAGCCAAGAGAGCAGAAAATCGTCAAGTAAGGCCCAAAACTTAATGTGACAAAGATAATTCTTTTTTAGAAAACAGCTGCGTAGAGGCTTCAAAACCTTAGCAAGCCTTAACAAAGAGACGTATTTTCCTAAAACATGTTATAAAACAGCCTTTTTTATTTGCTTTATTTGGAGATAAGCAAAAAGTCCGTACCTTTGCAATGTGTTTTTCATAGTATTAGATTTAAGGTTAACAAAGGTTGGAGTACAGCGGTACTCCTTTTTTTATGCCCACACCTTTCGTATCTTCCCCTTTTCCCTTACAAAAAGACATATTCACTCGGCGAAACGCCCTTCATCTTCTTGAAAACCCGGTTGAAATAAGGAACATTGTTGAATCCCACCTGATAGCAGATTTCTGCTACGGATACCTTTTGTTGTTTCAGCAGCCGGCAGGCAAGCTCAATGCGGTATTCATTGAGATAAGTGACGAAAGTCTTCCCCGAGACTTTCTTGAAAAAGATACAGAAAGAAGTGCGGTTCATCCCCACGTGGCGGGCAACGTCATCCAGCGTAATATCCCGCTTGGCGTTACAAACGACGTAGACTTGTATCCTATTCATTCGCTCCCGTTCCGGGTCCATCTTCTGATACCGCCCCACCACACTCTCTTCCTTGCTCCCGGCAAGAATAAGCAGCAGTTTTATCATCAGCGGGATGCGTTCAGCCCTCCCCAAAGGACGCATCTCCTCGAGGACGGAAGCAATAGCCGCCGACTTTTCCTTCCCGAACTTCACGGCATCCCTTTTCCGTTTCAGCTTCTCCGTACATTCCAGCAGCTCAGGGAAAGCAACACAGCAGTTGTCAAGAAATTCCCGGCCGAAAGTTATCGTGATATTGGCAATACGCCCCTGCGCATCTGTCACATCATTCTCGAAATACCAGCAATGCGGTATCTCCGGAGGAACTATCACTACTTCCCCACTCCCGAAAGGTTCAGTACGGTCACCTATCAGCCGCATGCCGGAGCCTACGATGATATACGACAACTCCCACGTTGCCTGCTCATGCAGACCTATCTGCTCGCCGGGAGCCAGGCATACATCGTCGAAGGTAAAAGAAGTGTTTTCCGGCCGAGGCACTGCATTATCATTCATAATTTGGGTAAAATATCTCCCTGAAGGGGAGTAAATGCAAATATAAGACAATCCTAATAAACAATAAGAGAAATGCCCGGAGAAATTGCAGACTAACTTTGCCCGCGAAATAAAGTTATGCCGGGAATCCGGATTGTCTGAGGATATGTCAAAATACACACTCACCACAGATTACACAGATTAACACCGATAAAAGTTCTTGATTATCAGAGCTCCTAAAATAATCTGTGTAATCTGTGGTGGTCATGACACGTCCGCATTTTAGAAGAATATTAATCTAACAACAAACATAATTCCAATGAAGACAACAACTTATTTAGCATCCAAGCCGCGTTACGAAATACTGGACGGGCTTCGCGGCGTAGCCGCAATAATCGTGGTAGCTTTCCATCTTTTTGAAACCTATTCCGCAGGGCCTGCCCACCAGATTTTGAACCACGGCTACTTGGCCGTGGACTTCTTCTTCGTACTCTCCGGCTTCGTCATCGGTTATGCCTACGACGACCGCTGGGACCGTATGACAACGTGGGACTTCTTCAAGCGACGCTTGGTACGCCTGCACCCCATGGTGATTATGGGTACACTCCTCGGCGCCTCCCTATTCTACTTCAGTGCCTGCTCCGCCTTCCCGATGGTGATGCAGACACCGTGGTGGAACGTGCTGCTGATGACACTCCTGGGCTGCCTTATGTTCCCCACCCCCACTTCATGGGACATCCGGGGCTGGTGGGAAACAAACGCGTTGAACGGCCCCACCTGGTCGCTGATGTGGGAATATATTGCCAATGTGCTCTATGCCCTATTCATCCGCCGCTTCTCCAAACTGGCACTGGGCATATTCGTCGGACTCTCTGCCTGCCTTACGCTCGACGTCACGCTCAACATAGATACCTTTGGGCTTCTTTCATCGCGGGGAGAAGCCGCCTACACCCTCATCGGCGGCTGGAGCCTGACACCCGGCCAGCTCTATATAGGCATTTCACGCCTGCTCTATCCCTTCTTCATGGGTCTTCTGTTGTCTCGCATAGGCAAGCTGGTGAAGGTGAAGAGAGGATTCTACTGGTGTTCCCTGCTGGTGACTGTTATCCTCGTGATGCCGCGCATCGGAGGCGAGACCAGCCAATGGATGAACGGCGTCTACGAAGCCGTAAGCGTGCTCGCCCTCTTTCCGCTGATAGTGGCTATGGGAGCAGGCAGCAACGTCACGGGCAAGCGTTCCGTAGCCCTCTGCAAATTCCTGGGCGAACTATCCTATCCGCTGTACATCACACACTTCCCGCTGATATACATGCAGATAGCCTGGGCACGGAATAACCCCGACGCACCGGCAGGAATGCACTTGTTCATTGCCGTATCCGTCTTTGTACTCTCCATTGCCATTGCATACGCTTGCCTCAAACTGTATGACGAACCGGTACGCGAGTGGCTGAAACAACACTGGTTGATGAAGAAGAATACCAAAACATCCAAATGATTGTTGAACCCAAATACACACTACCATGAATAGAATAAAATCTTTCTTGTTGGCAAGCATGTTTCTCCTGCCAACAACGGCGCAGCAAGCAACTGCCCCAGCCATTCCACAAGACAAAAAAATAGAGCAGAAAGTGGAAGCCCTACTGAAAAAAATGACCCTTGAAGAGAAAATAGGCCATGAGAGAAATTGGCATACCCTGCATCTATGGACTGGACCAAAATCACGGGACAACCTACACAATGGGTGGAACGCTCTTTCCTCAAAACATCAATGTGGCTGCTTCCTTCAACCGCAACCTGGCCCGTGAAGCCGCACGTATTACTGCCTATGAAACCAAAGCCGGCAGCTGCCCGTGGACTTATTCTCCCACCATCGACCTGGGACGCGATCCCCGCTGGCCACGCATATGGGAGAATTATGGCGAAGACTGCTACGTCAATGCAGAAATGGGGCGGGCTGCCGTACTCGGCTTCCAAGGAGAAGACCCGAACCATATCGGCAAACAAAATATTGCCGTATCGCTAAAGCATTATATGGGCTACAGCGTCCCCTTCACCGGAAAAGACCGTACACCGGTATACATCTCGGCTCAAGACCTTCGTGAGAAACACTTTGCTCCTTTCCTGGCTTGTGTAAAAGCAGGAGCATTATCCGTCATGGCAAGTCAACGGATTGCCCGTACACGCCAATTACAAACTCTTGACCTAATGGCTGAAAGAAGAACTGAACTGGGATGGAGTACTTGTCACGGACTGGGCTGACATCAACAACCTCTGGCGCCGCGAAAAAGTGGCAGCCGACAAGAAAGAAGCCATCAAAATCGCCATCAACGCAGGTATCGACATGGCCATGGAACCTTATGAATGGGATTTCTGTACACTGCTGAAAGAACTTGTACACGAAGGCGAAGTACCCATAAGCCGCATTAATGACGCCACCCGGCGTCACCTACAATGAAAAAGGGGCTTATTGGGCCGAAAACAAGCCGGAAATCGAAAAAGCCGTGAAAGCAGCCACAGAAGTCGATTACATCATCGCCTGCATCGGTGAAAATTCTTATTGTGAAACTCCCGGCAACCTGACTGACCTGACCCTCTCGCGCAATCAGCTCGATTTAGTAAAAGCACTGTCTGCTACGGGAAAACCCGTCATCCTTATACTGAATGAAGGCCGTCCCCGCCTCATCAATGAAATAGAGCCGATGGCAAAGGCCGTAGTAGACATCATTCTGCCGGGAAACTACGGAGGAGACACCCTTGCCAACCTGCTCAGCGGTGATGAAAACTTCAGTGGAAAGCTGCCCTTCACCTATCCGAAAGAAATCAACTCACTCATCAACTACAACTACAAGGTGAGCGAGGAAGTGGAAAAAATGGAAGGGGCCTACGACTATGACGCGGTTGTATCCGTGCAATGGGCTTTTGGATACGGACTAAGCTATACCTGCTTCAGCTATAGCAATCTGAAAGTAAACAAGGCAGACTTCACAGCCGATGACGAGCTTATCTTCACTGTGGACGTAAAAAATACAGGAAGCCGTGCCGGCAAAGAAAGTGTTCTCCTTTTCAACAGTGACCTCATAGCTTCAATGACCCCCGACAGCCTTCGCCTGCGAGCTCCCAATCGGTAGTCTATATTGCCAGTCTCCCATTTACTACATTCCCTATTTAAGCAACAATTCCTGCAATACTGCATTTTAAATTCTTGCTTACTAAAACTTATTCGTCCGACAGCCGTTGAATTATCGTCCGACAGTTGTCGGACGAATCTGCAACAGCTGTCGGACGATAATTCAACAAGTATCGGACGAATAAATCTTAGCAAAGAAAAAGATAGATGGCTTACCGCTTGATTTATTTGTGAGTACCCGCGTACACAATCAGTACCTTCCCCAAAGAATCAAGTTGCCAATGAGTTCTCATGAGCTTGTCATTGCAACTTCAAGAATGGTAACGTATTTCCACCGGTAGACAATGGCAGCTTGCAGCACATCGTTGGGTTTCACGGACGACTGTATGTTGGTAAACGTAAAGCCACGGGTACTGAGACGCTCCTTCAGTAATGCCTCCACCTCCTTCTCCATCATCCACTCCACGCTCACTACCGGCCAGATTGACGATGATGCCCGTCTGTCCCGAATCAATACCGGTCATTTTTGGAGAAAAGAAAGCCTCCCTTCAGCGCAAGTCCCTCGGTACGGGTAGTGCCGGATGCCGTGATACGGATGTCACTGTTTACCCAGAAACAGATGCGCAGAGCTGTAATATCACTGCCGATGAAATCTTCTGCTTTGCCGGCGCCTTTACTTCCTTCTCGCAAGATACTCGATGGCATAAACCGGCCAGCGGGGAACTTTGCGGATATTTGTACGGACAGCAGGAATGTCGCACAGCAGGAAGAGGGCGGCAAGGCCTAAAGCGAACCAGATAACATAGCCATAGACCTGCTTCATTGCCACCATCATCATGGAGTGCAGGAAGTCGCGGCCAACGTATTCGCCGAGGTTGAAGTGCGCCATATCCAAATGCGTGAGAGTGAGTTGCTGTCCGTAGCTCATCATGTTGTCGTTCATAAAGTGCGAGAAGATAGTGGTATAAATGCCATAACCTGCCGCTCCTGCCAGATACATGTGGAGGATGTTGAACACGAACAAGCCCATGAAGAACTGCTCAAGACTTGGCACTGATTCGTCTAAAGCCCACATCAATGTCGGGACAAGGATGGCATACGCAAATCCTCGCAAGAAGATGGCAAAACGGTACTGCTCGATATTGACGTTTATGTCAAGCGTGAAGTACATCAGCATGCCATAGAGTGCGATACCGATGAAGGCAATGCCGAAGAGTTTCCACACCTTCCACTTCTTGACTTTCAGCCAATAGAGATCGAGCAGGATACCGAGGTACATGCCGGGAAGTGCCCACATATACTGCGACTCTTTGGTCAGCTCCTCCAGCCGGATGACTTCGCTGTAGAGTATCTCTTCCATCGTGTGTTCAGCACCGAAAGCAAGTTCGGCAAAGAAGGTGACGAGGAGGATGGAAACAACGTTGCGACGTGTAAAAAGACCAAGCTCGATGTAGGGGTAACGGTAGTAGCGCAGGCGGTAGAGCACAATGCCGGAAAGCACAATGGCAGCACCGAACAGAAGGCGTATGCGGAGG
>ULTA01015789.1_pt1 | contig 11374 bp, 9 predicted proteins | sample 1957181 | NCBI WGS metagenome assembly ULTA01 (sample SAMEA4835722, study PRJEB28245) | human gut metagenome | biome: gut microbiome; material: fecal sample | place: Denmark | collected 2008
CTTTCCATCCTTTCCCGGGCGCTCCTGAGTAAAGAATGCCCCTGCACCTTTATTGGCAAAATGCAACCCAATAGTAATAAGTAATAAAATGGGCCAGATAACAACCAATACAATAAAGACCAGAATGAAATCAATCACTCTCTTAAAAAAATGAGAATACATTCGTAATTTGAATATTAGAACAACTATACCTTATTTTTCTAAAGAACGGTACTCTTCCAGAAATGCCTTCCAAACCTTCTGCTGTTCGTAGCGTTCAATAATCATATGGCGAGCACACCTTGCCATTTCTTTCACTTCATCATCCCGATGTTCATAAAACCATTTCATGGCATCATATAAAGCGCCCTCATTACGTGAAGGAATAATTCTACCATTTACACCATCTTGAATTATTTCGTTACAACCACTTATATCTGTTGTAATACATGGAACTTCCAATGCACCAGCTTCCATAAGAACCATGCCAAATCCCTCTCTATATGACGGTAAAACAAAAACATCTGACATACACATAAACGGTCTGACATCTTTCTGTTTTCCTAAATAACAAATGTTAGGATTTGATTCTATTTCTGATCTAGTAATCGTTGCCACAGAATTTCCACTGTCCTCAAATGAGCCTACTATCACTAATTTTATATCATTATATAAACCAACCAACTGCTTAAATGCAGCAATCAGCTCGTTCACCCCTTTGTCTGTCACAATTCTACCAACAAAACAAAAAATAAAATCCTTTTTCACTTTCATCATTGTTGATAGGCTTTCCATCGGAACATTCTTCCGGCAAAACTTTTCAATATCAATGCCATTAACACTCCCATTCCCTACAACTTTCAATTTAGAAGCCTTACATATCCTATCGGCTATTAATGTCTTTTTCACCCCATTACTAACACAAAGAACCGTTGTTGAACAATAACAAGAGATACGCTCCATTATTTTTAATAAAGATCGCATTGGCCCACTATATCCTTGATACCTAAGTCCATGACACATGTAAATTCTTGTAGATACACCAGTCAGTTTAGCTGCTACCATTGACAAAAAACTAGCTTTAGGAGTATTTCCATGAACAATGTCAGGACTCGTTCTTCTGAAAAAAACAAGAAACCTTATTAAGCTTCCAAAATCATCCCAAAGAGAGATTGCCCTTTTCATCGGAATACAATAAGTTTTAATACCCTCTTTATTGCCGAATTGTTCAAGAGCATATCTATCAGATGAAATAGCAACCACGTCAAAATCATTACTTAAATATGACAATTGCCCCTTAAAAAAATGTAACGATGAAGGGATTGTTGTTACAACATAAAATACTTTCTTATTCTCCATTTAGATGTTTTATCTTCATTTTAGGATAATCGTAGTTAAAATAAATCATAAGAACATTGTTTGGAATATCTGTAAGCACTCATTGTATGGCTGTAATTCCTTTCCTGGTATCATAGCGCATATAGAGCAATATTTTTGATTAATAATTAAATTATTTTGCAATATTCATTAGCAGAAGTGCCATGTAATCTGTTTCTCCAGATACTAATTTTCGTAAAACATCCGCAATGTATTGTTATCAATTTCCGCCTGACCACTATTGACATAACGGCATATAGCCGCCCATTCGTTCACGGCATAACGAACTGCTTTGATGAAAATATTAGTCGCTAAATCTTGGGGCTCATCATATATCGGCTTGAGAACTTGCCATAATTGGGATAAGAAGAATCTCCAAATTACAGCGGCCTTTACCAAGAAAGATAAAAACATCACCCGTATCAGGAGAATTCTCTTTAGGAACATCGGTTACCGTAAGAGGACTCAAACGAATCTCCTCCATCCATTTGATAACGGAATAAAAATTCACTGTAAAATTCACTCATATTCATAATCTCGAAAAATCAAATTATGAAGCAAAAATTACAATCGATTAAAAAAGAGTCAAGTGCCATACAGTGAGTGATTACCTTTCATCTTACCTCTCTATTATACTCAAAAACAAGAACCATTTGAAATAATTTTGGCTTCATAATTTATTTTCTATATGTTTACACTTACCTCACTCAGCCATAGTTCTTTCGGCAACTGCCTCCTTTTTCTCATACCCACCAAATAATCCATTTTTCCTATAGCAGCAAAGAACAGATAAACAGCATCCTTTATATATGTAGACATAATTGATTTAAGATACCATGCAAATGATTTTCCATATCGCTTGTAACCACGATAGATATAGCGTTGCGCCTGATGAGCTTTCAGATTTTTCTTCAAGGACGGTATACCAAATTCACGGTAGAACAGCAACGGACGTTCTATGTTGTAAAAATTGCTGCTGCCTGCCGTCCGAAGCCAGAGTTCACAGTCTTGGCATCTACGACATTTCTCATTATACTTGTTTCTACGAAACCATTCTGTCCTCCCACAAACCGTAGGATGTATAAACCCAGTAGAAACACCGCTCATATCAGAGGAACGTATAATATTATTTTTATCATCAATTATCATTGCTGACGCCCCCACTACATCAACGTCCGGATGTTCCAACAGGTACTCCACTTGCGTTTCCACTCTGTCCGCAACCATAATGTCATCATCATCCATACGGACATATATCTCACCTTTGGCCAACTCTACACTTTCATTAAGACGAGAGGGAAGCCCGTGATTCTCGTTATCACTAACCAATCGTATTCTTTTGTCTTTTGCTGCAAATTTTTCAGCAATTTTACGTGAACCGTCTGTTCCGTTGTCATCCATCAGCAATAATTCCCAGTTTATATAAGTCTGGTTCACAACTGACTGAATGGCATCAGCAAGGAAACACTCAGAATTATAAAAAGGAATTGCTATGGTTACGAATATATTATGGTCTCTCATGCACAAAAAATCTTTTGATGCTGTTCTTTAATTTGAATTTCAGGTTTTTATATCGTAACTTAAAATATTGCGGATACATGTATCTGCAATATTTTGTATGTTTGCGAACAAAAGCCAAGTCAATCTTATTAGGGGTATCTATATACGCATTCGGTACGATGCAGAATCTGATGGTTTCAGAAACCTTATCCTTCATGCATCTCTTCTGAAAATGCACATAGCCTAATTCCCGAGATGTCAAGGAACCATCTTTATGAAGTATCCAGTCTGTCAGGATTCCTGAATTCCACTCGAAAACATGCTTCCCTTCAGATGGCCCTTTATATATGAAACGTTCATCGTATTTGCCTGTCACAAAATTTTTCTCAGAGGCTTTTATATCAGCGTACATTTCATCAAAACGTTTTATTCTCCATCCGTACTCCATGTATATGGTGTTTATACTTATAGGATTCAGCTCGTCAAAAGCCCAATTACGTTCCGACCCCAAAATTTCTTTTAGATTGTTTTTTCGGAATGACACGTCCTCAAATATTCTATGGTTCACTTCATCGGTGTTCCTATATATGGTCATATGGCCAAGATACAGGAACTTGTCCGCACCAGTAAGGAACTCGTCAGTCAAAAACTTACGCAAATTTCCAAAAATACAATCCGTCATGTCACAGTGTCCCCAATAGTCATAACCTTTGGTGTATTCAGGGAATATATAACCATAGGCCGGTTTATAGTCACATAATTTATATGGATGGTCAAGATATATAGGAAAGTCAAACATCTTTTGCACCTGTTGCTTTATAGCTTCCAAGGTTGTATAAACCACCTTCACATTTGACGGGTATTTCAACTCTTCCGTATAATCGTCCGTCAGTATCAACCAATTGATAGTAGGGTTCTTTTCGCATGACAACAACCACAACTTCATGTGAGCAATTGGCAGTTTACCGAAATACGGACATATAAAAAGTATTGTTTTCATATACGCTAATATTTGTTGCTCTTCACTTGTTGCTGCAAAACTTTGTGTATTATACTTTCCATTTTTTTCACAGCTGTACGCCTACGACAATTTTCAAAAGCATATTGCTTTCCTTCTTTACCCAGCCTGGCACGTTCTTTGTCATTACCTAACATTGCATCTATTGTCAAGTGCATATCACGTATGTCATCCACAACTATGCCACCAGGTAGTTGATGAGCATTTCCCACATTAGTACTTATAAACGGCAATGACCTTGCCATTGCCTCTATTACAGATATAGAAAATTCTTCATGTGTACTGGAAACCAAGTAGGCAGAAGCCTTGTCCAAGATGTAGGGAAAATACTTACGGTCTATTCCGGTAAACATAAAGACCGAACGCTCACCATACTGTCTGTCAAATTTAGCTTTTGCCTTTTGCAACTCATAGTAATAAGGAGTTTTCTTTGAACCTATCATGACAAGGGCGTATTCCTTGTGCTTTGATTTGTAGAACTGACGCATCATTTCTATCTGGTTCTTTACCACCGTATAATTGGCTATGCTAATCAGATATGGTCGTCCATCAGTAGGCAATTCATATTGTTCCTCTGCCTTCTCAAAAAATGCGTCATCAGCCGCATTACAAAGCACATAATTACTTTGAATATTCTTAGTGACATAATCAAATCCCGAATCGCAATCAGTCAAGCTAATGGATGCCGCAAAATATTTACATTGACGCTTGAAAGTATAGCCGTAGTAAATCTGCATACGCAACCAATTATATGTGCCGCCAATGGTATGCTTGAAGTCAGACTTTAAGCCGAATGGCTTACAAAGCAATCCCGATAAACCATGGGCGTGAAGAATGCACGGAACTTTTATCTGGCTCATTATGGGCAACAGAGCATCAGTTGTCATTGCCTGTCCACACTCTATTATAACAACATCAAAGGAACCGTTAAGTACAAAACTTCGGATACCCAATAAATCGCCTTTCACCCTCTTGGCTATGTTGTGCCACAGAAGAAAACGCCGGATATGCACCCCATTATATTCATCCCCGACAGGCAATTCTTCTGTCGGAGAAATTGATGTAGCAACAGTTACTTCATTATCAACCGCAAGACCTTCGGCCAGATATTTCACCACCATCGGCACACCACTTTGATATGGATAATAACTTTCGGAAACAAACAGTATTTTCATCTATTTTTGTTTTATTCTAAACCTGTCATGATGCGCAACACCTTAAAACGTTTCTCTACCAATAGAGCTATATACGAGAATAGCGTCATCAAAACAGATATTAACAGCCATTCTACATAGTGGCTGCATGGAAAATCAAGATGCAAGTGCGAAACGATTGCTATCGTCACCATTGCCGTTTGAATATGGTTGAGGTAATATTGCAAAGAATATTTTCCAAAATGAAAAATCCCCAGCTTTCCAAAGACCTTTTCATCCCCCCCCATTAAAATCATAAAGTATTGTATAGCACATAGTTACAAACAACACAACACCTGCCATACGACCTATAAACATTTCTTTTTCTTCAAACATATAAGCCAAAACAAAGCCCACCAATGAAACAGCAAAAATTGGCAAACGATATTCTGATACAAACTTTCTGATTACCGAATAGTTTCTACGCATATAGATGCCTGCGATAAAGAATGGGGTATAAAGGAAATATCTCCACATATTGGTCGGCATATCGCTTATTGACAAACGGCATATCACAGCTATCGTTGCAAGCAGTATCAATCCCCCCTTAAAACTACGGAACAACCTTGTTGTAATCATTACCAGCAAAAGGTCGTAAAGAAACCAATAATGACCACCTGTAAATAAAGCCACTATCTCATCGGCAATATCGTAACCCCCCGACCTTGTGAATCCTGCAAGAACAGAATGAGTAAACTGCATGATGCACCAAAACGACACATAAGGTATCATTAGCCGCTTAAATTTCTTACTAAAAAAAGTCCTCCAATCCAACGTTTCTGAAAACAAAAAACCACTTGCAATGAAAAACATCGACATCTGGGGCTCAACGATTATATAGCGCAATATCGGGCTGATTTCAGTGTCTAAGTTTAAAACTGGAGTCAACGAATGCCCCATTATAACAAACAGAATTGCAATACCTTTGAGGCAGGTAATTTCAGGATAATAGGGTTTGGAATTTACCATAGCAACTGACTTTATGTATTATGTATAATTTTCCTTTTTTTATAACATTGAACAAATAGGAATACCAATAAAACGGCATAATCCCAACTTAAAAACAATATAGAAAATGAGCCTCTACAAAGGGAATGAAATTGTGAAAAGACACAAAATGAAAGAATTAAAAAATACGGAGACTTATCAGCCACAAAAGTTCCATATTCCAAATAGTGAATAAATCGACCTAAAAAAAAGAAAATGACTATAATTCCAAGAATTCCGAATGAAATATAAACATCTGCAATACATGAAGAGCCGAATCCCCATCCCCAATCTGGCATATTTTCACCAAAATACATTTTTGTTATCGTTTCTCCAGACGGTTCTGCAACCCCATGTGTAATTCTACTTAAACCAGGTACTAAAACCGAAAAACCATTAATAAACGAAGTTCCCCAATTATAATTTTGTTTAATAGGAACATTTGCTAAAACGAGATGAACCGTATTAACACTACCTGATAATTCAACTGTTAAAGGTGAAATTGTTTCCTTTGCAGAAATCAACGAAGATATTTCATTCAAATTTTTTGTCTCTTGCATTCTTATGATGCCAATAAGAGTCATCGAAAAAGCCCCTATAATAAAAAGCACAAATATTCTCTTATAATTAACACCATCCTTTGCAATGTATACGTAAGATGCTAATAACATAAGACACACTTTTATTGCACCACCTCTATTACCTGTAGCAAAATATACAAAGAGATAAAATAAAATTAATGACAATGGAAATAAAAAATATAAAATTCTTATACTTTTTGCATTGACTTTATTCTTATACTCATAAGAATAAATTACTACAATTGCCAACAAGACAGCTTGAGCAACCATCAAAAAACCCATATTCTCATCTTCTGAATGCTTTGAAAAATCACCAATACCTGTCAATGCAACATATACGAATAGCAACCCGAATCCGCTTGTTACCAAAAAATACTTACTACGAAACTTATATGTGTATATACAGTCCTTCAACAGCCTTGGGCTATAGCAATGATACCCAAACAAAAAAGTACTTAAAGCTAAAAGAGCAAGAGCACTTGCTTTACTGACAACAGAAGGAACGTAAGCCCATATCAAATCGTATACAGAAATCGAATCCTGATCTATTATGCCTAAAGAAAAATCAGTAGCCCTTTGAAAGAATACAATAAAAAAAAATATCAGAAATATAGTAGAATGTCTTAAATAAATTTTCTTTAATTCTTTGTCTGTACAATAGCCTTTTATTTGTAATACAATTAAGAATATGGCTATTATTGTACAAAACCCCATAAATGGTCTTGACGGATAATTAGGGGCCGTATAAAAAAATACTAATGAAATTAATAACACAATTAGAGATATTAGTTTCATCTCAGAATATCTTTTTGATGTAATACCTCTTCAAACACACTTATCCACTTATCAGCAATCTTATCAGCAGCAAAACACTGTGTCTTCTTATAAGCCTCATCTGCCATATCATTCAACTTTTGTGGATTTTCCGCAAGCCACAACACCTTATCTGCCATTGTCTTGCAATCCACGTTTAGTATAAGGCAACCATTCTTACCATCGTCAACAATATCAAAAATACTTGAATAAGTACTCATGACCACAGGTACGCATTTATATTGCATAGCCTCAGTCAGAGTAAGCCCCCATCCTTCATAATCAGAAGTCATCAGGAATATTTTTGAACACTTATAAAAATCTATGGGATTCTTGAACCCATGAAATGTAACACGTTCCAAGTTAAGTTTGTCGGAAAGTCGTTTCAATCGGTCAAGTAAGTTGCCATCACCCACTACATCAATCGACCAGCCAGGCAATTTTTTATATATTTCCTTCCACACATACAAAGCCCTTTCCGGCCTTTTTTGAGGGGACACTCTGGCACAAAAAAGAATTTTATTATCCTTCGTACAATCTACATCTTTCCTCTCAAAAGATAGCATGTTGTTTATTGCACATAGTTTTTTAGTGTTTTTCAACCTGCCAACTTTTGCATACTCCGGAATGTTCCTTTCACTAAGTAGCACTACACGATTACTCTCTTCATACAATCTACGATAATGCTTTTTTACGTTTTTCATTGTGAACAAACAAAATGGATATTTATAGGCAATTCCCTTTAACAGACGAAGACAATTCTCCCTGAACGAAAACATGTTCCAGTCTATAGGATGTCTATATATCAAGTTTCTTATCGTTGGGCAAAAATGCAAGGCTGAAATATATTTCACAGATGTGCCTTGCACCACCTTCCATACGAGTTCGTGCGAAGCCAACGAATGGGCATCTTGATTAAGAACAACATCTATGTTTTGTTCTGCCAATATTCTTTTAAACTCTTTTATATTGTTTACAGATGTAGCATCCTCATCCGGTAGAAAAAACATCGGTACTGGAGTCCTATACTCTATATTGTATTGTGATTTATGCACAGCAACAAAAATCACATTGACATCACGTTTAATCAAACTTCTTGTTAGGGATATTGACACGCGCTCAATGCCACCTATATACTCGTTAAATTCTTGATAATTATAAATAGCTATGTTCATTTTGTCTATGCATTTTGTCTTGTCCAATTAAAATTGAGCCACCGCATCACGGTCTTTATAGGTAGTATCACATCCAAGGCATCCAAATCCTCTGCATTAATGAATATTGGCGCAACACACAAAGCTACTAACAATGCCAACACACCCTCAACCAATAACGTAAACAGATTGGAAGCATTTATAAAGTAATCTATTGCAAAGGAAAGCCCAAATACCAACGCAAAATAAGCACAACACCTCCATAGTCTGACATATACTTTGGGCATAGACTGAGGATAGATGTGGCTGTATATGGCAATGTGAAGCACAGCCCCCTGCATAATTGCAGCTACAGCACCAATAATCAGGAACGCAGTCATATTAACACCAAGTTCCAATAATACTACGCTTGTCCCAACATATATAACGGCAATAGCCAAACTCCACAATGCACTGCTTCTCACATTATTCCAAAGATTATAAATAATACTGTATGTAGACCCAAATGTGGTTATCGGGATTATAAACATCTTGATTACAAGCCATAACCAGTAATGCGAGATTTCATCGTTAAGCCATACTTTCAGAATGGGAACTGATAATCCCATAACTATGCCACAAAGCAAACTTGAAATCAGTCCAACAATATATGCCCCGTCAACAACAGTACGCACAAGATCATCATGTCTACCCTCAGAATAGGCTATAAGCATAAGCGGACGGTACAGTACACCTATAACGCCCGTTATACTTATGCAATAAGACCCGAATTCAGATATAGCCCCCAAAATACCTGTATTATATAGACCAAAATAATTATTTACAAGAATTGCATCAATCTTATAGATAAAAACTCCCGAAAAACTCATCAATGACACCCATGTCAGCATCTTGGCAATCGGCTTCATTGCTTTAAAACTAACGAATCGTCTGCCAAACTGTATTTCCTTACTTTTTGTTATCTTATAGAATATGATACTTATAACCAATACCAACAATTCAGCAAGCACAGATGCCAATCCTACATTCGACACATCTGTTGTCAAAAATGTAAATAGCATAATATTGAAAACTAACTTTGCGAGATTCCTCAGTATTTTAAGATAGTTGATAAGGTCGAGTCGATTGTCTGAATAAATTGTAATATTGACACAATTACTGCAAACTGCCACAAACAGACTTGCTACAGTGTAAGCAATCAATAGTCCAGCAGAATGAAAAAATTTATCCGGAATATGCAGCAAAGCTTCAATCTGCGGCAAAAGACAAAAAATAACAGGCAAAACAATAACAGCAAGCAATATTGTTATAGCTATAGCTGATGAAAAGTAAACCGATGCTTTTTTGTAATTCTTTTGCCTATACTCTAAAGAATAGAACCTCGTAACCGAACTTTGAAGCGAGTCGGTCAAGATAATAATATATTGATTTACCACCAATGCTATCGGTAACACTCCGTATGTGACTACCCCTAACTCCTTTACGAGATAAGGAGTATAAAACAGTCCTACCAATACGTTAGCTATAAGACACATCACATTGGTAATTAAGTTTTTTCTGATTTGTGTCATCTTAACTTTAAACTCGGTTCTCCCAAATCTGGTATAGTAGTTAATCTATCCGTTGATCATTGGGCTTATTTTATCCACAATGTCATCAATTCCGCTAAAAGAGCAACGATTCAGATTAAGTTCCCTTATTTTGTCCCTTATCTTCATCGCTGATTTCTTGCACTCCTCTTATACTCTCACACAAGCGGAAGATTCCTTTCCGCAAATCAGTCTTACCATTAAAAAGGCCAAATATCTAACTTGATTATTTACCGCCATTACCTATACTATAATACTCAAACTCTAATTCCTGCAACTCCGACTTCTCATAAATATTACGTCCATCAACCACCACAGCCTGCCGCATCGTCTTCTTCACTACACCCCAACTCGGCATCCTGAATTCCTTCCACTCCGTTACAAGCAGTAAAGCATCTGCATCCAATACGGCATCATACATATCCGTAGCATAGACGACTTTATCACCTATCCTGCGTTTACACTCATTCATTGCAATAGGGTCATAAACCTTCACTGACGCACCAGCTTCCACCAGCCTATCAATTAAAACCAAGGCGGGCGCCTCCCGCATATCATCCGTTTCAGGTTTGAAAGCCAAACCCCACAAAGCTATTTGTTTGCCTTTCAAGTCACCTTTATAATGGTTCAACAATTTGTTAAAGAGAATACTCTTCTGACGTCCGTTCACCTCCTCCACTGCTTTCAAAACACGCATCGGATAACCGTTCTTTTCAGCGGTTTTTATCAAGGCCTTCACATCCTTGGGGAAACAAGAGCCACCATACCCACAACCCGGATACAGAAATTTACTTCCGATACGGCTGTCCGAACCGATACCCTTACGAACCATATTCACATCGGCACCTACCAGTTCGCAAAGATTGGCGATGTCATTCATGAAACTAATGCGCGTGGCCAACATCGAATTAGCAGCATACTTTATCATCTCAGCACTCGGGATATCCGTAAATATCAGACGGTAATTATTCATCATGAACGGCTTGTAAAGGCGTTCCATCATCAACTTGGCCTTTTCTGATTCCACACCTACAACCACACGGTCAGGCTTCATGAAATCATCCACCGCATCACCCTCTTTCAGAAACTCTGGATTGGAAGCCACGTCAAACTCTATCTTCGCATTACGCTTGTCAAGCTCTTCCTGAATGGCGCACTTCACCTTTTGGGCTGTACCCACCGG
>ULTA01002173.1_pt1 | contig 11323 bp, 10 predicted proteins | sample 1957181 | NCBI WGS metagenome assembly ULTA01 (sample SAMEA4835722, study PRJEB28245) | human gut metagenome | biome: gut microbiome; material: fecal sample | place: Denmark | collected 2008
TTATTCATATTCAATATAATAATAAATTAAATTGGTTAGTTGCCTAATACCTTCAATTCGAGGTTCCGGCTGCCGGTTATCCTATGAATGGCCTGCCTCACGGAACACTCCTGCTTCCTGACCCTCACCACTGAGTCGTTATGGATGACCTTACTATCATAGATAAACAAATAGCCGGACTGCTCCGAGACTTTCCCCAACAGCGCATAAACCGTTCCCTTCATTCCAGGCAGCCGGACGATGCGGTCCAGCACATCGCCTCCGTCCGCTCTTGCACTGCCTGCCAGGAAGAAAATGAAGAGTGGCAAATGGAGAATGAAGCATTTCATTGAATTCATTGTTCCGACAATATCAGTCTATTGCCCTGACGTGTACACTTCAAGTCGAACGTCCAGCATATCAGCTCGGCCACAGACTCCGGGGAGTTATTCGAAAATTCGACCGTCAGCCGCCGTTTGCCCAGGGTTGGCGACGCGGCTTCTATCTGCCAGCCGGCAGACTCCTTATTGATGGCACGCAGCACATCCTCCAGGCACTCGTCCTTGAAACGGATGTTGCTGGTGTAGCGGTCAAAGAGCTCCGGATTCTCCGTCTCGCTGACGAGCAGACTGCCCCCCTGCAAGATAACCGTTTCTCCCGCCTCTACAAAGACCGTCTGTTCCTCTTGTTTCAGCAGCACCTTCACCTTCCCGCGCTTCACGGACAAGCTGAAGGGGACCCCTTCATTGCTCCTGACATTGAAAGCCGTGCCCAGTACCTCCACACGCACTCTCGCCGTCTCAATCGTAAAAGCCTGCTCGGGTTTCTTTGCCACATCAAAGAAGGCTTCGCCCTGCAGGTTCACTTCCCGCTTGTCTTCCGCAAAATGTTCGGGATACTTCAGCGTGCTTTCCTGCGCCAGATATACCACCGAACCGTCTTCAAGGGTCTTGACCAGTGTGGGCTTCTCCCGGTTCTCCTCCGTCAGCAAGCTACGACTGTCCCCACCTTGTTCCGGTACGGCCCACCATGCGGCAAAACATACGATTCCGGCAATCACGGCTGCCGAAACGCTCCCCCACTTGAGGTAAAGCCTGCGGTGCGTTGCCGAAGCGTGTTCCGCATCTGCCGGCAGCAGGCAGTCCGTTTCGAAGCGGGCATAAAGCCGTACCCATGCCTCGTCGGTCCTTGTCTTCTTTTTATCTACTTCCATCATTGTGTCCGGATATAATTATCAATTTCATTTCGTAAGGTTCGGAGTACCTTGGTCATTTCCGCTTCCACCGTCTTGACGGACAACGAAAGCGACAAGGCAATCTCTGCATATTTCTTCCCCTCCATGCGGTGCATCCTGAAAATCTGCTGCCGGCGCCGGGGCTGCTTGTCGAGCGTATGCCGGATGAGGGTCTGGAGTTCCTCGTACTCCAAATGCGCGTGGGGGTCGGACGAATAGCCCGGCCCGGACTCCGTACGGACAGATGCCCGATAGCGCTCCTTGACCTCCTGATGCTCACAAAACTGCACGGCTTCATTCCTCACAGAACGGTAGAGATAGCTTTTCACGGACTGGAATACTTGTAACCGCTCCCGATTCTTCCACAGCACGTAGAACAGCTCCTCCACAATTTCCTCGGCGGACGCCGTATCACCCGTGATGCCCGCAGCATACCAGCAAAGGGGGGAATAATACCGGCGGAAGATTCCTTCGAACGCCTTTATATCGCCCTCCTTTATTCTGGCCAGTATCATCAGTTCATTCAGCATACTATGTTGAGGTACAGCTTATCTTCTACAAAGATAAAGAAAACTATCAGATAATCAATTGGATTGCTTCCGCAATTTGCAGACTGCATTCTCCAGGGATTCCGTAGGTTCTATGATATTGTAGTTCCTCCAGAAGTCTTCGTTCCAGTACTCATCCACCAGGTCGTAGAATACCTGCTTCCGTTTGAAGGTGTTCTTGTTGGAGATGCCGGAGAGAGGGCTTTCCGTCCTGTCGGTCACCACCATTTCAGAGAAAGCGGTGTAGCTGGAGGAGAACAGCCTTTTTTTCCAGTCGCATTTAAAGCGGATGACATTCCGTATATAGTTCAGGTAAGTCTTGGCCCCCTGCTGCTTGTAGGTCACCAGATAGGTGACTTCCTGCGGGCGGAACCGTAAGCCGACGGGCTTCTTATGCAGAATGGCCTCCACTGCCTTCACCCGATTTGCCATGTCCAGGCCAAACTCGGCACGTGTAAAGGAAAGCCGTTCGTAGTCTATATACAGTTTCCCGATGAACAAGGCATACATCAGGCTGACCCGCGGACGGAAGCTGACCACATACTGCATGCGGTTATCCAAATTGACGGGGTCCTCCATACGGAATTCATAATAGTCCAGATTGTCCGTGCTCAACAGCGCATCGCCATTCTTCACAATGTCCAGATAAAGGGACAAATTGGGACCTCCCACCACTTTCACAGCCAGCGTGTCACTCTGCTTTTGGCTCAGCAGGCGGCGGCCTTTCAGCAGCTGCACCTTGTCGCGGTCTACATCGCGGGAGTTATAATCCGTCTTATAGACATCCATCACTGCCTCGGACACGCTGATATAGCGGCGGCGCTTCTGCACGGTTTCCCGATAGAAGGCGGTCAGCATGTTGTCATTGCCAGAATAATTTACTGGAATTTTCTTGATGGCCTCTTCCACTATGACGCGGGGATTATTGCCATAGACCACAATCTCGCTCAAAAGATTGGGGGCCGGTATCATCCAGATGGTCAGCTCGCCCGTTTTTTCAAGTTCTTCCAGAGAGAGGTGTGTAGTGAGATAGCCGATATGGGAGACTTCCAGTCCACGGAAAGCTTCCGCTTCCGCTACTTTCAAGGAGAATGTGCCGTCGGCATTGGTCACCGTTCCGATATTGTTGCCGACAACAGAGACGTTCACGTTTTCGAGTTTCTTCCTGCTGTCCTTGTTCTTGACCGTACCGGTGATGACGAGCTCGTTCACTGCCGCGTCCTGCGCCATCAACGGGGTGATACCCGAAGATAAGAATGCAAACAAACACCCAAGTGTAAATCCTACAAAGTTTTTCATAAGGCATGTTTTTAAGGGGTTTCTATTAATAAGAGCGGTGAGGAAGATAAAACCCTATAGAATGGAGAGAAAAATACAAAAAAAGTAGCACGTTGATAATCAGAGAGAAATTTTGCCAAGACATTGCCATAGGTTTGGCAAAACTTTGCCATGCCTATGGCAAAAGTTTGCCAACGCGGTGGCAAAGTCTTGCCAATAGTAAGGCAAAAACTTGTCAAGCTGTCGGCAATAGCTTAGTTGAATTGTTGGGGCTTCCGCTGGCTCAGAATAACGTAGATGATGACCGGCGCACCGATAATGGGCGTGACGGCATTCAAGGGAATAATACCCGCTTCGCCGGGCAAGACGCAAATCAGATTGCAAAGCAGTGCCACTGCACCGCCACTCAGGATGGTAACCGGCAATAGGGAATTGTGATTGGTTGTCCCCAATATCATGCGGGCCACATGCGGCACGGCCAGGCCAATAAAGGCGACCGGACCACAGAAAGCGGTGGTGACAGCCGTCAAGAGCCCGGTGATAATCAAAAGCCAGTTGCGCACACGGCGGATATTGACACCTAGATTTTCGGCATAGCGCTCTCCCAGCAACAAGGCGTTCAGGGGCTTTATCAACAATAATGAGCCGAACAGTCCCACAATGGTGACCAGCGCAAAGGCCGGCATCTGCTGTAGGGAAACTCCACCGAAGTTGCCCAGCCCCCATATCATATAGGACTGCACCCCCTCTGCCGTAGCAAAGAAGTTCAGCAGGGCAATGGCCGAAGAAGCGATGTAGCCTATCATGATACCCGTTATCAGCAGCATGATATTGCTCTTTATCAGCGTGGAAAAGAAAAGGATAAGTACCATAATCAGCATGGCTCCGATAAATGCGCCAAGCAGCACGGAGAAGAAGCCGGACAGACTGAACGCCCCTGCCGTGATGCTACCGCCAAACAGCAGCATGACGAAGGCCACTCCCAGACTTGCCCCGGCGTTGATGCCCAGAATGGATGGTCCTGCCAGCGGATTCTTGAAAGCCGTCTGCAACATCAGTCCGCAGACAGCCAATGCGCCACCGCAAAGCAGCGCCGTCAGCGCTTGGGGCAAACGGGATTCCCAAAGGATGAAGCTCCAGCTTGCCTTCTCCCCCTCTCCACCGAGCAGGATACGGAAAACATCGGCAGGCGGAATCGAAACCGACCCTACCAGCAGATTGCCCGCAAAAAGCAATAAGATTACTACTCCCAACCCGATACCATATTTCCAGCCTTTACTCATAGTTACATTATTTAGCACACAGAGACACGGAGGCACAGAGTTTTCTATTACTTTCACAAAAGTTCCGTATCTCTGTGTTCATCACTCCTTCAGTCTGCAAAAATAGCGCAAGCCTCCCAAATCTCCTATTTCGGGATGCAGAATCTGTATCAGGTCGGATAACAAATAATCGGGACGGAACGGAGTCTCCTCGTAGAAAGGAACTTTCGCCGTATTACAACCATAGACATTCCGGGTCTTGAAAGCCTTGAAACCGGTGTAGCCGATATAATCCGCCTCCAAATCAGCATAGCTCATGTCGCGGTCACGGTTGTACTTCACCAGCCAGACGTCGGCATCGCCCGCCTTGTCGAAAACGGTCTCGAAAGCCAGAGGAACAGAGCCGCTGTGGGTATCGTCGGCAAAAGCGTAACGCCCGCAAGCATCCTGAAAAAGCCTTCCTATGGTGCTACGCCCTCCCGGCACGTACCATGCCGAGCCGCTTTTCAACTCACTGACAACGGAGAACGAGGTGGATGAAAGTTGCGCACGCATCTTGAGGCGTTGGTAACAACTGTCCACTTCAGCAAAAAGGTTGTCGGCTTGTGGCGCAACCCCGAAGAGCAGTCCGTAGAAACGCATCCACTCGGCACGTCCCAAAGCGGAGGTTTCCATGTAGTCGGCACATTCGATGATGGGAATATCCAGTTTCTCGATACGGCCATAACCGCCACTGTTCTCGAACGGAGACAGAAGGATGGCATCGGGATGCAGGTCGATGATGCGCTCCATATCGGGATTCATACCGTCGCCACAATCGGCGATGGTGCCCCGGCGGCAGGCTTCGTGAACGGTGGGCAGTTTGATGTACTTCAAGTCGCAGACACCGCCGATGCTACCAAACACACCCAGATTATCCATCAGTCCGCAGTGGACGGAAGAGTAGATGACTGATTTGGAGAGCGGGGTACGTACCACAGTACCTGCCGGAAGATGTGCCGGGAGTTCGCGGTCTTTCGGGACCAGTATATAGGTATGTAGCGTGTGCAACGTATCCCAAGGATTGCGCAAGGTGGCAAGGGTATAGCCGGGATAGGACACTAAGGTAAGATTCTCTGCATAACGTAAGGGAATGGTGTCACCGTTGGCCAAAGCAGAGGCAGTCTTGCCCCTTCCTCCGCAGGAGGAAAGAAACAGGACTGCGAACAGACAGATAAGTAAACTATTTCTTTTCATTGATATTAATTGAAGAAGATAGCAGAATTAGGATTCATACCTCCTGCATCGAACTGCTCTATAAAGGTACCGTCTTTCTTGAAACGATAAATGGTGCCGTTCGTGGTATATTCAGAAGTACCAATATAGAAATCACCGTTATTATCATTTACTTCCAACATATAAATCGTAGAAGTTTTCAACTTTTCCGGTATATCCTTCAAGAAAGAAGCTTCATCCATCTTTCCAGTCTTTATATTATAAGTAAAAAAAGAAGCGGTAGGATTGGTGTAATTTGAATAAGTCAAATAGAGAATATCATCAGTAGCACACATACGGGTGGCACTGCCTAATTCCGTCACCTTATTGTTGGCAGCAGGGTCTATCATCTGTAATGAATAGCCAATATCAACATAATTACCCCATGAAATCAAAAAAACCTTATCATCCTCTTCAACCAAAGCATTGGGGTTCAAACCTACCGTCAACGTCTCTTTCAACTTGAAAGTACGCAAATCTATCACCTTTACGTCATTGTGATAAGTGCTCCAATCAGCAGTACAGCTATTCGCCACATAAAGCATATCCTCGCAGATTGCCACACCTTCCAGATTGTCGCCAAGTCCGGTCAATTTATCCACTACCTCCAACGTTTTCGCATTGATTTTAGCTACAGCTCCTCCGTAGAAGGAAGCATAGATATATCCATCCTCAGCATCGATATAACGAATGCCTGCACTGAGGTCGTTGTCGTCTACAAACGAAACACGTTTCAACTCCACACCCGCAGCATTCAGCTTAGTCAGATAATTGGAACCACTTACAGCTATATATATTTCATCTTCATACTCAATCATACTCTGACCAAGGTCACCCAACTTGGCGTTGTTTTGAGTCTGGTAAATATCACTGATGAAATCCGCATCCTTATTGGGTGCATAAAAGGCAAGTCTTGCGTTATTAGCTCCCCAACCACCCTCATTCAGAATATAAACACGCGTCTGCGGCAGTGTCACCTTCGACCCGCCGTCATCCAGAGAATCGTCATCGTCGTCACTACAAGATGCCAAAGAGGCACCCAAAGCAAGCATGCAGAGCATACCGAATAATAAACTTCTTACTTTCATAATCACAGTTGTTATTGTTTATAATTAGTTTTTGTTGTTCATAAATAGATTATTCAAAACTTGAAAGTACCCGTCAACCGCCACGAACGACCCGGCATAGGATAATATTTTATCACGTCATACTGTTCATCTGTCAGATTTATAATCTCGGCCTGCAACAGAAGCCGGCAACCGCCCAAAGCAAACTCATGAGAGAGGCTCATCGTATGCTCCAGATAGCCTTCAATCTCATTCTCCGGAATGTTCTGCGACAAATAGTAACGCTTTCCCACTCCTACCGCCGAGTAGCCCACATTCACCCACGGCGTTTCCACAATGACAGACGCGTTTCCGCTATGAAGAGGAGTATAAGGCAATTGGTCCTTATAGTTCTTCGCGTCGGAATCGGTCAGGTCAATGGCCTTTTGCCATGTATATCCGCCCGACATAATCAGTCTTATTTTCTCCGTCAATGGAACGGTTGCCGCCAAAGTAGCATCCACACCTGCGGCATGCACCTTGCCGTAGTTCGCCATCTTCCACGCATAGGTGGTGGGAAAAGCCACAATCTTATCCGTCACATCATTATAGTAACCGTCGAGCGTAACGGAGATATAGTCGAACACAGACAATCCGGATTTGCTCCATGTGATACCGACATTATATTCGTCTGCCTTCTCGGGTCGCAGATTACGGTTGCCCAGCCGGTAGTAATAGAGGTCGTTGAAAGTGGGCAGACGGAACGTACTCTTATACATCAACCGGAAATACAGCGACTCGTCCTGCCAAGGCTGCATACTGACTGATAAAGAGGGGGCAAAGCGATGGAAGTCATCGGGGACCGTACCTTTCTCGGCATGCTCCGAAGTGGCAGTATGCACCAGCGAAGCCGTGGCCGTGAGCCATCCTTGCCGGTAGCGTGCATTGAAGGCACTGATGGAAGTATATCTTGTAGGGAAAGGACATTCCGGCAAACTGTTGCGCAACTTGTTTATCACCCCATCCTGCGCCAACGAAAGGGTCAAAGCTTCCAAAGGACGGTAGAGAACGGTCGCGGAAATATAATATTCGTCTTGCCGGTGATTTTCCCGATAATATCCGTCGGCATATTCCTTGCCCTCATCCTTATATTGGTTCCAGCCATGATTATACTTTGCCTGTGCCTGCAAACTCCACCGGGGCGAAAAATGCTTCCTATAACGTGCCTGCACAAAAGTATTCTCATCCCAAAGCGTTTCATCGGAAAGGGGATTATAGAGCGTAACCGCCCCTGGAAGTCCCCGGCGGGAATAGAAGTAGTAACCCTTCACATCCAGTTCGCTGTCATCCTTGAAAGTATGATAAAAGGTAGCTTCGCCCTGCCAGGAATAGATGCCGGAGTTGTTACGTTTCTCTTCCGTCACGTATTTCCCATTGACCAGCGTGAAAGGGTAATTACCGTCCGCCCTCATATAACCGGCATCTACCGCCACGCGTGTACGGCAGCCCAGTTTCTGCCACCAGCGCAGCGAGGGGCTGACCATGCCGAACGACCCTCCGCGCACCCGTGCCTGAAAAGCGGCATTGCGCCCGTCATCAAAATGAGGTTTTTCCGTCTCTATGCCCAGCACACCGGCCGACGCATACAAGCGGGCGGACTGTAACAAGTCCTCCGACTGCCCGATGGCGAGCGAAAGCATGGAAACATTGTCCAGCGAAAAACGCCCGATATCTATCTGCCCTGCCTGACAATTGCTCACCGCCACCCCGTCATAACTGACAGCTGTATGGGCTGCTCCCATATTGCGTATGGAAACCGTTTTCAGTCCTCCAATGCCTCCATAGTCCTTTACATTGGCTCCGGCAAAACGGCGTACAGCATCTGCCATATTCTGTATTCCCAGCTGGCTGATATCCTGCCGTGACATTGTCTGTATGGGTACGGCAGAAGTCACTTTATTGGGCGACCTGCGTGCTGTCACTGTCACTTTCTCTATCTGATGCACTTTCCCCGTAATCGTATCTCCCCCCACCTCCTGGGCAGAGAGCCGGAGTATACTTGCACCCAATGAAACAGCACAGACCAGTAATACCTTAGTCCTTCCTGACATAGAATAAATGAAGATTATCTTAAACCATTTGCGCACTGCCCACTTTCCTCGAATGGACAATTTTTCGACTTTGTTTTGCAGGTCTTCTGACTCGTTCCCGGTACATCGCCTTCCCGTTCTTTCCGAAGAACAGTGGCACAAGTATGATACACCGAGCATGGAACTCACAGCAGCGGGACTGTTCGGGACTTTCACCCGATTCCCTTTTCATCCGCTTCTCCGGATAGAGAACGCGGAACAAAACGTGGACAAAGATAGGATAAATAAAAGAAGTTTCAGTAAACAATAAAACGAATATTACCGTTTTAACAGTCATTTTTTTAACTTTGTAACATAATAACCCCAAAATCGAGTTGCCATGAAATATAAGTTATTGGTTCTTGATGTAGATGGAACGCTACTCAATGATGAAAGAGAAATTAGTAAAAGGACATTAGCTGCTCTGCTAAAGGTCCAGCAAATGGGAGTGCGCATAGTTTTGGCATCCGGTAGGCCGACTTATGGACTGATGCCACTGGCCAAAACCCTCGAACTCGGCAATTATGGAGGGTTTGTTCTCTCCTATAATGGTTGCCAGATAATAAAAGCACAGAACGGAGAAATATTGTTTGAACGACGCATCAATCCGGAAATGCTGCCTTATCTGGAAAAGAAAGCCCGCAAGAACGGCTTTGCCATCTTCACCTACCACGATGATACCCTCATTACGGATAGTCCGGACAATGAATATATAAAGAATGAAGCCCTGCTAAACAATTTGAAGATAATCAGGGAAGATGAATTCTCTACTGCCATAGACTTCGCGCCTTGCAAGTGCATGCTGGTGAGTGATAAGGAAAAAGCTCTGATAGGGCTGGAACAACATTGGGAAAAACGCCTGGCAGGTACTCTGGATGCTTTCCGTTCCGAGCCTTACTTTTTAGAGGTGGTGCCCTGCGGAGTCAATAAAGCGAATACGTTAGGCGCCCTATTAGAGCATTTGGGAGTAACACGGGAAGAAGTCATTGCCGTTGGAGATGGCGTATGCGATGTGACCATGCTCCAATTGGCCGGCATGGGGGTAGCTATGGGACATTCACAAGATTCTGTAAAGGTCTGTGCAGACTATGTGACTGCATCGAATGAAGAAGATGGAGTGGCCCTGGCCGTAGAAAAACTAATATTGGCAGAAGTGCGTGCAGCAGAGGTGCCTCTTGATTTACTGAACGAACGGGCACGACACGCATTGATGGGAAACTTGGGCATTCAATACACATACGCTTCGGATGAGCGCGTAGAAGCAACCATGCCGGTCGACTACCGTACCCGCCAACCCTTCGGCATTCTGCATGGCGGTGCCACCCTTGCCTTGGCAGAAACCGTTGCCGGGCTCGGCTCCATGATTATCTGCGAATCTGATGAGATTGTCGTGGGAATGCAAGTCAGCGGAAATCATATTTCTTCTGCACACGAAGGAGATACCGTAAGGGCAGTGGCAACCATCGTTCATAAAGGGCGTTCATCCCATGTGTGGAATGTGGACGTATTTACTTCCACCAATAAACTGGTCTCCTCTATACGGGTAGTGAATAGTGTTATAAAGAAAAGATAAAATAACTGTTATAAACTACGTAATGTAAATGCATGAAAATCAAAAAGGAACGAGGGGGTTAACCAATTCCTCGGTTTTATCCTTACCTTTGTAAATTATATTAGAGTGTTATACCCGAACAACAAAAAGAAAACGATGCAGATACGCAACAATACATTGATAACGGAATGTTCAGCTTATGATTTCAAGGAAATGTTGGGACGTAAGAAAGTGAAGTCATGGCTTAAATCCGTGTCGGCTTTTGCCAATACGGAAGCATCTTCTTTCTTCACTACATTCTATAATCTGAATTGGGGAAAGAACGAAAGAATACCCGTAGAAGAAGTGGCCGAAAGGGTAAACAGTCCCCTCAAAAAGTATCCTGCAAACGAAGAAAGTTCGGTCGAAAAGTTCGGTGTAAATGCGAAAATGTTCGGTGTAAACGACAAAAGTTCGGAGAGAGCACAGATGCCCCTAAAAACATAGGAAAGACAGCACAGAAGATTATCGATTTCGTCATTTCCGTTCCTCCTATGTCAGCCGAAACTATGGCTTACAAGATTGGTATAAGTTCTCGTGCCGTAGAAAAACAAATTGCAAAATTGCGGTCTATGGATATCTTATCTCGTGAAGGTGAGAACTTTGGTGGCTATTGGCGCATTGTCATTAATCCTCAAACTGAAAAATAAGTATATAAGACTGACTTGAAATTCAAAAACACAAGAGGCGTGCAACTTAATGGATTACACGCCTCTTTTTTCTATAAAATCACCTATTGCAACTTACTTCACTTCCTCAAAAGTAAAAACACTGTAAATCAGCAAGTTACATAGAATCCGTGCCAAAATCGTGCCAAAAAACACAATAAGTATCTATTAGCATATCAAAAATAGCACAAGTTACTACAGTTATTATAATAAATCAATGATTATAGGAAAATCACCTATAACTACCTATACTTCATTACTATAGATAACAATTGTCTGTGCAAAGATAAAGCTTTTCAAGATATAAACAACAATAAGTATATCAGAAAATCAA
>ULTA01010524.1_pt1 | contig 11319 bp, 7 predicted proteins | sample 1957181 | NCBI WGS metagenome assembly ULTA01 (sample SAMEA4835722, study PRJEB28245) | human gut metagenome | biome: gut microbiome; material: fecal sample | place: Denmark | collected 2008
TGACCTTATGGAAGAGGGTACAGAGAAAAAGCTGAAACAGATTGATTTGGATTACCAGAAGGAAATAGATGCCATTAAGAAACAGAAAGCTAGTTGGGAGTCGTCTCAAAGCGGAAGATTGACAGATGAGCAAACTAATCAACTTGGGATATGGGCTTCTAACGCTGCAAGAAATAGAGAAAAAGGTATAACAAGTACTAATAATGAAAGATTAGAGGCTGATAAAAAAGCATGGCAGGAATATTTCATCCAATTTGGTAATTATCAAGAGAAACGGAAGAATCTTATTCAGAAGTATGATGATGAAATAGCTAAATTGGAAGAACATAGTGCTGAAAGAGCTACTAAAATTGCTGAGAAGAATCAAGCAATAGATCAGCTGGACGAACAGTTCGGGAAATCTACTCATGTCATGGCTGATTTGTTTGAAGATGCAAGTGAAAAGAGTGTATCATCTATTCAAGATATTATTGATAAGTATGAATTGTTAATCAAGTATATGTCTGGAACGGATGAGTCAGTATCTCTTATCAATTTAAAATCAGTAGGTTTCACAGACAAGGATATCGCAAATCTTGAGAATGGGACAATCAATATCAAGGATATAACGGATGCCATAAAAAGGCTAAAAGAAGAAGTTAAAGGTAAATCCCCTTGGTTATCCTTTTTCTCTGATATGAAAAAAGGAATCGATGATATAAAGAATGCTAATGGTGATACAAGGAAGTTCGGCCAGGGCATATCAACGATAGGGGGAGCTATAACAGAGTTTTCTCCTGCTATCAAACAGTTTGGGAGTGATATATCTTCCATATTTGGAGAAGATTTGAACGATGAAATAAATAACGTTATTGACGGTCTTTCCGGTCTTGGGCAAACGGCAGTAGGAGTAGGACAAATAATGTCTGGAGATATTGCCGGAGGTATCATGAGTGCTGTAAGTGGAGTCTCTCAACTTGTCAATGCAATGGGTAATTTGTTCGGGCCGGACGGTACCGCTTATTATGAAGGAGTAAAGGAACAGCTTGAAGCAATAAATGAGGTCTATGATCGTATTATTGACAAAAGCAAGGAAGATATAGTTTTCGGTGGTGGATTTGCATCTGTTCAAGCAGCTACACAAGCCATGGATAATTACGAGAAGAAAGTAATTAATCTCCAAAAGATTGCCGCAGCTTCAGGGCGTGCCGGTGCAAGTTGGAAGTCTCATAGTGCAGAATGGCATTCTAACAAAAATGTTGGTGCAATAGGTGGTTTTGAGCAGATGAGCGACATCCTAGGTAAATCAATAAGCTCCATGACAGACTTGTATAGTTTGTCAGGAGATGAATTGTTCCTCATTCAGTCCCAAATGCCGGAAGCATGGAGTTTAATTGATGCCAGAATTCGTGAAAACCTGGATAGCATCGTAGCTTGTAAAGATGAAGCGAATGAACTGAGGGATGCTCTTAATCAAGCCATGACAGGGGTTGATTTTGATTCCTTCTACAATGGGTTTATTGATCAGTTATCCGATATGGATACTTCTTTTGAAGATATGTGTGATAACTTTGAGGATTATCTGCGTAAGTCAATCATGGCAGGATTAGTCGCTAGTCAGTATCAAGGCCGTATAAATGCTCTTTATGAGCAATGGAGCGATGCAGCGAGAAGTGATAGTAAAATTACTAAAAACGAAGCAGACCTTCTCAAAGAACAGTATCAACAGATTGTAGAAGATATGATGCATGATCGAGAAGAAATGTTTAAAACATTTGGGTGGGATACTTCTGCTACTTCTCAGGAATCGTCGAAGAAAGGCTTTGCAACTGCTTCTCAGGATTCAATAGACGAACTTAACGGACGTTTCACTGCTTTGCAAATTGCCGGAGAAGAGATTAAGAATCAGAACCAGCTTCAAACGATGTCTATTCTTGAATTGAGAGCTGATATGCTGCCTATTATTTCCAATACTACAGGGATAAAGGATATTGCTAGTGAGACACGGGATTTGTTAAGGCTGTCTTATGAAGAGTTGACAGGTATTCATGATGATACAACAAGCATGAACAAGTCATTGAAGAATATTGAGACAGATATTGCAGAAGTTAAACGTAATACATCAAAATTATAATATATGGTTGACTTATTAATTAACAATAAAGACGCTTTTGCGACGTGGGGCGTGAGAATGGGAGACGGGTTCATTGAAGCTATCTACGCTCCGCTTCCAATGAAAGAAATTATAGAGAATAAGTCTCGTTTACAGGACGGGAAGAAAATAATTATAGCCAATCGGAAGATTGATGAACGGGATCTAACGCTAACCTTTACCCTACAAGGGAATTCCTCAACTGATTACATAGCTAAGTATAAAGCATTTCTGAATGAGATAACAAAGGGGGAATTTACTGTCAAGATCCCAGCGTTAGGCGAAGAAGTATATCATTTGTATTATATTAGGTCCGCTTCTTTTGGAATCAATACAATAAGGACGTTTTCAAAGATCTCAGTAAAGCTAAACGAGCCGAATCCGGGTAATAGAGAGTAAAATTGCCACAATAGGCAAATTGTGGTTTATAGGGTTGCCGGATTTTATGTTTTGAGATTTTTATCTCCGAACTTTGGTGTGTTATGGAATTAGTAGACATCAAAGACATATCCGGCAACATTCGCTTTTCGACTCCTATCAATGAGGGTTCGAAAAGACACTTCCTTTTGATGCAGGAAGATTATGTAACTCTAAAGTTTTCCCTTGCCAGTCCTATCTATTTCAAGTTAGGGGACTACATAGACAATGAGTTGGGAATATTTGAAGTAGTAGACCTGTATAAACCTACCTATAATACCACTACCGGAGGCTATGACTACGAACTCCGCCTTGACGCTTATTACTGGAAATGGAAGAATAAGAAATTCTTCTATACTCCACAGAGTGGCGGTAAAGAGGCTAGTTGGAATTTGACTGATACCTTAAATGTCCACATGGATGTATTTATAAAGAATCTGGAGGTCTTAGGATATAAGTATAAAGATAAAGCATTTACTTATGAGATTGATGCTTCTGTTGATGAATCGTCCAAACTGATTTCATATAATAACATGAATATGTTGGACACCCTATCTCAGATGGCGGAGACTTTTGAATGTGAATGGTGGGTAGAGGAAGGGGTGATCCATTTTGGCCGTTGTGAACATGGTGATCCTGTTGACTTTGAGATTGGAGTTAATGTCGGTTCTATGAGTCGTAGCGATAGCCAGACTTCCTACGCTACTAGAGTATATGCTTTTGGTTCTACACGAAACATTCCTTCTACTTACCGGAAGAATTTGATATTTGATGTTAAAAATGTTACAGGAAGAGATATTTCCGATACTTCAAGGCCTCTAAATATAAACTTTTTCCCATCGTCTTCCCATACAGGGATATCTCCTATCAACATGAATGTTTTCAAAGAGGGAGAAATGGAAGGGGAGCAGAGTGCCTATAAAGTTACAACAGATGTTTTTGCTTCTTCTATGCCGGCAAGCAAATATCGTATATCATTCAATTCAATGACGCTATACTTTAGCACCCGATTCACGTCAAACATTGAAAATTTTAAGGCAAAATTATCATTGGTTTACCATGTCGGGGGCGTAGAGAAAGTACTGGATATTCAAGAGAAAGTTTTCAATAATTCAGTCTCAAGTCTTACTATTGGTTTTAGCGACACCGATTTCTCTCTTTCTGAAAAGGCCGATAATTGCAAGCTCTTGTTTACATTCAGCTTTACTCTGAATCATCCAGGAAAAACGGTGATATACACTATCGGAAGGGCAGGAGAAAAGAATGTCAAAATAGAGTGCCTATCTGCATCGGCAGACGTATCTGTAACCTTTCTCTCTGGTACCAATCCGGGAAAAACTTTTTCGGCTACTTATAATCCTGATCTGTTAACGGGTGATGACTCCAATGTTATACGTTTGCCGGAAGGGGTCACAGCTTCCATTGGTAATCGGTATACTATCAACAATATAATAAAAAGTCAGGTCCCTATAAGTTATTTTTCTGACGATAAGGATCTGTTGACCGTTGAAGGGATTGTAACCAAACGCTTGATGATGCCGGAGGGAGTTCCATACATTGACGCATACCCCGACATGTATACAGAGGAAGCAATTGAACAGATTGTTGTTTTTGACGATATTTATCCAAGTCGTGTGGGTGGATTAGGGGATGTATATACGCATTCATATACTGATATAACAGAGAAACCAGATGGTAGTAAGGATGAAGAAAAATGGACCGCGTGGCGATTTAAAGATGCTGACCTAGGTTTTCATTTCTCAAAAAGTTATCAATTACCCGGAGAGGAATTGCGTGTTATATTTCAATCCGGTCCTTTAGCCGGTATGGATTTTGAAGTCATATTTAACCCCTATGACCCCTCATCTGACATATATCAGTCTGAACTTCTTGAAGACGGGACGTGGAATCCCAAAGCGCAGGTATATGAAGTAAAGCGTAACGATGATTATGGGCGTATGCTTCCGGATGAAATATTGCATCCTACCAGTGGCGATACATATATCCTTTACGGATATGATCCTCAGTTTATATCCGATAAACTTATTCCTGACGCAGAGAAAGAAGTTGAAAAAAGAGCAAGGGAGTATATCAATGAATTAAAGCAGGACCCTTCTACTTACGACACTACGATGATGTCGGACTATGTCTATGGTATTGACCCTGATACTGGCATGTATGACCCCGCATTTTCGAAGCGGTTTTCCGTTGGACAAAAAGTGAATCTGATCAATAAGGCATATTTTGAGGACGGAAGAATATCACGGATAATTGGTTATGAATACCCATTGGATATTCCGTATGATTCTTTGATATATACTGTCGGTGAGACTGCTCCTTACTCTAAGTTGGGGGATCTGGAAAGTAAAATTGATTCTATTACTTATCGTAAAGAGAAGATTAAGCAACAAGTAATCAGTAGTGGAGGGACATCTACCGATACTGGTGAAATAACTGCCAAGTTCACAAAAAATGTAGAAGTTACCGTCGATAAGGCCGGATATTTTAAGGCCGGTGATGTCATTCTAGAAGGAACTACGGTAGTAGATGCCTTTATTCGAATGTTATCTCAAAAATCAGTAGGAGAATTGAAAAGCAAAATATCAACTCCCAATGATGTTGAGTTCGGTACAGACAAAGGTTACATCACGTATACTGCATCAAGGAACGGTCAGGGGCCTATGGAGTCTGCGTATTACGACGGCAACCCTAATAATAAACTGAGCTTCTCAGAAGAAGTTGGAGGTATCCAAACTGCTGTCAGACAGTTGGAGGGTATATATACTCGTAGTGAAACCTATGAAGCAATGATTGTATATGCTGCTAGTGAGGATGGCTCATTGCCAAGACAAGAACTTAGAGATACAATCAGTGTAAATGTCCGCCGTAAATGGTTTGCCGGTATATGTTCTTCTGTTCCCGCCACTTCTGCTGAAGTACGTGCATTAGGAACAAGTGGACTTTATAAGGGGCCGGGCACATATAAGTTCTCTGTAGATAAATGGAAAACGATTGCTGTGTGTATTCCAGCAGATGTGATCAAAGAATTGACATTGACAGCTTACCCGGGCAACTTCATAGAAGATACGGGTATTACTACCGGCCCGGTGGATATTTCCGTAGAAGGAGCCAATGGAAGTGCCGCTATTAGTTATAAGATGTGGGTTATTCAGACACCCGGATTGAATGACCCTGATACTTTCACTTTTAAAACTGCATAAGATTATGGTGAAGATAAACGGAAGTAGTTTTGCATTACAATATAAAAGAACAACGGGAAGACCTATTGATTCCACTGAAACCTTCAAGACATTGGAGGATGCGATATCGTATGCCCGTAATACGGACGCGGAAGAGTATTTCCCGTATGCCGGTCAGATTATTTCTGTCGAAATAGGCGAAGGCGTGTATAAACTGGTGAAGGATGATACTATATCTGAAGAAGACGGTAGAAAGCATTATCGATTATCTCCAATTATTACGGAAGAAGAATCCGGGAACAAATATCTTAGCAAGATAGAGGATGATGAAGCTAGAGGGTTGATAACTTTCCTTGCCGGTATTAATGTTAAGATCAAGGCTGTTATTCAGAAATTGATAGCCGAGGACGCAACTTTCTCAAAGGAAATATCATCAAAAGACTACGTGCAGAACCTCCTAGGCTGGCTGATTACTCCCGAAGGCCATATTGACGCAAAGTCTTTGCGGCTGCGTGATTTCTTGGAAGTACCGGAGTTGCGGTATAACCGTGTGTCTATTGTATCCGGTGAAGAATGGAATGCTCCCGGCGGTGGTATCATTGAATCAGTGGATGCAGCGAACAAGACCGTTCATTTAAAGCTGGAACCCGGGGAGGTATCACAAGTAGAGGTTGATGATATCTGTAAGGGAGTATTCAATAACGATACCGGTTTCCAAACTGCGTATTTTCGGATTACAGAAAAGATAGATAACTCTTCTTTTAAATACGTCCTCCGTAGTGGATATACTTTCAATCCTTGTAAGGCGATGCATTTTGTCGCATACGGTAATTTCACTAACGCTGAGCGCCAGAAGTCATGTTACTCTACACAGAATTATATCCGCTTCCTTAAGGGTGTTAATAACTGGGAAATAACGAAGGACATGATAGCCATGCAGTTAGGCGACTTATCTAACCTGAAGCTGTTTGGCATTGATATGTCCGGTCATAGCGCATATCTCAATAGAGTCTATATGACTGGAACTATCAGGCAGATATCCAGTGACGGTGTGACTGAGGTTCCCGTTCCGGCATTCAAGGGTGAATGGAAATCCGGCACATACTGGTACTACGATGAAGTGACTCATAACGGCAGTACATGGATTTGCATTGAATCTACGACTATGCAAGAGCCGTCAGATTCTTCTACCGACTGGCTGAAGTATACCTCTAAAGGGGAACAGGGAGCACAAGGCCCAGCCGGTCCCGAAGGTCCTCAAGGACCGCAGGGTGAGCGTGGACCGCAAGGATTACAAGGTTTGCAAGGCCCAGCCGGACAGGACGGAATTCCCGGTAAAGACGGAGAAAACGGACTAACCTCATATTTTCATATAAAATATTCTCCCGTCCAGAATCCTACGGCTTCTCAAATGACAGAAACGCCAGATGTGTTCATCGGTACTTATGTAGACTTTACTAAGGAGGATAGTAATGATCCCTCCAAGTATACATGGGCCAGATTTGAAGGATTACAGGGTGCAACAGGTGAACAAGGGATTCCCGGTGTTAATGGCGAAGATGGAAAGACTTCATACTTGCATATTAAGTATTCAAATGACGGCCAAACGTTTACAGACAATAATGGGGAAACTTCAGGGGAATGGATTGGGCAGTATACCGACTTTGAGAAAAATGACAGTAATGTATTCTCTGATTACAAATGGTCTAAGATAAAGGGTGAGCAAGGGGAACAAGGAGAGCCTGGAAAGGACGGTAAAGGTGTACAGAGCGTTGATGTTCTTTATTATCTTTCCAGTTCTTCAACCTCCCTTTCCGGTGGTTCATGGTCTACGAACTCACCAACTTGGGTAGATGGGAAATACATTTGGAGTAAAACCAAAGTGGTCTATACAGACGGTTCGTCTATTGAAACCAATCCCGCTTGTATCACCGGGGGTAAAGGTAGTACTGGAGATAATGGTAGGGGAGTATCAAGCATTGTCGAAGAGTATTATCTATCTACTTCTTCTAATTCCTTGGTTGGTGGCTCTTGGAGTACAACACCTCCGACATGGGAAAATGGGAAATATATCTGGACTAGGTCAGTAATAACATATACAGATAGCGCATCAACGACAACCGATCCGATATGTGTTACGGGTGGTAAGGGGGCTACGGGAATTGGCGTTAAGAGTGTTTCCGAGCAATACTATTTGTCTACATCATATAGTACCACTACGGGTGGCTCATGGTCTACTACTGTTCCGGCATGGAAGGACGGTAAATATATTTGGACACGTTCTGTTATAACTTATACAGACAATTCTTATACGGAAACTAAACCCGTATGCGTGACAGGCGGAAAGGGACCTAGCGGGAACGACGGTAAAGGAGTGAAATCATTTGGTATCTTATACTACCTTTCGACTTCTTCCAGTTCCTTAGTTGGTGGTTCTTGGTCTAGCACTTCTCCCACGTGGCAAAACGGCAAATACTTATGGTCTAAGACCAAGGTCACTTATACGGACAATTCTACATGGGAAAGCGATCCGGTTTGTATTACTGGAAGCCAAGGAAAGACTGGATTACCCGGTGCAATGCTCCGCCCGCGTGGAGTATGGGCAGCAAATACAGAGTATTATCATAATGATGCATTTATAGATACTGTAATCTATAACGGCCAGAACAAACTCTGTAAGATTACTCATACATCTACTTCTTCTTTCGATTCAACGAAGTGGGAAGAATTCAGTGAATTTGTGAACGTTGCTACCAACGTCCTTTTGGCGCAGAACGCAACTATTGATGTCCTCGGTACTTCGGGGATATTTGTGGGTAATCTAGAGAAGACAGAGGGTTGGATGATAACTGAAGGAGGTATCAAGCATAACCAGACAGGTTTTGAATTGACTCCTGATGGTGGAATAAATACTGCCAACGGTCAATTGATATTGACTGCTAATAGTACTCTAATCCGCACTAATACAGGTAAAGATATAGCTCTATTTAAAGAGGTTGACGGTGTTCCGATGATTGATGCAAAGAATATCAATACGGAGAATCTAGTGGTTACTACGGGAGCGAAGATTGGGGGATTTACAGTTGAGGGAGATAACTTAATTACTTTAAGTTCTGGATATATTGGTGTTGGTGTTGATAGTGGGACCCGATTTCTTAGGATAAATGAATATGGAGATTCAGCTCCAGTAAATGAGCTTCTTAATATTCGAAACGATACTGGAGCAGCCGTGGTTCTTAGTGGAGGTGGGAATAGGGCTACATTGAGTATCTTAGCGAACAACAATGCTAGGTCTGCGATTGAAAGCGCGGGTGCACATTTTTTTAAATGCCGTAGGGGAGAACGTTGGAACGCCCCTGGAGTATTGGCGGCTGGAGCTTCAAATGGCACTAATTTCTGGTATTGGACGCAAGGACATCCAATTAGTGCAAGAATGGAAGGAACAGGGAGGTGGGTTATAACTCATAATTTAGGTACAGATGATTATTTCGTTATGGTTACAGCACGGGAAGATAATTGGAATACATGGGGTGGCGCTACTCTCAGGTGGAAAAATGCCAATGAATTTGCATTCCTGGTTCGGTATGGAAGTAATATCGTAAACTTCGCATGGGATATGGTGATAATAGGTAATAATTCAAACCTTTGGTAAAACTAAATAATTATGAAAATAGATTTTAGAAAAATTGAAGTAAAGGATATCGAGGGAAAGGAGAATTCACTTGATATTTCAAAAATGTTAGGTAATGCGATTTACCAAAAGACTTCTGATTTAGGAGAATTGGAGCTTGCGCAAAACATTTATAAGAACGGTGAAGTGGAATTGTCTCCTGAACAGGCAGAACAAATCAAAGGGTATGTGAAAACAAACTTTGTAGCATTTGTTCAGGTAGCTGTCAACGAAGCTCTTTCAAAAGTAAATCAATAACTTAAAAAACAGATAAACCTATGATTCTACTAGTATTAATGTCATTCATCCTCATCGCCGGGTATGTCTTCGCGATGATAAAGAAGGGTAAAGAAATCCCTTATTCAATTAGTGATACCTACTACGCCCTGACGCATAAGTTTTGGTTTACTCTTTGCATGGTCGGCTCCGGTGCATTGCTTCTTCCTGCTGCATTGGAAGCCAGTTCCGAGAACAGCCAGTTTCTTGTATTCCTTTCGGTTGTCGGGATGATTGTATTGGGTGTGTCTCCCAACTTTAAAGGAAGTCAGAAGGCATCACATTGTATCGGTGCTGCCATGTCTTTAATCTTCTCCCAAATATGGGTAGGTTGTAATGCCTGGTATTGGCTCTTCTTATGGGTGGGACTTATTGCATATTTGGCTATTTCGATAAGTGAGAACTGGACGGGTAACTTCATTGTGACTCTTGTCAAAAGGAAACCTATGTTCTGGATTGAGATAATTTCGTTGTTAACCGTTTATCTGACTTGTCTAATATGAAAGAAGCGATAATCCATACCACTACTGGCAGTTTCGCCGCAATAGCCGGAGCGTTTGTTGCCGAATCATTGCAAAATATGATTCCATGGCTGATTGTTACGTGTGCGGTAATTCTCTGTGATCTCCTGTTCGGAGTAAGGAAAAGCATGCTAATGGGTGATAAAGTAAGATTCTCTCGCTCAATTCGTGCGACCATGGGGAAAATGGTCACTTACTTTGCTTTCGTCTGCATGGTCTGTATGATTAGCGTAGCGAGTCATAATGAATATTCTATTGATGTGTACTCCTGCTTATTAGTATGCTTCATAGAGGGATGCTCAATCGTTGGGAATATACTGAAGCCAAAGGGGATTAACATCAATCTTATCGGGGCTTTGGGCGTATTTGGTAAGAAGGTGTTTAAGGTTGACAAGGAGGATGTGAAGGAAATTATAGAAAAGGAGGAAGTAGATGAATTGGGTAAATAGATTCGAGACATTAGCCAGCAAGCTTCTATCCAAGATAGGATTAGATGGCATGGCTCACATTATAGTGTGCCAGAACTTGGTAATGTGGCTATCAAAGTTTACGCCTTTATGGTTGGCAATCATTATAACCATAGCAATCTTCATACTGAAAGAGATATACGATAAGTATTGCAAGAAAACAGAGTTCTCAATTAAAGACATCATCTGTGATTGCGTGGGTTTGGCGTTGGGAGTATTAACATTAATTTTATAGGAGGAAACACATATGGCAGATGTGAAGAAATTGGCACCGTTTATTCTAAAGTGGGAAGGCGGTTTTGTTAATGATCCGGATGACTTAGGAGGAGCAACAAATATGGGAGTAACAATCGCTACCTATGAGGCGTATTGTAAAAAGAAAGGCTATCCTAAACCGACTATAGAGAGACTAAAGAATCTTTCCAAGGAGGAATGGACAGAGATATTGAAAACTATGTACTGGGATAGATGGAAGGCAGACGAGATCAAGTCTCAGTCGGTCGCTGATATTTTAGTTGATTGGATATGGGCCTCCGGTATTCATGGTATCAAGATTCCGCAGGAATTGGTTGGTGTAATGCCGGACGGAATTGTCGGACCAAAAACTATAGCGGCAGTTAATTCTAAAAATCCACGC
>ULTA01039623.1_pt1 | contig 11287 bp, 10 predicted proteins | sample 1957181 | NCBI WGS metagenome assembly ULTA01 (sample SAMEA4835722, study PRJEB28245) | human gut metagenome | biome: gut microbiome; material: fecal sample | place: Denmark | collected 2008
CCAGAAGAGGACCAGGAAGTTTCAAAAGCAGGTGGGCCGCATTGAGAACATGAAATATGAGCCCGAAGAAGACAGCTTCACCTGCGCCCAGGGAAGGAAGCTGTATCTGAGGCGGGAGACAACGGAGGTGCAGGACGGACAGCTTGTGTCCACCGCCTTGTACCGGTGTGAGGATTGCAGCGGCTGTCCCTGCCGGGCACAGTGCTGCCGGGCCAAGGATCCGGACAGGCCCAAGGAGCTCGTTCTCAAGAAAACCTTCTGGGAGAAGCGGGAGCAGGCAGAGAAGAATATCATGACCCAGCGAGGGCTCCATCTGCGTCTTTGCCGCTCTATTCAGGTGGAAGGCGCCTTTGGTCTGCTGAAGAATGACTTTGGATTCCGCCGTTTTTTAACCTGGGGCAAGGCCAACATCCGCACGGAGCTGTTCCTGCTGGCCCTGGCCTTTGACCTGAAAAAGCTGTGGATGAAGCGGGAGCAGGGCAGGCTCCAGACCCGTGTGTCCATGAAAATGACCTCGTAAGCCCAGAAAAACAGAAAAGTTCTCCACATAGGCGCAGGCAAACGGTCTGGGTCAGATTTGTTGTACACATTTTGGCCGAGTAGAGCCGCATATTATGAGTTTTAGACCTGATCTCCTCTTTCCCAGCTAAAGAAAACCTGCCGCAGAATTCTTCCATTCTGCGACAGGTCCATTCGCTTTAGTAAATTATAGCCATTTCCATTTGCTGTGTCAATCCAAAACTGCAATTTCTGCGCATTAACAATCAATATCTGCACGCTAAGAGGCAATAGATGACGATTTTATTCATGTTTCGACAAATTAACTGAATCAAGGCTTTCTAACACGCATACTCGACAAAAATGCCCCGGATATTTGTTTCCGGGGCATTTTTGCTATGTATACGAAGTTCATGCTTGCTATGTTATGACATATCCAGTTTGCTGTCATGCGCATAATCCGACAGTGTTCGCATGAAATCTATGGTTTAATCCCTTTCGTCGGCATAATTGGACAACTTAATACTCCATATCCCAATTTTCACTATGGCGGGGAATTAACTTATGATATTGCGAAAAGACGCAAGCTACGTCTCAGTAGCCTGCGTTTATTTGTTACCATGCCCGCGCGCGCCTCCTTTGATTTGGTTATCACCAAAACAAAGGAGGTTTTTACATATGTACAAAAATACATATAGCGACTACGCGGCCAACAAGACAGACACCGAGGCCATCGTCTGCCGCAGCGCAACCGGCGAGGATGTGCGTCTCACACGAGCTGACTTCGAGAGTGATGAAGAATTTCAAAGGTGGAAGGGCTGGTCTGCCGCTGACTACAAGCAGTCCGAGCGCCGGGATCGCGCATACAACGACAGGCGACTTTCGTTGGCTGCCGCGTACTTTCTGAGCGATAGAGAGAACGAGTGTTTATCCGGTGAACCCAATGCTGCCGAGCAGAAGACGAGAGACGATTTGGTCTCGCATATTCGCTCTCTGCTAACGGACACACAGTTCAGCTGACTCTGGCGGCGCTTCGCCTGCGGGTGCGAGCTTGCAGATATTGCTGCTGAGGATGGCGTGAGCGTAAACGCTGTTGCAGACTCGATACAACGGGCGATAAAGAAACTTGGGGCTCTTAGAAACAGTGTGTAAGAGGACGACAAATTGTAAAATTTTTATGAACAACATATTTCGACAGTTTAGACCCTGTAAAGATCGGGCTAAAAACCGGTATTTATAGAGGCGCCTTTTTGACAGCCTTGGACAACTTAATACACGGTACAGCGAGCACAGAACCTGCGTGACCGGAGACGGTCAGCGACGCGGGGCGCGGCGCGATGACGGCGTAAGCCAGAGCGATGAACGCGGCCTCAAAAACGGCTTTGGCAAGCCGCTTCGCAATGAAAGCGCAGGGGATAAAGGTGCTTGCTCACGCGCTCCCGAGGACTTGGGGGCAGCCCTGCGGTGTACGTCGATCGGCACCGCGGAGCTATGACAGCCGCGCCAGCGGCGGCTCGCTGTATCCCCTCACCGCCGGGGCGCGTGGCAAATACGGCGGACAAACAGTAAACCTAAATCGCTATGTCTGAGTAGGAGAGTACTACCTGACAGCAAAAGCGGGAACACTTGAAGCATGGAGGTGAAGCGTATGCAGCACAGCGCGGCGAGAAGGCAAAGAAACGCGGCCAATCCCGCAAACACCGTGTATGAGGACAGCTGCCTGCATGAGCTTGGCGGTGTAGTCTACGTTGTCGAGCGGGTGTTCACGGGAAATAGAACCGCAAAACAGGCTGTGGTGGAGGAAATCGTTACCTCTGCTGGCAGTATCCACAGCTTTGACCGCCCGGACAGGCCGGTGGTATAATATCACCATGTACGGGCGGTCCCTATCCGGAAAGGAGGAAAGCTGTTGGGGACCCAGCTCAGACTTGCCGATACCTATTACCGTCTCTCGGACGAGGAAAAAAAGCGCGGCGAGTCTTCAAGTATAATGAACCAAAGGGAGATGGTCGAGAGCTATTGCCGCAGCCACGGCATCATCATAGTCCGTGAGTTCGTGGATGACGGCTTCTCCGGAGGCAACTTTGACCGGCCCGGCTTCCAGGCCATGCTGCGGCACCTGAGCACAGGGCAGGCGAACATGGTCGTCACCAAGGACCTGTCCCGGCTCGGCAGGGATATGTCCGAGTCGAGCTACTATGCCGAGCGATTTTTCCCGGAGAACGGCATCCGCTATATAGCGCCGCAGGACAATTTCGACTCCACCGGCGACAACATGATGGCCCCGTTCCAGTTCGCCATGAACGACGTCTACCTGCGCGACACCTCGCGCAAGGTGCGAGCGGTATTGGAAAACAAACGCAGAAACGGCAAATACGCCGCCTGCCCGCCATATGGCTACAAAAAGGCCCACAACACCACGGACCAGCTCGTCCCCGATGAGAACACCGCGCCGGTGGTGCAGCGCATCTTTGCCCTGGCGGCGGCAGGGGAGTCCACGCGCTCGATAGCCGCGAGGCTGACGAGGGAAGGGGTAATGCCCCCGCTCAAGTACCGGGCGGAGTGCCGCGACGAGTTCACGGAGCGCGGCGCAGCCCGGGTCTCGGACGCCTGGAACTACACCACCGTGAAGCGCATCCTGCGCAACCGCGTCTACCTCGGCCACACGATACTCGGACGAAGCCGCAAGGTCAGCGTCAAGTCAAAGAAGAAACTGCCCGTGCCGGAGGAGGACTGGTTCGTTACAGAGAACACGCACGAGGCGCTCGTAAGCCTTGAGCAGTTCGAGCTGGCGGAGCACTATCTCGGAGAGAATACCAAGTCCAACGCCGCAAACCCGGCCTTCCGCCACAGCATCTTCGGCGGCGTGGCTTTCTGCGCCAGCTGCGGCGCGGCGATGTGCTCCGGCGGTTCGGTGTACAAGGGCGAGCGGGAGAAATACTGGTATCTCGTGTGCAACAACCTCTCTTCGCGCTCAACGCACCGCTGCGAGGCGGGCGCGAGGATACGCTATGACGACCTCGTGGAGATAGTCCGGCGCGACCTGGAAAAGCTGATAGAGTTCAGCAGGGAGGAGACGGAGGAGATCACGCGCAAGGCCGTCGAGCGCGCCCGTGAGCTTTCAGGAGAGGCGGATGTGCCGAAGCAGCTGCGGCTCATTGAAAAGCAGCTTGAAAACTCAAGCCGTATGCTGGAGAGGATGTACCGCGACAACGCCTCCGGCATCCTGAGCGACACGCAGCTTGAGAACATGGCCAGGAAGCTCTCGGACGAGATGAAGGAGCTGGATCGGAGAGCGGCGGAACTTAGAGCAGGACGCTTGGAATCGGACAAGGTGAGGGAAGCCTACACGGAGTTCTTCGAGCTTGCGAAGAAGTACGCGCATATCGAGAAGCTGGACCGGGACATCCTTCACACCTTCATCGAGCGCATCGAGGTTAGCAAGAAGGTATTGCCTGAAGGTCGGAAGGTGGCAAGCCATAAGAGCTCGTGCTACAGCCAGAACATCCGCATCTTTTACCGCTTCGTCGGCGAATTGCACAATTTGCCCGAGAAGGCTCTTGACATTGCCGAAAATTACTGAACATGGAAAGAAATAGGTTATTTTCGGGCCTAAATACCAGTATAAGGTATATTTTTTGAGGTGAAAAAACACGAAAGGAGGTCGGCGTGAATCTGAAGCAGGGCTACAACGGCGACCTCACGAGCCGCCAGGCCGGTTCCGTCGGCGGCCAGATGGTCAAGAAGATGATCGAGGCCTACGAGAACGGCATGAAGTAAGCGAAAGCTTCAAAAAGCGAAAAGCCGCCCATTACGGGCGGCTTTTTGCGTTTGTATGGGCAGAGATACAAATGTTGCGGAACGTGTGAGGGTGGACGCCGAACGGCGTCCACCCTCCAATTCAAAGTCCGCGCTGAACAGCCGCCGAGAGTATCTCCGAAGACCGGAGAACCGCAGCCGAAGCCGCCGGAAACCTCGAGTATCTGACCGGTGACCCAGGAAGAATCGTCGGTAGCGAAGAACATGATGGCGTTTGCCTGATCCTCGGGCTTGCCGGGGCGGCGTATGTAGGCGTGCTTGAGCCAGGCGTCGCAGAATTCCTGGCCGAGGTACTCCAAGGTCCTCTGCCCCAGCGTGAAGGCCGGGAGAACTGCGTTGCAGCGTATGCCCTGCCTGCCGTATTGCAGCGCCGCATACTTTGTTAGCATGTGGACCGCAGACTTGCCTACGCCGTAATAGGTGCGGGTCGTGTCAGCCTGGGCGCCGGTGGTGGAGCCGGTGTTGACTATGCTGCCGCCGCCGCCCGCTATCATCAGGGGAATGACCACGCGCAGGCACTCGGCGGAGACGCCCAGGGTGCCTTCCGTGAGCTTCATCATGTTCTCGTGCGTTGTCTCGGTTATGGTGCCGTTGTCCTTGATGGACACGTCGCCCGTGCCGATGGCGTTGTTGACGAACATATCTATGCGTCCGGCTTCTTCATAGGCCTTCTTGATCGCGGGCTCGATAGTCTCTATCATCCGCGCGTCGAACCATATCATATCCGCAACGCGGCCGGGGCCCTTCTTGTTGCGCTCCTCAGCTATGGGCTTGGCCTTTTCAAGGTTGCGGACGAGCATGTAGACCTCCGCGCCCTCTTCGACCATCTTGGTAATAGTGGCAAGTCCTATGCCCGCGGTGCATCCGGTGACGACGCCGACTTTACCGGCGCAGCGCATTCTGCTGTTGTACTCCATGTCGTTTTCTCCTTTAATTTAAATTAGCCCTTTGAGATTTCACCACCTTCCGAGAGGTGTTGTCGGGTGTTATTAAAGCCCCGGAAACCCTTGAAAATACGCCAATTTATCCATGCGAAGGCGTTATAGGCTGTTATCGAACATTACCGCATTTTATGGCCTCACGGACGCTCGTGAGGGAAAATTAAGGGCAAAACACAGGGAACGACAAGAGAATGAAGTGGCAAAGAGAACTGTCGTGATGTGTGCCAGGCTCCGCCGGAGCCTCCCCTGTGTGAAGCCGGACAACTGAATATAGCGGCTCTTGTGAGCCGATGGATTGACGGACATTAGTGTTTCTGCTGATGTCCGTTTTTCTAAGCAGCGTGGCGCTGCTGGTGGCCGACACCTGGAGAACCGCCTGGGCGAAATAGACGAGGAAGCCGGCGCTGAGCACGGAGTAGGCCGAGGCCAGCAGGCAGGTGAGTGACAACACGAGCACCACGCGGTTTTTGAGCGCCCCAAGGGCGAAGGCGGGCTGCTCTATGCGAGTCTCGCGCCGGTAGAGGAGTATGGCGGCTATCACAGTGACGGCGGCGAGAATGAAAGTGAGCGCCGACTTCCACGGGAACATATTGCCGGCAAAGTTCAGAATGACAACAAAGGGCACCATGGCGAATATGAGCAGGATGACGCCGAGCGCATCGAAGCTGTGCTTCCCGCCGCGCTTCTTGTTGGGGTAAAAGGCGTACTGGATGATGCCTGCGACTATGAAGAAGGGGATGGGGAGCAGGAAAATGCCGCGCAGGGAACCGGCGTCAACCAGAAGGCCGCCGACAATGGGTCCGACTATCATGCCGGCGGAAAGCGCAGTGACGAGGTTGCCGGACATCTTGCCCCAGTCCTTCTGCTCGTATATGTCCATAACAATGAGGAAAGGACCGGTCATGAAACCGCCGACCGCCACGCCGCAGAGGGCCCAGCTGATGAGGAAGAGCACAAAGGAGTTTGCAAAGTAGGTCATTACCAGGAAGATGCACATGAGCGCGAGAGAACCCACGTTCAGCCACTTGCGCCCGAGCCTGTCTCCCAGGGTCGCGACGATCGGTGCCACAATGGCCTGGGTCAGGGAGTACACGACGCCCACGAGGGCGTAGTACTCAGATTTGTTGAAACCGGCCACTATTTGCGGCAGGCCGAGACCGTAGCCAAAGCTGATGCAGAGGAAGGCGAATTGCTGCAGGATGCAGGATACGAGGACCCAGGTGCGGTGCTTTGGAGATGGCTGAATGTTTGCGCTCATTTTCTGACCATCCTTTTCTTATTTTTTCTTCAGCTTGAACGGCGGGCGACTGGCACAGTCGCCATATTAATAGAACCATATTCTATTGCTAGAATAATATCAATCGAGCCAGATTGTCAATTGTCGAATGTGGACATAAATCGAATGGTATTTTGTGAATTGCAACGTTTTAAATTGGTCAGGGTGCAGAGAGCAAAATAAAAAAGTGGCGCAATAAGCCGAAAATCACGACTTATTGCGCCACAAAACAGCACAATATTGACAACTAATGCTGACTTTCATATACTTGGAGGCACAAATGGAAAAATAGAATACTATTCGCACATCTAAGAAAACGCTATTGACAAAAATATGATAATAGAATATTATTCTATTGAATTTCTTGTCGAGGCTCAGTTGGAGCTGTTTTTGCAGGCTTCCATGAGGGCATAAATGGCCTCTTTGAGAACATCGTCGCTGAAGAAGAGGTAAGTGGCCTGCTCGCTGAACTTCTGCGCATGTGAGTTCAGAATGGCGTGGATGATACTGGCGTAAGACCAGACGGCGTCTTCCGAAGCCTCGGGCGCATACTGATGAAGCATGTTTCTGATCATGCCGGTATAGCGTGCCGCCCACTGGGCCATGTTGCTGCGCACTTCTGCGGTGTAGCTTATGTGCTTAAACAGGACGTTTGTCAGCTTGTTGCTGTAGGAGGAGATGGAGCGCATTATTAGGTAATCAATGAAAGCGTCGAACTCCTTTATGCGTGAACCCTTTTCGACGGATTCTTTTATTATCTCAATAGTGGACTCGGCCCAAATCAGCGAGGCCAGCTCCTGCTTCGATTTGAAATGCCCGTAAAACGCGCCGACTGAGCAGCCGGCCTTTTCGACGATGCCGTTGACGCTGGTCTTCTCATAGCCGTCACGCACGAACAGCTCTGCAGCTGCGCTCATTATATTCTGTCTCGTCCTCTGAGACTTGATTTGTTGTTTCTTCATATTCCAGCCAGCCTATTCGATAGATTCCGCGGTTATTCCCGCGCTAAATTACAACAATTGCAAAATAATTATACTTGGAGGAATCAAAATGTCAACCTGTAATTTCCCCAGTCTGTTCAGACCCGGAAAAATTGGAAACGTTGAGATAAGGAACCGTTCGGTCATGCCCTCCATGGGCCTGAGCAGCACAGTCGGCGGATTTGTGAACGACACCTGCATCCGTCACTATGTTGAGCGCGCGAAGGGCGGCTTCGGCCTCATATGCATCGAGGTCACGTGCATCGACGCCCCGGTCGGCCTGAACACGGCGAACATGCTCCGCGCGGACGACGACAAGTACATACCCGGCCTCACGAAGCTGGCCTCCGCCATCCACGCCGAGGGCGCCAAGTGCGTGCTTGAGATCAGCCATACGGGCCGCGGCGCGAAGCGCGAGATAATCGGCGGCCAGCCCGTCGGCCCCTCGCCCATAGCCATGCCGATGTTCTACGTCATCGGCGTCGAGCGCGAGACCCCGCGCGAGCTGACTATCCCTGAAATCGAGGCCATAGAGGACAAGTACGCCGAGGGCGCCTACCGCGCGAAGCTCGCGGGCTTTGACGGCGTGGAGATACACGCCACGGGCTATTACCTCTGCGTCCAGTTCCTGGGCAGGGACAGCAACAAGCGCACGGACAAGTACGGCGGCAGTGCGGAAAACCGCTTCCGCTTTGTGGAAAACATCATCAACAAGGTCCGCGCCAAGTGCGGCGAGGATTTTGCCATCCTCGTGAAGCCCAGCCTCTTTTCCGGCACGGGCATAACGATAGATGACGGCAAGTACTACGTCAAGCGCATGATAGAGCTGGGAGTGGACGGCATCGAGGTAATGGCCGGCGCCGGCAACAAGGTGATGCCCAACGACGACGACCTGCCATTCACCGCCTCCCGCCCCATGGCCATGGCGCCCCTGGCCAAGATGTACCGCGAGTATGCCCGCAGCATCTTTGGCGAGGATCTCAAGACCCAGTTCATCGCCGGCGGCGACATCAGGACTGCCGACGTCATTGAGAACGCCTTTGCCAACGACATCTGCGACTTTGTGTTCATAGGCAAGAGCTGCGTTGTCGAGCCGCACTTTGTCCGCCTGCTACAGGAGGGCCGCGACAGGGAGATACACCCCTGCATCGGCTGCTATGTCTGCGCCTCGGACCAGCTTGCCACCGGCGCGCACTGCTACTGCTCCGGCAACGGCGCCATGGCCTGCGAGAGCCACTTTGACCTGCCTCCGGCTGAGAAGGTCAAGAAGGTCGTCGTAGTCGGCGGCGGACCGAGCGGCATAGAGGCCGCCAAGGTGCTCAAGCGCCGCGGGCACGACGTCACCATCATCGAAAAGAGCGACAAGCTCGGCGGCCAGATACACTACGCCATGCAGCCGCTGAAGAAGGACCACTTCAAGCCCCTCATACCGTATTTCGAGGCGACGGTCGAGGCAAATAACATCCCCGTCATCTACAATACCGAGGCAACGGTTGAAAACATCATGGCCATGGACCCGGACGTGGTCATCTGCGCCACGGGCGTGAAGCCGGGCCGGCTGCCCGTCCCCGGCATCGACCTGCCGCACGTCCTCTCGGGCAAGGATTACCTGATAGGGAAGAAGGAGGTCCCCGGCAAGCGGGTCGTGGTCGTCGGCGGCGGCGACGTCGGCTGCGAGGTGGCCGAGAAGTTGGGCAGCGAGGGTCACGAGGTGACGCTGCTCGAAATGCTGGACGTCCTGGCCCCGGGCTACATGTTCGGCAACCGCTGCGTGCTGCTGCACGGCCTGCACCGCTACAATGTCACCCAGCACCTAGGCACGAAGTGCCACGCCATTGAGGAGGACAAGGTCATCGCGGCGGACAAGATAGGCTTCCGCTTCGATATCCCCTGCGACAACGTCGTCATCTGCACCGGCGACCCGGCGGATAACGAGCTGTACAAGTCCCTCGTGGGCATGGTGCCGGAGGTCTATAACATCGGCGACAGCGACACCCCCTCGAACCTCGCCAAGAATCACGCGGCGGCCTACGCGCTCGCCCGCAGCATCTGAAAAAAGCCTTAAGCGAAAAGCCGCCCGTTTCCGGGCGGCTTTTCAGCTCAGTCCTGGTATTCGAATTCTATGTCGTACATAGAAACCGTGTCGCCGTTCTGGACGCCGAGCTCCTCCATGCGCTCGAAGATACCGGCCGTGCGCAGGCAGCGGTCGAAGTACATGCGGCTCTCGTAGTCGGAGAAGTTGACGCTCGCGACGAGGCGGGCGAGCCACTGGCCTTCGACGTACCAGACGCCGTCCTCGCGCTTTATCTCAACCTCGTCCGCCGTGCCGAGCTCCGGCTCGGGCGGGACGTAATCCGGCTCGTATACCGTGACGGGCGGCAGATGCGCCAGCTCGCCCGCGGCGGCGCGCATCAGCTCCCGCGTACCCTGGGTGGAGGCCGCCGAGAGCTCGAAGAGCCTCATGCCCTTGCCCTCGACATGCGCGCGCAGGCGCTCAAGGTTGTCGCTGCCCTCTTCGAGCAGGTCGCACTTGTTGGCGGCGACTATCTGCGGGCGCGAGGCCAGCTCGGCATTGTACTGCGCCAGCTCCGCGTTGATGGCCTCGAAATCCTCAATCGGGTCGCGGCCCTCGCTGCCCGAGACGTCCACGAGGTGGATGAGCAGGCGGCAGCGGTCGATGTGGCGCAGGAAGTCGTGGCCGAGACCCGCGCCGTCGCTCGCGCCCTCGATGATGCCCGGGATGTCCGCGAGGACGAAGGACACGCCCTCGTCCACATATACGACGCCCAGGTTGGGGAAGAGAGTGGTAAAGTGGTAGTTCGCTATCTTGGGGTGGGCGTTCGAGACGACGGAGAGCAGCGTGCTCTTGCCGACGTTGGGGAAGCCCACGAGGCCCACGTCTGCGAGGAGCTTCAGCTCCAGCGTTATAGTGTGCGCCTCCCCGGGCAGGCCGGGCTTGGCAAAGCGAGGTACCTGGCGGGTGGGCGTGGCGAAGTGCTTGTTGCCCCAGCCGCCGCGGCCGCCGCGGCAGGCGACGTAGTCCTCGCCGGAGGACATGTCGTGCATGATGGCGCCGCTGTCCGCGTCGCGCAGGACGGTGCCGCGCGGGACCCTGAGGACGATGGTCTCGCCGTCCTTGCCGGAGCAGCGCTTGCCCTGGCCGGGCTGGCCGTTGCCGGCGGTGAACTTGCGCTTGTAGCGGAAGTCCATGAGCGTGGACATGTGCTCGTCCACGGTGAAGACGATGTTGCCGCCGCGGCCGCCGTCGCCGCCGTCGGGGCCGCCCGCCGCGACGTATTTCTCGCGGTGGAAGGAGACGGCGCCGGCCCCGCCGTCCCCGGCGCGGACCTGGATGGTGACTTTGTCAACAAAAGGTGAAGCCATAGTAAAAAACTCCCGATATCAAAAAGAGACGGACGAAAGTCCGTCTCTTTTCATTTTGTCACTGATTGAGCTCGTAAACGGAGACCTTCTTGCGGTCCTTGCCGTAACGCTCGAAACGGACGGTGCCGTCCACCAGGGAGAACAGGGTGTCGTCCTTGCCCTTGCCGACGTTGGTGCCGGGGTGGATCTTGGTGCCGCGCTGACGGACGAGGATGTTGCCGGCGAGGACGAACTGCCCGTCGGCCCTCTTGGCGCCGAGACGCTTGGACTCGCTGTCGCGTCCGTTCTTGGTGGAGCCCATTCCCTTTTTATGTGCCATGTGTTACACCTCCAATGTCATAAGTGCGGGGTTTGGTCACGCGATGGTCTCTATCTGGACCTTCGTGTAG
>ULTA01033462.1_pt1 | contig 11255 bp, 10 predicted proteins | sample 1957181 | NCBI WGS metagenome assembly ULTA01 (sample SAMEA4835722, study PRJEB28245) | human gut metagenome | biome: gut microbiome; material: fecal sample | place: Denmark | collected 2008
GCGGCCTGCATCTTAGTACCTGCGTCTGTGTAAGAACCCTGATGTACTGCTTTTACAAAGATCTTGTCCTGGGACTCGTTAAAGGAGTCTGTGATCTGCTGGATCAGTTCTCCGTTGGAAGAACCCATGCAGTGCCAGAACTCGATAGTGATCTTGTCACCGTTATCTGCTGCAGCTGCTTCTGTGCTTCCCTCTGCTGCCTTGGTGTCCTCTGCCTTTGCTGCTGTAGTATCAGCCGGTTTTGCGGAACTGCCGCATCCAGCTAACATACCAGCTGCCATAGCTGCTGCCAATACTCCTGCTACTTTTCTTTTCATTTTCTTTCCTCCTGTGTTTGTTTAATATACTTTTTATTTATAATTTACTTAATACCGGAATATACAAAGGAATTACGGATCTTCTGGCTTGCCAGCATGTATACGATCAGGATCGGCAGTACTAAAACTACGTTTCCTGCCATGATAATGTGCCACATCTGTAAAGTCTCAGAAGATTTAAGGGCTGCGATACCTACAGGCAGTGTACGAAGTGTCTCACTGGAGGTCATGATCAACGGCCAGAAGTAGTTGTTCCAGGTAGAGATGAAGGACAGAAGGCCGATGGTGATCAGAGCCGGTTTTGCCATAGGCATCATTACCTTGAACATGATCTTACGGTTATCTGCATCGTCCAGTCTTGCAGCCTCAATGACTTCCTGAGGGATCTGCATAAAATACTGGCGGAGCATGAAAATACCAAATGGATTGGAAATAAATGGTAATATTAACGGTATAAATGTTTTTAACATCTTCATCCGGCTGAACATCAGGTAAACCGGAAGGAAGGTGATCTGCTGCGGGATCATTAATCCTAACAGTACAATTCCAAAAAAGATATTTTTTCCGAAATATTCATGTCTTGCAAAGCTGTAAGCAGCCGGTACAATGATCAGATACTGGAGAACCAGCACACAAAGGCTGACTACAACAGAGTTTCTAAAATATAATCCAATGGGAACGATCTCAAATACATGAGCGTAGTTTTCCCAGTGAAGACTGGATGGGAATAGGGTAGGCGGGAACTGCAGCGCCTCGGTATAGTCCTTTAATGACGTGCTGACCATCCAGTAAAATGGGAATGCTATGATGACCATAACAGCCACTTTTAAAATAATGTTCAGGATATGGCATACTTTCTGAAAAAGAAGTGCGCCCCTGCTTTCTTCCATGATTTTTCCTCCTTAATTATATCGTAAACTGTGGAAATTTTACTGATAATGTACACGTTTCTTTCCTACACCGAACTGAACGTAGGTCATGATGCATACCAGGATCAGTAAGATCACACCTGCCGCACAGGCCATACCCGGTTTTCCGTAGCGGAAAGCAAAGGAATAAATGTAGTAAACCAGTGTATTGGTAGAGTCTACCGGTCCGCCCTGTGTCATAACGTTAACGGAGTCAAAGATCTTGAAAGATGCAATGGATGCCACAACAGAGGTAAACAGGATGGTCGGTGAGATCATTGGAAGAGTGATCTTGAAAAACACTCTCCACTTTGGAGTGGAATCCAGTTCTGCTGCCTCGTAAATATTAGAAGGAACCGTCTGAAGGGCTGCCATGATCAGCAGTACATAGTAACCAACGCTTTTCCATACCATTACCAGAACCAGTGAAAACATGGAAGTGGATGGGCTGGAAAGAAATGGGAATTTTGCAAATCCCAGCTTTGTGATGACCATGTTTAAAAATCCGGTATCCGGGTCCATCAGCCATAAGAATACGATGGATACGGAAACCATGGAAATAACATGAGGGGTAAAGATAAAGCCCTCTACCATGTTGTTTAATTTCTTATGTTTGGAGCCGTTTAACCATACTGCAATGATCACTGCCAGCACCATGGTCAGACTGACGAACAGTACTGTATAAACAACGGTATTTACAAGTACCATCCGGAATGTTTCTGAACCAAACAGTTCTTTGTAGTTGTCCAGTCCCACGAAGGTTTTCTTCGCGGAGATCAGGCTTCCGGAAAACATGGAATAATAGATCAGGTAAAATACCGGATATACAGTGAAGACAAACAGTAAGATCATTGCCGGCATAGCGGTAACAAATCCCAGCATGCGGTCCCGCTTTTCGCTGACGCTTCGTTTTTTCTTATCCACTGCTTACACCTCCCGGCCTGCAAGTTTTGCAAATCCAGCATGGATCATCAGTCTGCGTTCGTCATCTAAGGTGATCCGCTTTCCATCCTTATCAAACAGATACATGTTCTTTACAGGAATAGACAGTTTTAAGGTGCTTTCGTCTTCTGCTTCATAATCAGATTTTGCCATCAGCTTTCCTGCCGGACTGTCTAAGGAGTAGATGATCTCAGAACCAAGCATTTCCTTGGTAGCGATCTTAGCACTTATCTCTACATGCTCTTCTTCTACTTCTTTTAAGTATACTTTCTCCGGACGGAAACCAACCTGCATTCCTTCCGGCAGAATGTCTTTTACAATGTTCATCTGAGGAGTGCCTATAAACTGTGCTGCATATACGCAGTTTGGATTGTTATACAGTTCTCTTGGGCTGGACTGCTGTACAATGTAGCCATCTTTCATCAGTACAATATCATCTGCCATAGACATTGCTTCTACCTGATCATGGGTTACATATACGAAAGTGGTTCCCAGTTTTTTATGTAAACCGATCAGCTCCACACGCATCTGTCCACGCAGCTTTGCATCCAGGTTTGACAGCGGCTCGTCCATTAAGAATACTTTTGGCTGCTTTACCATGGCTCTTGCAAGTGCAACTCTCTGTCTCTGGCCACCGGAAAGTGTAGCCGGTTTACGGTCCAGGTACTGAGTTAGGCCTACTACCTCGCAGATCTCCTGGACTCTTTTCTTTCTCTCTTCTTTTGGCACTTTCTTGTTTTCCAGACCAAATTCGATATTTTCACGGACTGTCATGGTCGGATACAGAGCATAGTTCTGGAAAACCATGGCAATGTCTCTTTTTCCTGGTGTTAAGTCGTTGATCTTCTTTCCGTCAATGTAAATATCTCCGGAAGTCGGTTCATCAAGTCCTGTGATCATACGCAGTGTTGTGGATTTTCCACAGCCGGACGGTCCTACCAGAACAGTAAAGCTGCCGTCTTCTATGCTTAAGTTCAAATCATCAATGACCATCTGGTCACCAAACTTCTTTGTTACATTTTTCAACTGAATAGCCCCCATGCCATTTCCTCCTGTTTTTCTTCGTTTTATCCTTGGTTTGATCTTGTTTTCAGTTATTTTCGTTATTTGAACATTTTTCATGTTCCTTTGTTGTATCCAATATAACATCTTTGCTTATTTTTCTTCTTTGCTCTTTTTTTAGAAAGCTTTGCTGTTTTTATGAACAGAGCAAAAAATAAACTTAAAGGAATCTTAATTGAATTTTGGGGGCGGGAATGTTACCATGGAATTAACCTGAATATTACTCCATTTACTGAGCTTACAGATATTTATAGATCTTTATAGAAAAGAGGAATCATCATTATGAAAAAAAGACATGTGTATGACCTTGTAATACTCCTTGCAGCCGGTACGATTATGATGTCCGCCTGCGGCAAAAAACCAGATGCGCCTGCTGATACAACAGCGCCCACACAGACCGAAAGCCAGACTGAGGCTTCCGCAGAGGAAACCACCAAACCAGACGAAACTCCATCCGAAACACAGGTCCCGGAAGATACAGAAAGCACAAAATTCTATATGCTCCAGGGAACGGTTACAAAAGCAGAAAAAGACGGCTCTGCCTTTACCTTACTGGCCGATGACGGAAATGAATATACCATCGCTCTTTCTGATATCCGCGATGTGGAAACAGAGATTGAAAAGAATATCCAGATTGCCATTGCCTGTATGAAAGACGCCTCCGGCGATCCTGAAAAAGCAGCTTATATCGTCGCTTTCCCGGAACAGAAAGAATGGACCATTTCCACTGACGAAGGCATCACCACCAGCAACGCCATGAGCACCTTCATGATCCAGACAAGTGATGGCAGAGAGATCGGATTTATTAAAGATAACTGTCCTTCCGATGAAAACGCGCTTACCAGTGACAGCGGAGACTCTGTGATCGTTACTTATGTTACTTCTGATAATGCGAACTTCCCGTTGGAGATCCGGAAGGGGAAGTGATAAAATCAAAAATCTTTATATAAAATAATTTTAGCTGCCAGATGACTATTGCTTTACAGTCACCGGCAGCTTATTAAAATAATCTATATAATTGTCTCTTTTATAACTCTTTTTTCGTACTTTAACTTATTTTAAGTTATAATGCAATATTAAAGTTAAGATCTCATTTCCTACAGCAGATTTCCATATCTTCCCAGGAAACTTCTGGTTCTTTCATTGTCAGAAGCAAATACCTTTTCCGGTGCTCCTTCTTCTACGATCACACCACCTGCCATAAAGATGACGCGGTGGGAAATATCTCTTGCAAAGGCCATTTCATGGGTTACGATGACCATGGCTATGTGCAGATCTGCCAGGGACTTGATAACCTTTAATACTTCTCCCGTCAGCTCCGGATCCAGAGCAGATGTGGGCTCATCAAAGAACAGGATCTTTGGTTTTAACGCCAGAGCTCTTGCAATGGCTACTCGCTGGCACTGTCCGCCGGATAACTGGCAGGGATAGGCATTTTCTTTATCTTCCAGACCCATTTTTTTCAGAAGTTCCCTTGCTTCTTTGTAAACTTCCTCTTTGTCCCTTTTCTGTACATGGATCGGGGCATCTGTAATGTTCTTTAATACAGAAAAATGGGGAAACAGGTTAAAGTTCTGGAATACCAGGCCATACTGGCTCTGGATCTCTTTTAAATCTTTCTTGTCTGCATAGTTTAACTTTCCGTTTTCATCGCTCCATACCGCTTTTTTACCCAGATAAACGATCTCTCCGCTATCCATAGTCTCCAACATGGTAGCGCAACGCAGCAGAGTGGATTTTCCGGAACCGGAAGGGCCGATGATGGAAACGATCTCTCCATCTTCCACACTTAATGATATATCCTTAAGAACATTCAGGTCATCAAAGGACTTTTCCACATGATTGATCTCTAATAATTTCATTATCCACAATCCTCCAGTTTTTAGTACACACTAACGGTAATAATCCAGTTTTTTCTCCAGCCATTCAAGGAACATGGCTACTACCAGGTTAAATACATAATAGAAAATACCGGCTGCAACAAAAGGCATCATGCTTACCTGGGAAGAAGCCAGTGCTTTTGCTGTTGTGAACATTTCCATAACACTTAAAGTAAATGCCAGGGAAGTATCCTTTACCAGTGTGATCACCTCATTGGTTACAGAAGGAAGGATCCTTTTGATCACCTGAGGAAGGATGATCTTGATAAATGTCTGGGACTTGCTGTATCCTAACAGCTTTGCTGCCTCATACTGACCTACAGGCATAGACTGGATACCACTGCGGTAGATCTCTGCAAAATAAGCTGCGTAGTTGATCACAAATCCGATAAATACAGCCCAGAGGCGATAGCTGTTGCCTACACGCATACCGAAAATATAGTAAGGTCCAAAATAAACTACCAGCAGCTGCAGCATCAGCGGAGTACCTCGCATGATGGAAATATATACCTTGATCACAGCCTGAAGGAGTTTATTTTTTGACATACGGCCCAGGGCTACAAAAAGGCCTAAGGGCAGTGAAAAAATAAGGGTCACTGCAAAAATCTGTATACTGGTTCCCATACCTCCTGCCAGCTGCATAAGGATCTGCTGGATCGTCATTTTACCCATATCTGTACCTGCTTTCAAAATGTTTCTTACGTGTTTCTTTTATGTCCGCATAGTGCGGACGTATGGTAGAGTCTTTATCATAGAACAAGGGGGCGCAGTTGTCAACTGCACTCCCCTAAAAATTCATTATATCTGTTTCAGACCTAAAACTTATTACTTACCAATGGTAGTAACGTCTTCTCCGAACCACTTTTCAGAGATCTCTTTTAAAGTTCCGTCTTTTGCCATATCTTCCAGAGCTGCCTGAACTTTATCTCTTAATTCGGTATTGCCTTTCTTAAAGCCTACACCATACTCTTCTGCGGAAAGGGAGTCGTCTAAGATCTTAAAGTCTGCCTTTCTCTGCTGGATCTGATAACCTGCTACGATCACGTCCATGGCAATGGCATCTACAGAACCCTGCTGCAGATCCATAAATGCAGTGTTGTAATCAGCAGTAGTTAAAAGCTGTCCAAAGGTAGCTGTCAGATCCGGGTCTTCTTTTAATGCTGCTTCTGCGGAAGAGTCTGCCTGGCACTCTACTACTTTTCCTGCAAGACCATCTTTTCCTTCAATACCGGAGTCATTTCTTACTACAAATACCTGGGTGTTTTCCATATATGGCTCGGTCCAGGTATAATCATCTTCACGGCCTGTCATAGTAAATCCATTCCAGATACAGTCAATGTTTCCAGACTCCAGTTCCATATCTTTTGCATCCCATGCAATTGGCTGCGCCTGATATTCCAGACCCAGACGCTTTGCAACTTCCTGTGCCAGTTCCAGGTCGAAACCTGTGTATTCATTATTGTCTCCTAAAAATCCCATTGGTGGGAAATCCTGGTCAAAACCAACGATCAGTGTACCGCCTTCTATTCCTGCGGCTGCAGCTGTTGTTTCTTCTGCTTCAGAAGAAGCTGCTTCTGTTGTTGTCTCTGCCTCAGAAGCCTTTGTCTCAGCTGCTGTAGTAGCAGTGCTGCCTGATGAACAGGCTGTCATGGATAATGCCATCATAGATGCAAGTGCTGCACATAATACTCTCTTCTTCATAATAATTTTCCTCCTCTTATATAAAATGTCCTCTGAGAGAACATTAAATTCACGAACTTTGCGCTTACGAACCCGCACTCACGAACCCCGCACTTACGTGCTCTACTGCCTGCTGACGCAGGCGGTTCGTTCGTTAATGTGCTATCGTTTTGACACGCTATCATGGTAGCACACTAAAGTGTTTTTGTAAAGAGGGAATTTAAAAAAGGTCCGGCCGACAGATGTCAGTGGACCTTTTTTTCGCAGATATAAGTTACGTGCAGCGCCTGACGGCGCTGGGTGTGCAGGGCATTACAGTGTATACACAACCTTGCCATCGCAGATCGTATATCTCACTCTGCCTGTCAGCTCAGCCCCTAAAAACGGACTGTTCGTTGCCTTGGACGCAAAGCTGTCTACCACCCACTTTTCATTTTCATCAAAGATAACAAAATCAGCTGGTGCGCCTTCTTCCATACGGCCGCAGTCTAACTTGTAAAGGGTTGCCGGATTAAGGCTCATTTTTTCCATTAATTCTGTTAAACTTAAATGTCCCGGTTTTACCAGGCTGGTGATGCCAAGGGCAAGGGAAGTTTCCAGGCCGGTGATGCCGCTTGGAGCTTCGGTAAGAGGCTTTTCTTTTTCTTCTTTGCTGTGAGGAGCATGGTCAGTAGCGATCATATCAATGGTACCGTCTTTTAAGCCTTCAATGAGCATCTGACGGTCCCACTCTGTACGCAGAGGCGGGTTCATCTTAGCCAGGGTGCCATGTTCTAACATTGCATCTTCTGTCAATGTAAAGTGATGAGGGGTTACCTCAGCCCATACATGAGCCCCCATCTTCTTTGCCAGACGGACCATTTCCACAGAATGACCGGAACTGATATGCTGGATATCGATCTTTGCACCGGTAGCCAGAGCGATCATACAGTCTCTTGCTACCAGGGAGTCCTCTGCCAGCGCCGGAGAACCGTAAATTCCCAGCTGGTCAGACACCTTACCATGGTTGATGCCGTTCTGCTTGATAAAAGTCTTATCTTCCTCATGGAAGCTTAAAACAGTATCCAGTCTCGCTGCCTCTTCCATTGCCTCTTTTACAAAAGGTCCGTCCATTAACGGGATACCGTCATCTGTAAATCCTGCGGCTCCTGCCTTTAACAGGCCTTCCATGTCCGTTCTTTCTTTTCCTTCAAATCCTTTGGAGATCGCTGCGCAGCTGAGAACATGGATCCCTGTTTTCTTTCCTTCTTCCAGAACATAGCGCAGAGTTTCTTCGTTATCTACGATTGGCTTTGTATTTGCCATACACACAACGGTAGTAAAACCGCCTTTTGCAGCAGCTGCTGCTCCTGTGTGGATATCCTCTTTGTAGGTCAGTCCCGGATCACGGAAATGGACATGGACATCTACCAGTCCCGGTGCTACCACAAGACCTTTTGCATCAAGCACCTGATTGGCAGCTGCTTCTGCCTCTGCAGGTAATGTTCCTTCTGCATATATTTTTTCAATTTTTCCATCTTTTACAACAATATCAGCATTTCTTTCCTTCTTTCTTGCCGGGTCGATCACCCGTCCGTTTTTGATCAGCAGCATATCTTTATCCTCTCTTTCAAATCTCAAAACTTTCGCCTGTTGTACTTATTTTTACAATGCGGTCTTTATAGTCCTTTGCACATTCCAGCACCTTGAAACGGTCTGTGACTTCAAAATCACCCCAGAAATGCATAGGGAATACTACATCTGCACCGACCATTCTCATAAAGTCATCCATTCCCAGATAAAAATCTTTCTCCTGTCTTGGATCAAGGAGCATAAAGGCCACATCAATATGAATTCCTCTTAATTTTTCAAGTTCCTGGTGGAAGCGCTGGCTCATCCGCTTATTATCTGCTTCCGGCTCTCCTTCCCATACCCAGTTGTTCAGATCACCTGCATGGTAGATCCGCTTTCCCTCTGTTTCAATGAGAAATGCCACGCCTTCATCTGTGGATTTAAAACCATGGACCTTCACACCTGACGGTCCTGTAAAAGGAGCCTGCAGATCCAGTTCTTCCTCCGGTCCTATAAAGTAAGTTTTTCCCATCAGTTCTTCCGGAACTCTCCGCTTCCAGATATCATCGGAAAGCACAAAACCGGTGCTGGCATGTGTTTTTACCAGATCAAAGATCACCGGTGAAAAATGATCACCGTGACGGTGGCTGGCAAATATCAGCAGGGGCTTATCTTCTTTTAACTGAGGCAGCTTCCCTTCAAAATAGTCAAATAAAAAGTAATTTTCCTCTGTTTCTACCAAGAAACTGCTGTGGTGAATATAAGTTATCTTCATTGTTTAATCTTATCCCCGTTTTTTATTATATAAAAACATAACGATCGCTGTAGAGCAGATGATCACATATCCCAGGATACTGTACAGATCCGGTTTCTGTCCCAGGACCACAAATCCCATAAGGGCGGAAAAGAGGATCTGGGAATAATCAAACACAGAAAGTTCTTTTGCCGGAGCATAATAGTAAGCTTTGGTAACAAAGATCTGTCCTCCTGCTCCGCCAAATCCGGCCCCGATCATCGCTACGATCTGCCACCATGCCATAGGCGCAAAATGCCCGATGAGAAATACAGCCGCTGTAAGACAGGAAAAAGCAGAAAAGCACATGATCACCAATTTTCCATTGACCCCTCTTTTTCCTAACAGGCGCACATAGGTATACGCAGCACCTGCTCCTGCGCCGCCTATCATACCGACAAAAGCAGCGGAATTTGCCATATTTCCTGTAGGCTTGATGATAAACAAAGCACCGATAAAAGCCACTACTACCGCTACGCCCTGAAACAGGGTCAGCTTTTCTTTTAAAAGAAAATAGGAAAAGATAATGGCAAAGAACGGTGACAGCTTATTTAGCATATTGGCATCGGAAAGTACCAGATGGTCAATGGCATAAAAATTGCAGACAATACCGATGGTGCCGCAGAACGAGCGAAGGAACAGATATTTAATATCCTCTTTATGCACTTCGATCTTCTCCGGTTTACGGATCAGTCCCACCCCAACAATGACCAGAGCTAAAAGATTACGGAACAATATCTTCTGCATAGATGGAAGATCTCCGGTCAGACGTACACACAGCGACATAAAAGCAAAACAAAATGCCGCTGTCACAATACATAAAATACCTTTTGTCTTGGAATTCATATTTTTTCTTTTATCCCCCTTTTATTCCCCATGATAAAATGTTTTCCACTTTCCACTGAAAAACCGTGTAACAAAAAAGCTGATGCGAACGATCCAGTCTATGATCATGGCGATCCACACACCGATCGCTCCCAGACCCATAGCCACACCTGTTACATAGCTTAAACCAATACGGAAAATAAACATAGATGCAATGGATACACACATCGGAAATTTTACATCATTAGCCGCACGCATTACATTTGGAAGGCAGAAACCTGCCGGCCATAAAAAGATAGCACAGCCATTATGGATCAGGGCCAGAACAGCTCCTAAATGTCTTGTTTCCCCTGAAACTCCATACAACCGCAAAGTAACAGGCATGGTAAGGATCACCACCAGACAGCAGATTCCGTTAATGACATAAGTCAGCTTCATCATTTTCTTCGCATAATATTCTGCCTGTTCAAAATCCCCGGCACCGACACAGCGTCCAATTACTGTAATGATCGCCAGAGACATAGCCGTTCCCGGAAGAACGCCCATACTGTCCAGGTTATTTGCAATGGCATTTGCAGCGATCTGTGTAGTTCCAAACATGGCGATAATGCTGACTGTAAGCACACGGCCCAGCTGGAAGATACTGTTTTCAATTCCATTTGGGATACCGATATGTAAGATCTGCTTTACCATGCGCATATTCACGCCTTTGGTGGTTCCAATACGGATATCCAGCTTAGGATCCCGCAGTCTCCACATCAGGATAAAACATGCTGTCATACGGGAGATCAGGGATGCACCTGCCGCACCTGCCACGCTCCAGTGAAAGCCAAAGATAAACAGAGCATCTCCGATCACATTGATCACATTCATGATAATGGATGCCTGCATGGATATCTTAGAGTTTCCCATAGACCGAAACAGCGCCGCACAGGAGTTATACACAGCCAGGAAGGGATAGGAAATGGCAGAGATGGTCAGATAGATCACTGCATTTTTCATTACCTCTTCTGTAACGCCCTTATAAATAAGGTTTAAGATCTGCCAGCGAAACAGGATGCTTAAAGTCATGATCACCAGAGCAACCACACCTGTTACAAGGATCAGCTGGTCTGCTGACTGGCAGGCCCTATCTTTTCGCTTCTGTCCCAGATACTGGGAAGCAACTACCGCACCGCCGGTTGCCACAGCAGCAAAAATATTGATAATAAGCACATTGATAATGTCTACTAAAGAAACACCGGAGGTAGCAGCTTCTCCTGCGCTGGATACCATCATAGTGTCTACCATACCAACG
>ULTA01035672.1_pt1 | contig 11086 bp, 6 predicted proteins | sample 1957181 | NCBI WGS metagenome assembly ULTA01 (sample SAMEA4835722, study PRJEB28245) | human gut metagenome | biome: gut microbiome; material: fecal sample | place: Denmark | collected 2008
GACGAGGCTCTCAACATTGCGGGCGGCACACTGCATTTTGAACCCTATATGCCCGGTGAAGTTGTATGGCCCGAGTGGACGGTTCAAACCGGCAGCGAACAGGGACATGAGGCTTATGCAATGAGCAGCACGGAGGACAGCACATATCTTTGCCTGAAGAATGTTGAACTCGGCGGCAACGAAACGCTGCAGCTGGACTACAAATGGTTCTTTATGTACAACGGCACCAGCAATCTGCAGGTTGAATTCGGCCCCGCGGGCGATCCGTACAACATGTTTGCTCTCACCGTTGAAAGCCCTGTCAATCAATATGACGGAACATGGCATGCGGGCAATGTTGACCTTGCGGAAGCTCTTGAACTTATGGGCTGGGAACCCGGCAGCTATGATATCAACATCAACTTCTCAAAGAACGGCGACGACACGAGCTATGCCTGCATCGACAACATCCGCCTCGGCGAGCGTGTTTCGGTAACCGGCGTTTCCGTGGAGGACGCTGAACTTTACGTGGGAACAAGCCGCAAACTGACCTGTGTCGTTTCCCCCGTTGAAGCAACCAACAAGAAAGTCGTTTTTGAAAGCGATGACTGGAGCGTTGCGGAAATTAATTACGAAACCGGTGTTGTTACCGGTATCGCACCGGGCACAACGACCGTCACCGTCACAACGGAGGACGGCGGATTTACCGACAGCTGCACCGTGACCGTCAGCGAACTCGGCGAGATCACTTTTTACGGCAACAGCATCAGCAGCTCATCCGGCACATATGCGGGCAATTGGATAAGCTTTACCAATCGCAGCCTTGAAACGGAGGCTGCAAACCTCGGACCTGCACTTCCCACGGGTTATGCGGCGGAATATGTCGGCGGGGTTATTTACGGTTACGCGCTGACGGAAGGCGGGATGCAGCTTTATACCTGCACTCTTGACAATCTGTCTCCTATTCCGCACGGCGTGCCCAACAATCGCAAGTATGCCATGGATATGGCGTATAACTATGCGGACGGCACGATGTATGCGCTGAACGTGCATTCCCACCTTGTGGGCGTTCAAACGGTGAAACGTTTCCTGTGCAAAGTCGATATCGTTTCCGGCAAGCTTTACGATGAAAAGCTGATTGACTGCGGCGACGGCGTTGAAGCGGTTGCCCTTGCAATTTCCGCCGACGGTGCGGCATATGTAATGGATAATTTCGGACAGCTCCGCACGCTGAATCTTGAAACGGGCACAACAAACGCTATCGGCTGGTCGGGACTGAATACGAGTTCACATGTTCAGTCAATGGCATTTGACCACGATACGAACACGCTGTACTGGGCAAATGTTATGGACGATCAATCCGCGTTCTACCTTATTGACACCGTGACAGGTGCAGGCACATGCCTCGGCATGATCGGCGGCAACCCCACCGAAATTTCCGGTCTGTTCACCGTCAGCGAGAGCGTTTCCGCAGAACCTCCCGCACCCCGCGCGGTGACTGTTGCCTTTGTTGACGAAGTCACGGGCGAAACTCTCGGCACGGCAGAAAAACTGCAGTGCGAACAAATGACGGCCGAGGATTACCCCGAAGCTCCCGCGCATGAGGGCTTTGAATTCCGCCGTTGGAGCGTTGAAGCGGGTGATGAGGTCTATGAAGACACCGTTGTGAAAGCAAAATACACCCGCCTCCGCCATGAGGGCGATGCAGCTGTTATTCTGCGTGCAGCGGATGTGTGGGGCAACGGCGGGGGCTATCAGATGCTTCTTGACGCGGATCACAACACATATTATTACGATGGCTTTGCCGATCCCGATGATCTCGGCGAGACTCAGGTGATCCCTCCGTTCGGCGGCTTCACGGAATTCGGCGATGCCGATCCCGCCGACTACGAACTGTTCGAATACACCCTTCCGTTCGATGCGGACGGACGCTGCTCAACAGAAAACATCATTTGCGATGATATGATGAAAATCTATATCCCCGCAGGCGTTTACGATTGGTGCATCACGAACCCCACTCCCGGCGACCGCATTTGGATCGCAAGCAACGACGGCAGCTGCCGCGGCAGGGAGGACGATTTTGAGTTTGAAGCTGGCAAAACCTATGTATTCGATGTTAAATTCGAAAACAACGGCGACAGGGTCGATCTCACGGTTTACGATGATGAGCAGTACGTTGTAAGGTTTATTGACGGTGCAACCGGGGAAACCATCGGCACGCAGCTCGTTGCCGGCGGTTCCGCCGCGGAACTTCCCGAACTTCCCGTTCACGAGGGCTGGTTCTCCTTCGGTTGGAATGCTGATGTTTCATGCGTTACCGAAGATATGACCGTTACGGCACTGTTCGCATTGCCGGGCGACCTTGATATGTCGGGCACCGTGGATATTTCGGATGCGATTCTCATCCTGCGTCATGCAATGGGCGCGGGCGAGCTTACCGAAATGCAGCTTGTTCTCGCCGACATTGACAACAGCGGCGATGTTTCCGCAGCTGATGCGCTGACGGTTCTGCGCAGAGCAATGGGCATTTGAATGGGCATTTGAATGAATTGAACCGGGGCATGTATCGCCCCCAAACAAAACAATAACAGGCATTGACACCGGCGGGCGGAACGTTCATTCTCCCGTCGGTGTTTTTATAAGGCTTTGTCCGCCGCTTCCGAAAACATGCCGAAAACGCAACGAACACATGCCGAACGCCGCTTTCTTCAAAATCCGGCCGAAAAAATCCCGTTCGACAGTTGAAAGAAACCGCGCAGGGTATTATAATATTGTATGAGTATGCGGAGCGGTACGGAGTTTTTGCGAACTTCGGAGGATTTGCCTCTGCACCGCATCCGACACGAAAGGAGAAAACGGAAAATGAGGAGAAGTATGCTGTTTTTGCCCGGCAACACGCCGAACATGATCATAAACGGCGATGCGCTCGGTGCCGACAGTATCATTCTGGATCTGGAAGATGCAGTCTCGCCGGATGAAAAGGATTCCGCAAGGCTGCTCGTTCGCAGCGCAATGAAAAATATGGGCTTTGCGGGCTGTGAAATCACCGTCCGCATAAATTCAATAGATACCGATTACTGGAAGGACGATCTTGAGGCCGTGATTCCTCTTAAGCCCGACCTTATTATGCCCCCCAAGGCAAGCTGCGCGGAGGATATGCGCATTATTGATGAATACATTGCGGGAATCGAACGCCGCTGCGGCATGGAAGTCGGAACGGTAAAACTTATTCCGCTTATCGAAACGGCTCTCGGTGTTGAAAACGCATTCAATATTGCTTCGGCCTGCCCGCGCGTTGCGGCATTATGCCTCGGCGGCGAGGATCTGACGGCGGATCTGCGCTGCAAGCGCACAAAGCAGGGCAACGAGATAAACTATGCCCGCACGCGGCTCGTTTGCGCCGCCCGTGCGGCCGGGGTCGATGTTTATGACACTCCGTTCACCGACGTTAACGACGACGAGGGCATAGTGCGCGATGCGGAATATGCAAAAAGCCTCGGCTTCAGCGGCAAATCCGCGATTGCACCGCGCCATGTGCGCGTAATAAACGAAGTGTTCAGCCCGTCCGCAAAGGATATTGAGTACGCAAGGCTTGTGTTCGAGGCGATCCGCATCGGCAAGGAACAGGGCAAGGGCGCGGTTTCGCTGCGCGGCAAAATGATAGACAAGCCAATTGTTGAGCGTGCAAGGCAAACGCTTGAAATCGCAAAACAACTCGGGCTGGACGGAGGTGCCGAATAATGAAAACAAAGCTTACCGAATCGGTCAAACAGGCAATTGTCAACAGCGGACTCCGCAGCGGAATGACAATTTCGTTCCATCACCACCTGCGCAACGGCGACTATGTTTTGAACATGGTGCTTGAAGCGATTGCGGAACTCGGAATCGGCGATCTGACGGTGAACGCAAGCTCACTTTTTGATGCGCACCGTCCGCTTAAGGAACATATCAAAAACGGCGTTGTAACAACGCTCCAAACGGACTACATGTCCCGGGAACTCGGAAGATTTATTTCTGCCGGCGGAATGAAAAACCCCGTTCAATTCCGCACGCACGGCGGCAGACCCTGCGATATTGAAAACGGAAAAACTCCGATAGATGTTGCTTTTATCGCCGCGCCTGCTTCGGATGCAATGGGCAATTGCACGGGCAAAATCGGCAAATCCGCCTGCGGCTCGCTGGGCTATGCAATTCCGGATGCGAAATGTGCAAAGCATGTTGTTGTTATCACCGACGAACTGCATCCCTATCCGCTCATCGAATGGTCGATCCCCGAAACGGATGTTGATCAGGTCGTTGCGGTGGAGTCCATCGGTGACCCGAACGGAATCGTTTCCGGAACAACAAAAATCACCCGCGATCCCGTCGGTTTGCTGATGGCAATGACGGCTGTGGACGTTATAAAAGCTTCCGGTCTGCTGAAGGAAGGCTTCTCGTTCCAGACGGGAGCGGGCGGAGCATCCCTTGCGGCGGCAAAATATCTTAAGGATGTTATGCTTGCCGAAAAAATACGCGGCAGCTTCGGCCTCGGCGGCATCACGGGCTATATGGTGGATATGCTCAACGAAGGCTGCTTCGAATCCCTGCTGGATGTTCAGTGCTTCGATTTGAAGGCGGTTGAATCCATAAGGAGCAACCCGCGCCATCGTGAGATTTCCGCAACGCACTATGCTTCTCCCGGTGCAAGCAGCGCGGTGACGGACAGCCTGGATGTTGTTATTCTCGGCGCAACGCAGATAGACACGGATTTTAATATCAACGTGCATACGGATTCCGACGGCAGGATAATGGGCGGCTCGGGCGGACACAGCGATACGGCGGCGGGTGCAAAACTTGCAATGATAATCGCGCCGCTTTCCCGTGCAAGGCTTCCCATCGTGACGGACAGGGTGAACTGCATATCCACTCCGGGCAGCACGATAGACGTGCTTGTCACTCAAAAGGGCGTTGCCGTGAACCCGAAAAACACGGAACTGCATGACAGACTGCGTGAGGCAGGCATAAAACTTGTTGACATAAACGAGCTCAAAGCCCTGGCGGAACGCACGAGCGGCGTGCCGAAAAAGCCCGCTCTCGGCGACAGAATCGTTGCAAACGTCATCTATCGCGACGGAACGGTTATCGACACGATAAAGCAGGTCGCGGACTGAGCGAAACTGCGGTCCGAAAACTGACTGAACAGCTGCGGGCGAGCGTTGCGGCAAACCAAAACGGCCGCGTTCGCCCGCACAAACAGAATACATAAATGCCGGTTAGAATCGTTCGAAGCACAAAGTGCGGAGATTCGAAGTCCGTGCGTTCCAAAAAATACAGCATAAGGAGATAAACCATGCGGGAAATTAACGCGCAGCTCATAACCGATAAGGTTGCGGAGCTTTGCATTGACGCCAATTGCAGCCTTCCCTGCGATATCAGAAAGCGCATCGAGGATGCAAGGGCAAACGAACCGTGGGCAACAGCTCAGGGCATACTCGATAAAATTATCGAAAACTATAATATTGCGGATGAAAACCGCGCACCCATCTGTCAGGATACGGGCGTTGCCTGTGTGTTTTTGAAGATCGGGCAGGATGTCCATATCAACGGCGACCTTACGGAGGCCGTCAACGAGGGTGTTCGCCGCGGCTATCGCGACGGATATCTGCGTAAATCTGTCGTCAAAGACCCGCTGCGCAGAGTCAACACGGGCGACAACACTCCCGCAATGCTCTATATCGAGCTTGTTCCGGGCGATAAAATCGAGCTTACCGTTGCACCGAAAGGCTTCGGCAGCGAGAACATGAGCCGTATTGCAATGCTCAAGCCCTCCGACGGCATTGAAGGCGTGAAGAATTTTATTCTTAAAACGGCGGAAGAGGCGGGCCCCAATCCGTGTCCTCCGATCGTTATCGGCGTCGGTATCGGCGGAACGTTCGACAAAGCAGCATTGCTTGCAAAAAAAGCACTGATGCGCAGCACCGACGAGCGCAATGCGGATGAGTTTTATGCGGAGCTGGAAAATGAAATGCTCCGAAAGGTCAATGCTCTCGGCATCGGGCCGCAGGGCTTCGGCGGAAAAACCACTGCGCTTGCGGTCAATATCGAGGCTATGCCCACGCATATTGCAGGCTTGCCCGTTGCAGTGAACATCAATTGCCATGTTACAAGGCATAAGAGTGCGATAATCTGAGTTCGGGAGGAACAAACGAATGGAAAGACATATCACCCTGCCGTTAACGCGTGAGGAAGCGCGTACCATTAAAAGCGGCGAACAGCTCCTGCTGTCCGGCGTTATATACACTGCGAGGGATGCGGCGCATAAACGGCTTTGCGAACTTGTTGAAAAGGGCGAACCGCTGCCCTTTGATGTTAAAAACGCAACGATTTATTACGTCGGCCCCACTCCCGCAAAGCCCGGACAGGTCATAGGTTCGGCAGGCCCGACAACAAGCTACCGCATGGATGCATATTCGCCGACGCTTATCCGCGAGGGCGAAACGGGCATGATCGGCAAAGGCAAGCGCAATGCGGAGGTCATCGATGCAATGAAAAAATATGGTGCGGTCTATTTTGCCGCAATCGGAGGCGCAGGTGCGCTGCTTTCAAGCTGCATCAAAAAGGCGGAGATAATTGCATACGAGGATCTCGGCGCGGAGGCGCTCAGAAGACTTGAGGTTGAAAACTTCCCCGTGGTTGCGGTTATAGACAGCGAGGGAAACAACCTTTACGAAAAAGGCCGCAGAGAGTATCTTGAGACCGTTGACGCAAACGGAAATGCATAATTCGTTATGCTGTGCCGTATCGGCACAAGAACGATAAAAAACTTTTTAAAACAGCCGGAACATCATCCGTCCCGAAATTGCAGGGCAGCGGGTGGTGTTCCGGCTTTTCCGCGCAGTGTCATTTGCGCGGACGATCGTCGTTTTGTTCAATCCCCATTCGTCGCTTTGCTGCGACAAGGTCATCGATAATAACACGGATATGTGACAATTCCTCCGTGCTCAGCCCGTCAACGATTATGGATGTTCGATTGTCCAGCCCGAGCAGAAAATCCGTTGATACGGAGAAGAAATCCGCAATTTTCATAAGCATTTCGATCGAGGGCTGAATATTTCCGTTTTCCCAGTTTGAAATGCTCTGTTTGGATACATTAAGTTTTTCTCCGAGTTCAACCTGGCTGATGCCGCGAACGCTGCGCAGCAGCCTTATGTTATCACCCAACATGGCGTGCAGTCTCCCTTCTTTGCTTTTTTTGTTGTGCAATTGTATTTTTATACGGATTCATGCGCCGTATACGGCAGGGCTGCACACCGACTTCGGATTTTACCGTAAGAAGGTTCGCTGTCTCCTGAATACAACCGCAGCTGTCGGTACAATTTTAAGGTCAATCTTTCCGATGCATAAATACCATGATATTGCATTAATGGACAACGGACAACTTCGCTCAAAGTGATGAAAAAAAGGGACAGATAAAGGCATTGTTTGCATTATTTCACCGAACGGAAGATAATTATGTTTCGACGGCGTTTAGTTGTCAAATTTGCTTTCAAAAGCGAATAGATTTTATATTGAACCGCGTTGGCTGCATTTGAGTTCACGCAGCCGGAGAATTGTGTTATAATATGCGGAATTGCTGCGGTTTTTAAAATACATATGCGCACCGCTTTGCAGCGGGAATGCACTGCATGCCGCCTGAAAGGAAATGAAACAATGAGCAATATGACAAAAGTCATCATCGGCATCGTTCTGCCGTTTCTCGGAACAACGCTCGGTTCCGCAACAGTCTTCTTTCTGAAGAAAGAAATGAATTCAAAGCTTCAAAACCTTCTGCGCGGTTTTGCGGCGGGCGTTATGATCGCCGCTTCGGTATGGTCGCTGCTGATTCCGTCAATAGACATGGCGGAGACTGCGGGCAAAACTGCGGCATGGCTGCCCGCCGGTGTCGGCTTTCTTATCGGCATCGGATTCATGCTGCTGTTGGACAGCCTGATTCCGCATCTGCATACGAATTCCGCCCGCCCGGAAGGCCGCCCCTCCGCAATGGGAAAAAACCTTATGCTGATGCTTGCCGTAACGCTGCATAATATCCCCGAAGGCATGGCCGTCGGCATCGTCCTTGCGGGTATGCTTAACGGAAACAATGCAATAAGTGCCTCCGGCGCAATAGCTCTCGCTGTCGGTATTGCGATTCAAAATTTCCCGGAAGGCGCAATAATTTCAGCCCCCCTCGCCGCAAGCGGAACCCCGAAAGGCAAAGCCTTTGCCTGCGGAACCCTCTCCGGTGTTGCCGAGCCTGTCGGCGCAATACTGACCATCCTCGTAACCTCTCTCGTAACACCCGTGCTGCCCTATATCCTCGCTTTCGCCGCCGGTGCAATGATCTATGTTGTCATTGAAGAACTTATCCCCGAGTCCCGGTCCGATGAGCATAGCAATGTCGGCACCGTCGGTGCCGCCCTCGGGTTCGCACTGATGATGCTGCTCGATGTCGCCTTGGGGTGAGGGGAGAAGCTGTTTTGATGCAAAACATATTGAGTAATGCGGCCTTGCGAAAACAAATACGGAATTCGCATTGAACCCTCCGCAGTCTGTCAATCGACGGGCTGCGGACTTTAATTTAGGAATATATTTTTAACAACATTTGAATTTTCACATTTTTTTGCTATAATACAACTGCATTTAAACACTGCGTGCGCACTTTGTCAATAGTTTGATAATCCACGAATAATTACTTACAGCATAAACGAAAGGAGATTACGATATGAAATGCATATATTGCGGTTCGGAAGATGTCATTTATCGAAAATTTCATCACATATGGGAATGTCAGGATTGCGGCGAATCATTTGATCCCGACGAACGTGAAAGGATGACGGAGGAAATTAATGTTTTCTTCAGCTATGCGCATGACGATAAGAATTCAGAAAACGGTGCAGTCGTTGTTGACAGGCTGAAACAGCTCATTGAGGAAAAATCAGGCGGAAAAATCAAAATCTGGCTGGATACCTATTCCATTCCGAGGAATAAGGATTGGCGCGAGCTCATAACAGGCGGCATTGTCGAAAGCGATCGTTTTGTGGGTTTCATGTCCCGAAAGGCGTTGCGCGACCCCGGTGTTTGCAGAGATGAACTCGGAATCGCCGTCGGCAGCCGCTACGGGATCATAAGCTGCGTTTTGCTTGAAGGCGAACGCACACTGAACCCTCCCGCAGAGTTTACCGAGCGGCAGTGGATCGACCTTTCGGATTGGAAAAAGAAGCGGGATGAAGGCGAAGCGGAATTCGAACGCTTTCTGAACGATGCTGCGGACGAATTGATTGGCATTTTGAGAGATCCGGAAACGCTGCGCTTCAATCACGAAGTGAAAAAACTGAAGGAATCCCTCGGAATTTCCGCCGTTGACGAAATGACCCGCATTGACGAACTGCTGAAGTTCAAAATGACGGGGCGCGGCTGGCTTGAAGATCAAATCAACACTTGGCTGAACGACAAAAACGGTTCGCGCGTTATGACCCTTTATGCCGACCCGGGCGCGGGCAAATCACTTTTTTCGGCACATTTCCAATTTGCAAACCCGAACGTCATCGCTGCACTCGCCTGCGACAGCCGAAGCGAGGAATACAGCCAAACGGACAAAATCACCGATCGCCTTGCCTACCTTATCGCCCTGAGACTGCCGGATTATCGCCGGCAGCTGATGTATATTTTGACAGATAAAAGCACATTGACCAAAACGGGACACGACAGGTTCAACACCCTTATCGCAACCCCGCTCAGCAGGGTTATAGACGGTGAACGCTCTGCAAAGCTCATCATCATTGACGGATTGGACGAAGCAAAGAGCGGTGCGCTTGCCGAGTTTATCCGCAGCTATCATGACAAGTTGAAACCTTATATCCGCATACTTATCACCGCAAGGCCCGAACGCATGCTCAGGCGGCAGCTGGCGCCTTCCGCCGAATTCAGCTGCACGGAGCTGAATCTTGATGATTATGCCGAAATGAACGATGCCGATATCCGTCAATACTATGAAGAAAATCTCGAAGACCTGTTGAAGGACCGTCCCGGCTGCGATGTTTTCATGAATCGCCTTGTTGAAGCAAGCAGCGGAATCTTCTACTATGCTTTCACGATCCTGCCGCAGCTGCGCGAGTCGCTCGAAAAAGGGGAGCCGCTCGAGAGCATGACCTTCCCGAAGGGGCTCAATGACTTGCTGCTCAAAACCTTCCTGCGAAAATTCGGGGAACCGGATGCTTCCGGCAGCGTTGAAAAATACAATGCGTTTGTGCGTGAGCCGCTTTCAATGGTCGCTGCCTCCCCCTATGCGCTCCCGCTCAAAACGCTGCAAAAGATGCAGGGCTGGATGAACGCCCGGCTGGAGGATTTTCTGCGCCCGCTGGAAACGATGCTCGACCTCAGCGGCGGATTCATCCGCCTTTTCCACAAATCCTTCACCGATTGGCTGAACGACAGCAAGGCTTCCGCTGCGTTCTATGCGCCGCAGGAGGACGGCATACGGAGCCTTGCCGCCGCCTGCTTCAAAGCCTTTGAACAGGGCACGGACGAAATGGATGAGTATGAGCTTGCAAACGCTTCACGCCTGCTGCGCAGTGCGGGAATGAAGAAGGAATACGAACAGATCACGGATTCTTCGGAATACACCTCTGCACTGAAAAAACTCGCAAAAGCCTATGCGGATGACCGGCAGCATGAAAGAGCGGCGGAGCTCTATCTTGAATATGCGCGAATATTTAAGGAAAAATGCGAAAACAGCGGTGATCCGGATCAGGCGCATGAAGCCGTTTGGGGCAATATTTATGCTTGCGATGCGCTGGTAGATATGCTTGATTACCTCGCAGCGGAAGTCGCTGCAATTGCGGCGCTGAAAATTGCAGAAAAATTTGCGAAAAAGTATCCGGAAGACCCGAACTTGCAGCGCGAGCTTTGCGTTTCATATGAAAGACTCGGCGATATTGCGGAAGCACGGAATAATTATTACGCGGCGGAAGGGTATTATGCAAAGGCTCTTGAAATCGGCAAAAGGCTTGCGAAAAAGTACCCGGATGACCCGAAAATGCAGCGCGACCTGAGCATTTCGTATAATAATCTCGGCGATATTGCGAAAGCA
>ULTA01024379.1_pt1 | contig 10999 bp, 9 predicted proteins | sample 1957181 | NCBI WGS metagenome assembly ULTA01 (sample SAMEA4835722, study PRJEB28245) | human gut metagenome | biome: gut microbiome; material: fecal sample | place: Denmark | collected 2008
CACAACGGTCCAATCGCCGTCAGCATTCTTCACCGGGATCATAAACAGGATGATACCAGTGATCGACGGGATGATGAACAGAGCTTTCAGTTTCGCGTTACTTTTGGTTTCCATTCTCTCTCCTCCTTCATATTGGCAAGTCGGGCCGGAAGGCGGTCTCTCTCATAGCCGCTTCCCCGGCAGACAGCTCTTGCCTTTACTTTATACGAATTCAGCAGTAAAGCAAGTGCCAGCAACGTTCTCAATTTGTATACCAGCAATAAATTTCTCCATTTTGTCATTCACTTTTTTGTCGAACCTGTATGTATCTTTTTTGCTTTTTGGGAAAAAGCCCATTTCCCCTTGCCGTTTCAGGGATTTTGGAGAAGAAAAAGGGAGACGCGATACGCGTCTCCCTCCCGTTTGCTTTATTGCAAGTTTTCAACGTCCTTCTTGCCGACCGCCATGCGCTTCCATTGCTCAGGAAGGCCCGGCGCAATGAGCGGGAACAGATTTTCCGTGTCCGACGTCGGCTGGATGTTATAGGTGCCGTACTTGTTGACAAGATCGGCGCAGTCGTCCGGCTGGCCGAAGCGCGCCTTGAGCATCGGTGCCAGGTCATACGGCATGCCGGGGTCTTTTCGCGGCATAAAAATCACCTCCGGACTTAGTATGTCCGGAGGCGGCAGATTTTTTCGATTTGTCTCGCTCACGCGCGCAGCGTTTTGGGGTACACGCCCGCGTCGTGTAATTTCTGAAGCTCGCGCTGCACCATTTCCTTATCCTCGTGATACGTCATGCCGAACCAGCGCGCGCTCGAGCGCAGAACGGAGACACTGAGCTCGCCGCGGTCGATGAGCTCGCCGATCAGGCTCGGCAGCAGGCACTCTTTTTTGAGTTCTCCGTCGGGCAGCGCGCGGAGAAAATCCTTAAAATACGCGTCCAGCTTTTCAAACAGCCACGGCGTAAAGCCCCAGAAGTTCATCGAGACCGGCGTCTCGGGCGCGTAGACCGGACCGTTGCCGTCTTCCTGAATGTCGCGGATCTTGCCGTCGTCGCAGGGCTTTAGGTGGAACGTTTCGACCACGCGGTCGAGCATCCCCTGCTCGTTCACATGGCACACGCCGCGCGTGACCGTGCCGTGCTCGCTCACGGTGTTGCAGAGGTCGTAGCCGACCATCGTGCCCTCGCCGCTTTCGGCGAGCTTTGAGAGCTCTGCGTAGATCGTCTTGAATGCGTCCACGCCGTAATAGTCGTCGGCGTTGATGACGACGAACGGCTCGTGCACAAATTCGCGCGCGCACAACAGCGCGTGCACCGTGCCGAACGGCTTGACGCGCTCAGACGGCACCTTATAAAAATCGGGCACGCTCGAAAAATCCTGATACGCATAGCAGACCTCGACATTGTCCCCGTCCGCCGTTTTGCACGCGGCAAGGTGATGTCCGACCATGTTCTCCATCAAGTCGCGCATGTCGGGCTTGATGATGAAGACCACCTTCGTAAAGCCCGCGCGCAGCGCGTCGAAAATGGAGTATTCCATCAAAATTTCACCGTTCGGACCGATGCCGTCCACCTGCTTATTGCCGCCGTAGCGCGAGCCCATGCCCGCCGCCATAATGACCAGCGCTGCTTTCATAAAAACAAAACTCCTCTCAAAGTTCTCGATCTCTTTTTCTCCGGGCGCGCACTGCGCGCTCGTCTCCGCCCATCATAGCGTATCCGAACCGGCATTGCAACCGTCTTTTTCGTCTCTTGTCTTTTGCCGCAGGCGTGTTATACTGGTGTAACTATTTCTTAACACCGAGGTCACACCATGGAAGGATTTCTGCACGCGGTCTCTTCCGTCACCATCATCCTGCTGCTCACGGCGACGGGCTATTTCTGCGCGGAGCGGGGCTGGATGGGCCCGCAGGCCAAGGCCTTTATCGGCAAGTTCACGCTCTCTGTCGCCATCCCCTGCATGTCGGTCTACGGGCTGACGAATAACCTGACCCGTGATCTTCTGGTTCAGTCGGGCAGCTTTCTGCTCGTGCCGCTGCTCGGCACCGTGGTCATCACGATCCTGTCACTGCTCGTCGGCAGGCTCTTGAAGCTGCCGCGCAAAAAGCTCGGCGTTTTTATGATGATGTGCTCGGTGTCGAACGCCATCTTCGTCGGCCTTGCGATGTGCACCGAGCTCTTTGGCGACACCTGCACGCCCTACGTCATGCTCTACTACCTCATCAACACCAGCTTTGTCCAGCTGCTGTTTCTCTCGCTTGTGCGCTGGTCGGGCGAGAGCCGCGGCTTTGACCTCAAGATGCTCCAGAAATTCCTGACCACGCCCGCCGTCATCGCCGTTTTCGTCGGCCTCGCGCTCGTGTGGTTTGAAGTGAGGCTCCCCTCGCTCGTGATGAGCTACTGCCGCTATATGAACAACCTCGTCACGCCGCTGGCGCTGCTGCTCACGGGCTATATCATCCACGACATCGGGCTCAAAAATGTCCGGCTCGACCGCGACTTAGGCATCGCGATGATCTTCCGCTTCCTGCTCGCGCCCGCCCTCTCGGTCGCGCTGTGCAGGGCGTTCGGCGTGACGGGCCTTGCTCACGACGTGCTCATCGTCGAAACGGCGATGCCGGTCGTGACGCAGACGGTCGTCGCCGCCGCGGAATACGGCGCGGACGAGGAATTCGCCGCGCAGGGCGCGGCGCTCTCCACGATCGCGTGCTTCGTCGTGATTCCTGTGCTGATGCTGATTTTGTAATCAAAAAAGTGGCAAAGCCACTTTTTTGAGAAGGTTTCGCTGCGTTCTGTGCCTCGGTTGTCCGCTAAAAGCGGACAATTCGACCTTACACCGTTGCGGCACTACGATTCCCGCGCCCTTGCAGGCGCGCCAATCGTGCCGCTTCCTCGAAACCGACTTGCTGTTTCCGCCGCTGGCGGCACTTCGCCGGTTTCCACTTCGCGCAAAGAGTTTTCTGCCAGAAGGTGAATTGCCCCGCAGCGGGCAAGAGAAGCCCCTCTGGAGGGCGCACATGTCGCGGCGGAAAACCGATTTGAATTTATTTCGTGCCGTGCGCGGCACCTGGGCAGCCGTTGGCAGCTTTGCTGCCTTACGGATGCTGCGTACCCCTTGCGGGTAAAAACTCTGCGAGGCTCTCTACCCTGAAAAGAATTCCGCGCCGTGGGCGCGGGATTCTTTTTGTTTTCAATTACCGATCAGCGCGGACAGGCCGCCGGTTCTCAGTTCGTCTTTGTAGTAGTTGAGCTCATCGCCGATGAGCTCGTCGAGCACGCGCATGCCCAGCACCTCGACAGGGGCCTTGTCGTCCGTCAGGATGCAGCTTCCGCCCTCATAGGGCGTGAGCTTCGAGTAGACCGTGCGCATCATATCGGCATAGTCGCTGTCCTTGAGCTTTGCGATGCTGCACAGGAACGTCTCCTCCCAGTCATCCGCGTTCGTGCAGAAAACCTCGGTATTCGTGTTGCCCCTCACCGGCGCGGTGACGGTGTGCTGGAAGACACTCGCCATCGTGTCGCAGAGGTATTCGTTGATCGAGCCGTCCTCCGCGGACGTCATGTTGAGGTTCACGACCATCACGCCGTTCGGCTTCAAATGAGAGCGCACTTCATTGAAAAACTCGACGCTCGAGAGCTGGAACGGGATGGTGATATCCTGATAGGCGTCCACCATGATGACGTCAAACTTCTCCTTCGACGCGGCAAGGTACGCGCGCCCGTCCTCGACCGCGACGGTCACGCTGCCTGGAAGTCCGAAGTAGTCCGTCGCGATGCCGGCAATTTTTTTGTCGATCTCCGCGCCCTGCACACTCGCGCCGGGGAAATAGCGCGTGCAGTAGCTCGCGTACGTGCCAGAGCCCATGCCGAGGATCATCACGCTGCGGTTTTCGTTGTCCGTGCCGTCCATGCCCGCCATGCAGGGCGCGGCGAGCGCGTAGTCATAGTACATGCCCGTCAGCGCGTCGCCCTTGACCTGCACGCTCTGCACACCGAAGAGCACGTTCGTCGAGAGCGTCGTGCGTTTCGCGTCGTCCTGCACCTGCAAATAGTTGTAGATGGACTCGTCCTCAAGCGTGATGTCGCTCTGCCAGAAGGCGAAGCTGTAAGACGGCAGGGCAAAGCACAGTCCAGCGATCAAAAGGACGGAGACGATCCCCGGCACGCTCTTTTTCTTCTCGAACACGAAGTACGCGATGCCGATGGCCGCGAGCACACCGGAGAAGATCAAAAACGTTGCCGCCGTGCCGACGGCGGGGATCGTCACAAACGTCGGCACGAAGGTTCCGATGATGCTGCCGATGGTGTTGAGCGCGTTGAGCCTGCCCACGGTCTTGCCCGTGTCGTCGAGATTGTCGACCGTGAAGCGCGTGAGCGACGGCGTGACGGTGCCGAGCAGCACGCACGGGAACGCAAAGATCACAAGGCACGCCGCGAGCGCCGCCCAGACGAGGAAGTTTTTCGTCACAAAAATCGCCAGCAGCAGCGAGATGCCCGCGATCAGGTACCGTCCCACAAACGGGATGAGCGCGATCCAGATGGCCGCGATGATGAGGCGGCGGTAGAGCTTATCGGGCGTCGCGCTCTTGTCGGCGAGCTTGCCGCCCCAGACGTTGCCGATGGCCATCGCGATCATAATGACGCCGATGATAACGGTCCACACGATCTGCGACGAGCTGAAGTACGGGGCCATGAGCCTGCTCGCACCAAGCTCGACCGCCATGACGGACATACCGGCAAAAAATTCGGTCAGGTATAAAAAGTATTTGCTGCGGATGAGTTTATTTTCCATGCAGGGCCTCCCTGTCGTTTCGTTTGTGCCGTCTTCGGTGTAGACAGAGAAATTATAACATGCCTGAACCGCTTTGCACAACGTTTTTGCCGCGTATTCATTCCCGATGCGCATATTCCCTCTCTACACGCATATAGATGGAGCAACATGAGTCAGGAGTGTGCTGCATGAAGGGTAACATGGAAGAGCGCGCCTGCGCGCTGGCCGCCTACATCATCGAAAACCGCGCTACCGTGCGCGCCGCGGCAAAAAAGTTCGGCGTGAGCAAGTCCACCGTGCACAAGGACCTGCAGGACCGCCTGCCGCAGTTCAACCGCAGCCTATACTTGCAGGTCAAGGAGGTGCTGGAGGTCAACAAGGCCCAGCGTCACATCCGCGGCGGCATGGCCACGCGAAAAAAATACAAGGGATTTTGAAACTTTTTTCGACTTTTTGCGTCTAACATAAGAGTGCGCCTCCCGCGCGGCAAAATTTCTCTTGCACAATTCCGCCGCGCAGGGTAGAATGCATTATTGTAAACCAAAAGAAAAATGATCGGAGCAACAAGATGAGAAAGCAGGACTATTACGAGCCAAGCATCGGCCGCGAAAGCGAGCCGCGCCGCAGGCCGAAGAAAAAGAAGAAACGCGCAAATCGCGGTGAGCGCGTCGTCGTCACGCTTCTGTCGCTTCTTTTCCTGACCGTGGCCGTCGTGGCGACGGTCAAGTACGTCGTACGCGCGCCTGAGCCCGTCACGGACAACGAGGACCAGCAGACGCAGCAGGACGGCACGGCGGAGGACAGCGACGCCATTCAAACCATTTCTAACGGCAAAGAGCGCAAAAAATACTGCTATACGATCCTCGCCTACGGTGTGGACAACGACGCCGGCGGCAGCGACACGAACATGCTCGTGCGCTTTGACGCGGAGAACAAGAAGATCGACGTCGTCAGCCTGCCGCGCGACACGCTGATGAGCAACGGCCGCAAGCTCAATTCCTCCTACAATAACGGCGGCACGGAAAAGCTGCGCAGCAACATTGAAGATATGCTCGGCATTCCCGTGGACTTCTACGTCTCCGTCGACCTGAAGGGGTTCATCGCGCTCATCGACCAGATCGGCGGCGTCGACTTCGACGTGCCCGAGGATATGGACTACGACGACCCCTACCAAGACCTGCACATTCACTTCAAGGCCGGTCTCCAGCACCTGAGCGGCCAGCAGTCTATGGAGGTCGTGCGCTTCCGCCACAACTCCGACAAGGATAAGCCCGCCTACGGCGGGCGGCAGGATATCGGCCGCATCGGCACACAGCAGGCGTTTTTGAAGACCGTGGCGCAGAAGCTGATGAAGCTCGAAAATGTCCCCGCGATGGCGGAAACGTTCTTAAAATATGTCAAGACCGACCTGACGCTCGGCAACCTCGTGTGGCTCGCCAACCAGGCGCTCTCCATGGGCGGGACGGACGCCATCAGCTTTGCCACGCTCCCCGGCGACGGCGCAGGCTGGTACAAGGGCAAGTCCTTCTACACGCTCTATCCCGAGCAGGTGCTCGAGATGACGAATTCGATGCTTAACCCCTACGCTACGGATATCACCGCCGACGATCAGAACATTTTAGTCCCGTGATCCCCGTGAAATTTTGAGAATGTGAGAAAGAGAGAGCAAACGCCATGAAGTTCCGCTTTGCGCTGCTTGTCGCGGCGCTCGCACTTGCGCTGAGCATCAGCGCCTTTGCTTACAGCGAGGAGCCCGCGCAGGATGCCGCCGCTCCCGCACAGGAGGAAACGACGAGCGAAGACAGCGCCCCGTTCGTGCTGCTTCGCGTCTACGAGGGCCAGTTTGCCGACGTGAAGGACGGCGACTGGTTCGCCCCCTCGGTCGTCTCGGCCTATGAATACGGCTTACTCAACGGCCGCGGCGAGAGTTCCTTTGCGCCAAGCGGCAACGTGACGATCGCCGAGCTTTTGACCATCGCCGCGCGGCTGCGCGCCATCTACACGACCGGCAGCGACGCGGTCATCCCCACAGCGAAGGAGAATGAGGCGTGGTACGCGCCGTATGTCTCGTACTTGAAGAGCCAGAATTTGCTCGACAACAGCTTTGAGGGCTTCTACCTCCTGCCCGCGTCGCGCGCGCAGATGGCGGGCATCTTTGCCTTCGCCGTGCCGGAGGAATGGTACACCGAGCCCAACGCCTCGCTCGTCACCTCGGCCTACTCGAGCCGCGACTACATCGCCGACGTGACGGACAAAACGCCCTACCGCAGCGAAATTCTGCTGATGTACCGCCGCGGGCTGCTCTCCGGCATGGACGCAAAGGGCAGCTTTTATCCCGACCGCAGCGTCAGCCGCGCGGAAATTGCGGCGCTTCTGACGCGCGTTGTCAAACCTGAAACGCGCCTGACGCTCACGTGGACGGTCGCGCCGTATCACTCCGTCAAAAATGCGACGCTCGCAAGCCTTGTCAAAGCGCCCACAAGCACGTCGCTCCCGACGTCTGCCAAGGACACCGCCGCCATCGACGGTTTGGTTCGCAATATGCTCGCGCGCGGCGAGCACACGATCACGCTGAACTACTCCAAGGCCCTCACCACCGCCACCGCCAGTGCGCTGACGCAGGCGTTCACCTCCTGCGTCAAAACATACTGCGAGCAGATGTACAACGCCGTCTCCTGCCGCTCGTATTCGACGGGCAAGGTCGTACTCACGTTTTCGTCCACCGCCTGTACGGACAAAACGCTCGAATCGTACCGCGCCAAGACGCTTGCCGCCGCGATCAAGATCCACGACTCCCTTTGGGAGAGCGGCACGCTGAGCTACGACATGAGCCAGTATGAGATCGCGCGCACGTATTTTCAATGGCTGTGCGACCACTGCCGCTACGATAACGCCGCCGCAGACGATTCCGCGAGCCATCTTGCCTACGGCGCGCTTGTCAGCGGCCTTGCCGTGTGCGACGGCTACACGGGCGCTTACAATCTGCTCTTGAAGCTCGAGGGCATCGAGTGCACCTCGCTTTTTAACAACAGCCACATCTGGACGCTCGCGACGCTGGACGGCACGCAGTACCACATCGACGTCACCTGGGGCGACCAGTACGGGCGCACGGACCTGCGCTACTTCGGCATGAGCGAGGAGCAGTCCTACCAGTGCCACCCGTGGGGCACAGCGGACAAAAAGAAATAAGGGTCGACATATAGGGAGCCCTGAGACGGTATGTCTCAGGGCTCCCTTTTTTATCACCATTCGAGCTTTGTGCGCACGTGCGCCAACGGCAGGTGAAAGCTCTCCCGCAGGACGTTGCGATGTTCCGGAGGAAAGTGCTCCTCTGAAAATTCATACAGCGGCAGAACCGACCCGTACTGCTGCGCGGTCTCGTAGAACCAGCAGCTGAATTCCAGACGTTCGAGCTTCGTTTGCAGCGCCGTGATCTGCGCGCGGACGTTGTCGCGCTCTTTGGCAAGGATGTCGCGGCGGGCGCTGAGTGTCTCTCCGCCGGGCCGGATGAGCGGCAGGAACGAGCGAATCTCCTTGAGCGGAAGACCGCAGAATTTCAGGTACTCGATGATCGAAAGCGTTGCAATATCGTCGTCTGTGTACGTTCGCTGCCCGTTGCTGGCGCGCACACCGAGAGACAGCAGCCCCTCCTTTTCATAGTAGCGCAGGGTCGATGGGGCAATATTCATCATGCGTGCCACTTCTCCGATTGTATAAGGCATACGAAAATCTCCTTAAAAAACTGTTAAGATGACCGCGCGAAAACCTATTGACTTAAAGGTGACTTTAATAGTTACAGTTTACTTATCCAAATCGGTATTGTCAACAGGAATCAACGGGTAAATTTTCTTCCGTTTGTGCATGATGTTCCGATGCCGACAGTTTTTAAGAAGGAGAAAGAAGCTATGAGAAAAATGATGCAGCGATCCCTGAGCTGTCTGCTGACTCTCGCGATGGTCGTCACGATGCTGATGACCAGCACGCTCGCAGCAGAGAAAAGCGCAAAACTGGAATTTGACTATTCCGCCAACTACGAATCCTCCAAGGTCGTCAGTCTCGAAGTCTACAAGGGCTACCCCGCAGACAGCTATGCCAAGGAAGAAGAGATCTTCTCCCAGCTCGAAGCGATCACCCCGCAGGCTGACGGCAGCTACGTCGTCACCGCTCCCGGCACCTATGCCTACCATGTGCACGGCACCGGCTACTACAACATTCTCCAGCTCTTCAACGTGACCGAGGCCGACCTCACCGCCGGCGTGAAGAAGCTTTCCGTCATCGGCGGTAAGCTCGGCGGCAACGGCTTCGAGCCGACCATCAAGCCGGAGAAGGCCCCCGCCTCCTATAAGGTAGACCTCCGCGACAGTATGCTTATCTTCTGGCCTGAGGAGATCAACAAGCACTTCGCCCTCGAGCCGCAGAACTACACCACCCCCGCCTTCGACGGCAAGCACGCCGCCAACGAGTTCACCTCTCAGGACCAGATGATGGCTTTCCTGCAGAAGATGGACAAGTCCTCCGACGTTATGCACCTCTACTCCGCCGGTACGACCCCGAACTACAAGTATGACCTCCCCCTGGCACTCTTCACCACCTCCGAGATCCCCGCGAACGCCACGCTCGCCGAGGCCGCCAAGATCGTCAAGGGCAACGGCAAGCTGAACGTCTGGTATCAGGCGCAGATCCACCCCAACGAGCCTGCCGCCGGTGAAGGCGCGCTCGTGATGATCGACAACTTTGTCAACGATCCCGCCTACAAGGCGCTGCTCGACAAGATCAACATTGTCATCGTCCCCCGCATCAATCCCGACGGTTCCTACCTCTTCAGCCGCGCCACCTATGACGGCTTCGATATGAACCGCGACCATATGTCCCTCAAGGCAGCCGAGCTTGCCCAGCTGCACACCGCCTACCGCCTGTTCATGAGCGAAGTTGTCCTCGACACGCATGAGTTCACCTTCTACGGCGCTTACAACGACGACTGGACGGGCGCCGGTGAATACATGGAGAATGCGGACGATCTTGAAACCACCCCCGCCACCAGCCTGAACAACAACCCCGCCGTGACGAAGATCGGTCTCGACATGGCCAAGCGCGCCTTCTCCGACGCTACGAACGCCGGCCTGCGCGTCAATCACTACGGCACCACCGTCAATAACCCCATCGGCCGCGCCTACTTCGGCCTGTTCAATGCGGTTTCCTTCCTCATTGAGACGCGCGGCATCGGCGCCGGCCGCCAGAACTTTGAGCGCCGCGTCTTCTCTCAGGAAGTTGCCGCCACCTCTTACATCACCTATGCCGCCGAGCACGCCGCCGAGATCATGAAGGCGGTCGCCGCCGCCCGCGCCGATGTTGTCGCCAAGGGCAAGACCTATGAGGAAAGCGACGTTCTCGCCCTCTATCAGACCAAGTCCGGCAAGACTCTGACCGACTACACCGCCGCGACCGTGCAGTACAGCGTCGCCGACGGTAGTGAGAAGGTCAGCAAGGCGTCTCCCCTTTCCCTGAACGACACTCTGACCCGCAGCCGCGTCCGCCCGACCGCCTATGTCATTCCCGCGGACACCGCCAACATTGAGAAGATCCTCTACATCATGGACAATCAGGGCGCTGAGTACTACAAGCTCAACGCCGGTACCACCGCAAGCCTCCAGCAGTACTACTATGTCGGCGACTACATGGTGAACGGCAAGGCCAAGGGCATTGAGGCCGGCCTGCGCGACACCGCCGACGTGACCTTCGCCAGCGGCGCTTACGTCTTCCCGATGGATCAGGTCGCCAGCAACGTCATCGCGATGCTTTGCGAGCCCGACGTCACCGACTCCAACGGCTACGACGGCACGCTCTATCAGTACAAGCAGATCGACTACGATAAGGACAGCAAGAACTTCCCCATGTACCGCTACACGGGCAACGACCCGCGCACCACGCTCGTGAGCAACGGCACCTCCGCCGAGCCCACCCAGCCCACGCAGCCTGAGAAGCCCTCCCAGCCCGCGAGCAGCGACACCTACACCGTCGTCTCCGGCGACAGTCTGTGGAAGATCGCCAGCAAGCAGCTCGGCAATGGTAACCGCTGGACTGAGATCTATGACCTGAATAAGGACACCGTCAAGTCCCCCTCGGTCATTTTCGTCGGTCAGATCCTCAAAATGCCTCTCACGGCAGTGAGCCAGTAAAAAATACGTCAGTGTTTTTTCTCCACAAATCCCCTTCGAACGGGAAAGCGCCTTCCGCGATGCGGAAGGC
>ULTA01018906.1_pt1 | contig 10883 bp, 8 predicted proteins | sample 1957181 | NCBI WGS metagenome assembly ULTA01 (sample SAMEA4835722, study PRJEB28245) | human gut metagenome | biome: gut microbiome; material: fecal sample | place: Denmark | collected 2008
AGGTTGTCAGGAAAATCTTCCGGCTGGTATGTCAGGGCGTTACCACAACAGGCATTACAGAGATTCTGACCAAGGAAAAGGTGCTGATACCGTCTGCCTACGCTGCCCTGAATCAGCCGAAGAACTGCCGTCACAAGGAAATTGCAGACCCTTACCGCTGGAACGCCACCACCATCGGCTATATCCTCGACAGGCAGGAATACCTCGGTCATACTGTGTTGGGCAAATCCATCTGCGAGAACTTCAAGACCAAGCAGCGCAGAGCCGCAACGCCGGACGAGCTGATGATTTTCCCCGATACGCATGAAGCCATCATCGACCAGGACACATGGGATATTGCCAGAAAGATACGCTCAAAGAAAAAGCCGAGAGTGGCGAACGGCACCTACTCCCACCGCCTGTCCGGGCTGGTGTACTGCGCCGACTGCGGGGCAAGGATGGGCTATATCAGCCCCGAAACCAAGCACAGCGGCAAACGCTATGATTCTGATTCCGCTTTTCAATGCGGCAACTACCGAAGCGCTACAAACGATTGCGTTTCCCACTATGTGAAAACATCGGTTCTAGAAGCGGCAATTTTGCGGGCAATTCAGGCGGTGAGCAAATATGTCCTTGAAAACGAAGCCGAGTTCATTGACCAGCTCAAAGCCGTCTGGAACGAGAGCAGATCAAGGTCAGCCGCCAACGGACAGCAGGAGCTTGACGAAGCGAAAACCCGTATGGCTGAACTGGACGCAAAGATACAGCAGCTCTACGACAGCGCAATCAGCGGTCTGTTGCCGGAGCGACAGGCGCAGCGGATGATCCAGCAGTATGATGAGGAACAGCTTGTGCTGGAAAAGCGTGTCGAGGAATTGCAGGGACAGATACAGCAGGAGGAGGTCGAGCAGATTGACACGAGCCGCTTCATTGCCTTAGTCAACAGGTATCGGGATTGCGAAGAACTGACGGATACCATGCTCTACGCCTTTATTGACAGAGTGGAAGTCCATCAAGCTACGGGCGGTCGAACCGTCTACCGTCAGCAGAACATTGACATTCACTTCAATTTCATCGGCAGCTACTATCCCCCTGTTGAAACGGTTTCCGAGGAAGAACGGATTGCCGCCATTGAAGCCGAGCAGTTGAGGAAGAAGCAGGAAAAGGGCAAGCGAGCCGCCGAAGTCCAGAAACAGAAAAAGGCGGCATTGAAGAAAGCCGCAGAAGCCGGAGAGCCGGAAGCGATTGCCGAATACGAGAGAAAACTTGCCTTGCAGCGGGAGCGAAACCACCGCAGACAGCAGAAAATCAAGGAAGCCAGGGAAGCCGACCCTGCCCATATCGCCCAAATGGAAGAAAAGGAACGCTTGCAGCGTGAAAAGCTGCTGGAAGCCGAGCGCAAACGGGCGGAGCGAGACAAGAGGCAGAAGAAATTATCCCGAAAGGAGCTGAAAGAAGCCGCAAAAACAGACCCGGAAGCCGCTAAGGCGTGGGAAGCTCTGAAAGCCAAGGAAGCCATAGCCAGACAGCGCAAAAAGGAGCGTGAGGAAGCGAGAATGGCGGCTGACCCCGAATATGCCGCAATGATGGCAGCACGCAAGGCTGAATATACGAGGACGAGAACCGCCAAGCGCAAAGCGGAGCGTGAAGCCCTTGCGGAGCTTGCCAAGACTGATGAGGAAGCCGCAAGGAAGCTGGCTGAAATGAAAAAGTGTCAGAGCGAAGCGAATGTCAGATGCTATCGGAAAATGAAAGCGGATGCGGAAGCCGGAGACCCCGAAGCCATCAAACGCTATGAAGCCACCCTTGCCAAGCGCAGAGATGAGTACCACAAAAAGAAATCAAGACAGGAGGAAGTACCAGCATGAAAGAATTGAAGCCAAGAATCCACGAAAACGGCATCGACTACATTCTCGTAGGCGATTACTATGTGCCGGACTGGAAGCTGCCGGAGGAACACCGTCCCATCGGCAAGTGGGGCAATCTTCACAGGGCGTATTTGAGACAGTTTCGCCCTGCCCTGTATTCGACCCTTGTCCTATCCTGCAAGCTGCACACCTACCTTGCCGATCTGAACGAGCAAGCAACGGAAAGATGCAGTCTTATCATTGAGCAGATGGCGGAAGCCGAGGGCGTGGACGAAACCATGAAAGCGGAGAATCAGATGCTATGGGTTCAGTCCATGAACTCCATCCGCAGCCGAGCCGAGGAAATCATCAAGCATGAGTTGATTTACTGCTGATATTCCAAGTCCAGACCCGCTAATTTCATACCGAAGCAAAAGCGACAGGTATTTCTTTGTGAAGTCCCTGCCGCTTTTCATTTATCAAAAATCAAGGAGGAACACACTATGAAACTGAACATCAACGAGAAGAAAGCCCTTTACACCTTCGGTTGCCCCAACCACAGGGCAACGGTTGACCGCTTGCAACTGCTGGCGGCAATCACACCCGACCCTGTTGCCGGAGAGCTGTTCAACGACCTTGCAATCAAGTTGAGTACCGAGGAAGCGCACGACTGGTATCGCCGCTTCTACCGCACACTCCGTATGGAAATGGACGGCTATTATGAAGCGGAACTGACTTTGCGGCTGGCAGAAATCAGCAGCTACGATATGGAGGACGATTATGGCGAAACTGACGAAGTATGAAAAGGAAACCATCATTCTGTTCAACGAGGGCGAGGACACGGCAAGCATCTACACCTTCAACGCCGGATTGAAAAAGCGGCTGGCGCTGTTCGCCAAGAAGTACCCCGACCTCTGCCAACAGGAAAAGACCCATGAGCAGGGCGGCGTTTCCTATGTGCTGGACAAATCTCGGCTGTCCATCCGTCTGCAACCGCCCATGAGCGAGGAACGCAGACGAAAAGCAAGCGAGACCGCCAAGCAAACCGGGTTCCAGAGCCGAACAAAATAATGTAGCGTTTAGGGGCGATATGCGGTCAAAACGTCGGGGCTGTACTCGATGTTTTGACCGCTATTGCGTAGCAAGGAGTATTTCTACCGATTTTCTCATTTTTAAGGTTCTGCGGCTTCAAAACGATTAAATCACGACATTTCATCCCGACCGCTTGAAAAATTCACATTATCGTGATACAATAGACAAGGATATTCTTAAATCGGGAGGGTACTATGGCTGTTACATATAAAAAACTATTTCATCTGTTAATCTACCGTGGTATTGCAACGGCTGAATTGACAGAGCAAGCGGGCTTTAGTGCCAACATTTTAACCCGACTTAGAAGAGACCAATATGTTTCATTGGAGAGCATTGAAAAGCTATGTTTTGCCCTCGATTGCGGCGTTGACGATATTCTGGAATTTATACCTGATGAAAAGGAGAACGGAAACAATGATTGATACAAAGAAAGAGCAGGAGCGTGACGAGCTGCACCGTGCGATATGGGCAATCGCTGATGAACTTCGTGGTGCCGTTGACGGCTGGGATTTTAAGAACTATGTTCTTGGCACGATGTTTTATCGATACATTTCCGAAAACCTGACAAGCTATGTCAATTCCGGTGAACAGGAAGCCGGAAACAACGCTTTTGACTATGCAAAAATGCCGGATGCCGAAGCTGAGGAAGCTCGTGACGGCTTGGTAGAAGAAAAAGGCTTCTTTATTCTTCCGTCCGAGCTGTTTTGCAATGTCAATCTCAGAGCCGACAACGACGAAAATCTGAATGAAACCTTGGAGCGTGTGTTTAACCATATCGAAGCATCCGCAAAGGGTTCTTCCTCCGAAAGCAGCTTCGCCGGGCTGTTCGATGATTTTGACGTGAACAGCAACAAACTCGGCTCTACCGTTGCAAAGAGAAACGAACGCCTTGCAAAACTCCTGCACGGCGTAGCCAACATGAACCTCGGCGATGTAAAGGATCACGATATTGATGCCTTTGGCGATGCCTACGAATATCTGATGACCATGTACGCATCCGGGGCAGGAAAATCCGGCGGCGAGTTCTTTACCCCTGCGGATGTTTCCGAACTGCTGACCAGACTCGGCACGGTGGGCAAGACCGAAATCAATAAGGTCTATGACCCTGCGTGCGGCTCTGGGTCGCTGCTTCTGAAAGCGGAAAAGATTCTCGGCAGGGATGCCGTCAGAAACGGCTTTTACGGGCAGGAAATCAATATCACGACTTACAACCTCTGCCGCATCAATATGTTCCTGCATGATATTGGTTTTGATAAGTTTGACATTGCCTGTGAGGACACGCTGACCGCACCGCAGCACTGGGACGATGAACCGTTTGAGCTGATCGTTTCCAACCCTCCCTATTCCATCAAGTGGGCTGGCGATGATAACCCTTTGCTGATTAACGATCCTCGTTTTTCTCCGGCTGGTGTTCTCGCACCGAAGTCTAAAGCTGACCTTGCCTTTATCATGCACTCCCTTTCGTGGCTGGCAACAGGCGGCACAGCAGCGATCGTCTGCTTCCCCGGCATTATGTACCGTGGCGGCGCAGAGCAGAAAATCAGAAAGTATCTGATTGACAACAACTTTATTGATTGCATTATTCAGCTGCCGAGCAATTTGTTCTTCGGAACTTCTATTGCGACCTGTATTATGGTTCTGAAAAAAGGCAAAGCCGACAACAAAACCCTTTTTATTGATGCTTCTGCTGAATGTATCAAGGTAACGAACAACAACAAGCTGACACCGGCGAACATTGAAAGAATCGTGGACACCTTTGCCAATCGAGCCGAGGAAGCACACTTCTCTCATCTGGCAAGCTATGAGGAAATTGCGGACAATGATTATAATCTTTCTGTTTCCACCTATGTGGAAGCCGAGGACACCAGAGAGAAAATCGACATTGTGAAGCTCAATGCAGAGATAGCGGAAATCGTTGCCCGCGAACAAGTTCTTCGTGATGAAATAGCAAAGATTATTGCAGAGATCGAGGTGGGATGATGAAGAAGGACAAGCGTGAAATCAGCATCGTTCGCTCCTCCGCTGCGGAATATCTGACATTCATCACCGCCACCGGGGAAAGCGATGTAAATGCAGTATATTGCGATGAAAATGTATGGCTGACCCAAAAAATGATGGGACTTCTGTATAATGTGGAAACGCACACCATCAATTATCACTTAAAAAAAATCTTTGCCGACGGAGAGATCGACGAGAATTCAGTTATTCGAAAATTTCGAATAACTGCTGCGGACGGCAAAACCTACAACACCAATCATTATAATCTGAGCGCCATCATTGCCGTGGGCAATAAGGTGGATTCTCCCCGTGCGGTGCAGTTCAGAAAGTGGGCAAACCGCATCATTGAAGAATTTACCGTGAAAGGCTTTGCTATGGATGACGAGCGGCTGAAAAACGGCGGCACCATTCTGACAAAGGATTATTTTAAGGAACAGCTGGAACGCATCCGTGAGATTCGTCTTTCGGAACGGCGGTTTTACCAGAAGATCACCGACATCTATGCCACCAGTATTGACTATGATGCCAAGGCAGAAACGACAAGGCTGTTTTTCGCACGGGTGCAAAATCAGCTTCATTGGGCAATCCATGGCGAAACGGCGGCAGAGACCATCTATCGCCGTGCTGACAGCAGCAAAGAGCACATGGGGCTGACCACTTGGAAGGATGCCCCCAACGGCAAAATTCAGAAATTCGATGTAGTGATTGCCAAGAATTATCTGACACAGGAAGAGCTTTCTGCGATGGCGAGAATCGTCAACGCCTATCTTGACCTAGCAGAGCTGCGAGCTGAGGAACAAGTTCCTATGACGATGGAAGATTGGGCAGAACAGTTCGAGGGCGTTCTTCGGCTGAGCCGAAAGGAAATTCTGACCAATGCTGGAAGCATTTCTGCCAAAATTGCGGAACAACACGCCCTGAGCGAGTTTGAAAAATATCGCATCGTGCAGGATCAGTTGTATCAAAGCGACTTCGACAGGATACTGCTGGAGAAAGATTCATACACAAACGAACTGCCGGAAGCGAAGGATGGCGGTGAATAAACTTTATGAGATTATCCGATGTTTTGTCAAAACCGCCCGGAAAAGAATATGTTCAAATTGATGCATTCTTGCAAAATAAAGCCGGTAAAGTAGGTCAAAAGGTTGATATTTCAACTGGAACAGTTGCCTTGAACTACTTTTGCGTTTCGTGCGGGGATATAAGGACTTTTTGGTCAAGTCCCAAACTCACCTGCATATTTGTGAGCAAGAATCTGATCAGCGTTGATTGCGTTTTGACTTGCGGGTGTGGTGCTTCCATACCGGCATGGTTTTTGATAGAGAGCAAAAATGATATAACAGGTCAAGCACCTGCTATACGCATATTGAAGAAAAGCGTAAAACTATCCGATATGGTTCGGATCAACGACAATCGCTACGGGGAGTTTACTCCGTTATTAGACAACGCCATGCAGGCATATACCGACGGATTAGGAGCAGGTGCAGTCGTATACCTGAGAAAAATCTTTGAAAAATTAACAGTGAAAACAGCGAAAGCAGTCAATATTGAATATGCCCAATATGACGGCGGGAACCCAAAGAACTTCTCTGAGCTACTAAAAAAGGTGGATGAAAAATGTTCGATAATCCCAAAAGAATTTTCTGCAAACGGATATAAACTGTTTCGAGAGTTGAGCGGCGTCGTTCATGGGGAGTATGATGAAGAGGCGGGATTGAAGAGTTTCGAAGCCCTACATAGGCTTGTAATAGGAATCCTTGAAAATGTAATCAACCATAAAGAGTTATTGGATGCTATTACTGTGCTTGGTTGGAATGAAGAAAGAGGTGAAGATAAATGAGTAGGCTGGATGAACTGATTCAGCAATACTGCCCGGATGGGGTTGCGTATGTTGCATTAGAAACTGTATGCTTGATTTCAAAGGGTATCCAGTTTAATAAAAAAGATATGCACGATGAAGGAACATATCCTGTTATTAACGGAGGTATAAACCCTTCTGGCTATATTGAGCAGTACAATCAAGAAGAAAAGACTATTACCATTTCGCAAGGCGGAGCATCCGCTGGATTTGTTAATTGGCTTGATACTAAGTTTTGGGCTGGCGCACATTGTTATGTACTTAAACCTACGAACAATGTTTTGAACCGTTATTTGTTCCATTTTGTGAAGTCTAAAGAATATAAATTGCAGGAATGTCAGTATGGTGCAGGGATACCTGCACTTGCAAAATCTACCGTTGCATCATTGGAAATCCCTGTACCGCCGCTTGAGGTGCAGAGTGAAATTGTCCGTATTCTGGACAATTTCACGGAGCTTACAGCGGAGCTTACAGCGGAGCTTACAGCGGAGCTTACAGCGAGGAAGAAGCAGTATGAGTATTATAGAACTAAACTGCTTGAACGACCAGAAAACGAAAGCAAGATGGTTTCCGTTGCCAACCTTGGAAAGTGGAGTGGTGGGAAAACTCCGTCTACGGCTAATAAAGAATTTTGGGAGAATGGCACTATTCCGTGGATTTCATCTAAAGACATGAAAGCTCCAACGCTTGAAGATACCGAGGACCATTTGACCGAAAAGGCTCTTGACGAGGGAGGTATGGCATTGCTGCCGGAGGGAACGATTGCCGTTGTTACTCGTTCCGGCATTTTGAAGCATACTTTTCCGGTTGCTTATGTTCCGTTCAAAACAACGGTCAATCAGGATATAAAGGCACTTGTGGTCAAGGAGGGAATATCTTCTCGTTATGTATTTCACGCTTTACAAGCCTACGCAGAGAACATTCGCAAATCTACAAAGAAGCAAGGCGGAACGGTTGATTCTCTGGATTTTCAAAGAGTTCTTGCGTATGAAATTCCCGTTCCCGCACTTGATGTGCAGAATCGTTTAGTCAACGTCCTTGACAACTTCGACGCTATCTGTTCCGACCTGAAAATCGGTCTGCCTGCGGAGATTGAAGCCCGTAAAAAACAATATGAACTTTACAGGGAACAGCTCTTGACATTTGCAGAGGGCGGCAGGACAATCTTGACAGACAGACAGACAGACAGACAGACAGACGAGTATAATGCGCTGATTCGGCTGTGTCAATATGTTTTCGGTTATGTTACTGTAACCTTGAATACTATTTCTGAAAACCATGACAGTAGGAGAAAGCCCGTTACAAGTGGAAACCGCGAAGCTGGTGAGTACCCCTATTATGGCGCATCCGGCATTGTCGACTATGTGAGCAGTTATATCTTCGATGGAGACTACTTGCTTGTATCAGAAGATGGCAACAACCTTGTAGCAAGAAGCACACCGATTGCGTTCTCTATTTCAGGGAAAAATTGGGTAAACAACCATGCCCATGTGTTGAAGTTTGACTGCTACGCAACGAGAAGGTATGTCGAGTTCTATCTGAACTCTATTGACCTTTCTCCGTATATTTCCGGCGGGGCGCAGCCAAAGCTGAACCAGAAGAATCTGAACAGCATTCCCATTCCACTCCCGTCTATCAGAGAACAAGAAAGAATCGTTGGAATCCTTGACCGCTTTGACGCCCTTTGCAACGACCTGACTTCCGGCTTACCGGCAGAGATCGAAACGAGGACAAAGCAATACGAATACTACAGAGATAAACTGCTGACTTTCAAGGAGCAGTAAACGAAGGAGGTCGCCGATGAGCACCTATAACATTATAGCAGCCAGCAACGAGAGCACCGTAGTGGCTGAATATACGCCGGAAAGCGCACTCTCTGACAGCTTTCAGAGCGAAGCCGCTCTTGAAAAGGAGTTCATCCGGCTGCTGACCACGCAAGGGTATGAGTACCTTACCATCCATGACGAAAACAGCCTGATTGCCAACCTCAGACGGCAGTTGGAGCTTTTGAACGATTACCCCTTTACCGACAGCGAATGGAAGCGTTTCTTCACGGAAGTGCTTGCCAATGCCAACGAAGGCATTGTTGAAAAGAGCCGCACCATTCAGACCGACCATGTAAAGGTGCTCCGCAGAGATGACGGAACTTCCAAGAACATTCAGCTCATAGACAAAAAGAACGTTCACAACAACCGCTTACAGGTTATCAATCAGTACGAGGAAAGCGAGGGCAACCATGACACCCGCTACGATGTGACCATTTTGGTGAACGGTCTGCCCCTTGTCCATGTGGAACTGAAACGCCGTGGCGTTGCAATCCGTGAAGCCTTTAACCAAATCAAACGCTATCAACGAGATAGCTTTTGGGCGGCGAGCGGGCTATATGAGTATGTGCAGATTTTCATTATCTCCAACGGAACGCATACCAAGTATTATTCCAACACCACCAGAAGCAGCCACATCAAGGAAATGGGCGAATCTGCAAAGCAGAAATCGAAGAAAACGAGCAACAGCTTTGAGTTTACTTCCTTCTGGGCAGACGGCAACAACAAGGTTATCGCAGACTTGATTGACTTTACCAAAACATTCCTCGCCAAGCACACCATTCTGAATGTGTTGACGAAGTATTGCGTTTTCACAACCGAAGAAATTCTGATGGTTATGCGTCCCTATCAGATTGCGGCGACAGAACGCATCTTAAATCGCATCGAAATCTCCACCAACTACAAAAAGACCGGAACGATTGACGCAGGCGGCTATATTTGGCATACCACAGGAAGCGGAAAAACGCTGACTTCTTTCAAGACCGCACAGCTTGCATCCGCACTTCCCTATGTGGACAAGGTTCTGTTCGTGGTCGATAGAAAAGACCTGGACTATCAGACCATGAAAGAATATGACCGCTTTGAAAAAGGCTCTGCCAACAGCAACGCTTCCACAAGGATATTGCAGCGGCAGCTTGAGGACAGAGATGAAAAAGGCGGCTATCATCAATATAAAATCATCATCACGACCATTCAGAAGCTGGACAACTTCGTGACCAAGAACAAAGGACATGAGGTGTTCAACAAGCATTGCGTTATCATCTTTGACGAGTGCCACCGTAGCCAATTCGGAGATATGCACGCCAAGATTGTTAAGGCGTTTAGGAAATATCACCTGTTCGGTTTTACCGGCACGCCGATTTTCGCCGCCAATGCAGGAAAAGGCAAGCACATGGAGCTGCTGACCACGCCGCAGACCTTTGGCGACCAGCTCCACACCTACACCATCGTGGACGCTATCAATGACGGCAATGTGCTTCCGTTCCGTATCGACTATGTGAATACGGTCAAGGAAAAAGAAAACATCAAGGACAAGAATGTTTCAGCAATCGACATTGAACGGGCGATGGGTGCGCCGGAGCGTATTCGGGAAATCGTCAAATACACGCTGGAGCATTTTGACCAGAAAACCAAACGCAACAGCTTCTATTCCTTGAAGGGCAAGCGTATGGCGGGCTTTAATGCCATGTTCGCTGTCAGCTCCATCCCCATGGCGATGAAATATTATACGGAGTTCAAGAAGCAGCTTGCCGAAAGTCATCGACAGTTTACGATTGCAACCATTTTCAGCTACGCCGCGAACGAGGATGACCCCGAAGATGTTCTGCAAGAGGAAGGCTTCGACACCGATGCACTTGACCAGACCTCCCGTGACTTCCTTGAAAGCGCAATCCAGGATTACAACACTGCGTTCAACACGAACTTTGATACTTCCTCGGATAAGTTCCAGAACTACTACAAAGACTTGTCCATGCGAGTGAAGAACCGTGAAGTGGATCTTCTGATTGTTGTGAATATGTTCCTCACAGGCTTCGATGCTACAACGCTCAACACCTTGTGGGTGGACAAAAATTTGAAAATGCACGGACTGATACAAGCCTATTCCAGAACCAACCGTATTCTGAACTCCGTCAAGACCTACGGAAACATTGTCTGCTTCCGTGACTTGCAGAAAGCCACAGACGATGCAATCGCCCTCTTTGGCGATAAGAATGCAAGCGGAATTGTGCTTCTAAAGAGCTTCAATGATTACTGGAACGGCTACGAAGATAATGACGGCAAGTA
>ULTA01005845.1_pt1 | contig 10869 bp, 5 predicted proteins | sample 1957181 | NCBI WGS metagenome assembly ULTA01 (sample SAMEA4835722, study PRJEB28245) | human gut metagenome | biome: gut microbiome; material: fecal sample | place: Denmark | collected 2008
TGGCATGATGCTCGGTCAGGGCATGGATGTACAAAGCGCGCAGGAGAAGATTGGTCAGGTGGTGGAAGGCTACCGCAATACGAAAGAAGTCCGCGAACTGGCGCATCGCTTCGGCGTTGAAATGCCAATAACCGAGGAAATTTATCAAGTATTATATTGCGGAAAAAACGCGCGCGAGGCAGCATTGACGTTATTAGGTCGTGCACGCAAGGACGAGCGCAGTAGCCACTAAAACCAGGGAACCTTTGTTACCGCTATGACCCGGCCCGCGCAGAACGGGCCGGTCATTATCTCATCGTGTGGAGTAAGCAATGTCGTGTGAAGAACTGGAAATTGTCTGGAACAATATTAAAGCCGAAGCCAGAACGCTGGCGGATTGTGAGCCAATGCTGGCCAGTTTTTACCACGCGACGCTACTCAAGCACGAAAACCTGGGCAGTGCACTGAGCTACATGCTGGCGAACAAGCTGTCATCGCCAATTATGCCTGCCATTGCTATCCGCGAAGTGGTGGAAGAGGCCTACGCCGCCGACCCGGAAATGATCGCTTCTGCGGCCTGTGATATTCAGGCTGTGCGTACCCGCGATCCGGCGGTGGATAAATACTCAACCCCGTTGTTATACCTGAAAGGTTTTCATGCCTTGCAGGCCTATCGTATCGGTCACTGGCTGTGGAATCAGGGCCGCCGCGCACTGGCAATATTTCTGCAAAACCAGGTTTCTGTAACGTTCCAGGTTGATATTCACCCGGCAGCAAAAATTGGCCGCGGTATCATGCTTGACCACGCCACGGGCATCGTTGTGGGTGAAACGGCGGTGATTGAAAACGACGTATCGATTCTGCAATCTGTGACGCTTGGCGGTACGGGTAAATCTGGTGGCGACCGTCATCCGAAAATTCGTGAAGGTGTGATGATTGGCGCGGGCGCGAAAATTCTCGGCAATATTGAAGTTGGGCGCGGCGCGAAGATTGGCGCAGGTTCCGTGGTGCTGCAACCGGTGCCGCCGCATACCACCGCCGCTGGCGTTCCGGCACGCATTGTCGGCAAGCCGGATAGCGATAAACCGTCAATGGATATGGATCAGCATTTCAACGGTATTAACCATACGTTTGAATATGGGGATGGGATCTGACGTCCTGTGATTGTGCCGGATGCGATGTAATCATCTATCCGGCATACAGTAACTAATCTCTCAACACCGCTCCCGGATATCCCAGCTGCCGCCAGGCTTCATACACCACGACCGACACCGCATTGGACAGGTTCATGCTGCGGCTGTCCGGCACCATTGGAATGCGAATTTTTTGTTCAGCGGGCAGGGCATCAAGAATGCTTGCTGGCAGGCCGCGTGTTTCCGGGCCGAACATCAGATAATCGCCATCCTGATAGCTTACGGCGCTGTGAGCAGGCGTACCTTTCGTGGTGAGGGCAAACAGGCGCTGGGGATTTTCTGCTTCGAGGAACGCGCGATAGTCATGATGACGCGTAACGGCGGTAAACTCGTGATAGTCCAGCCCCGCGCGGCGCAGGCGCTTATCGTCCCAGGCAAATCCCATTGGTTCGATGATATGCAGACGAAAGCCGGTATTAGCGCAAAGACGGATGATGTTGCCAGTATTTGGCGGAATTTCTGGTTCGTAAAGTACGATGTTTAGCATACTGCCCCCTTAGTGCGGGGGCAGGATAGCAGATATTCGTCTAACCCTTAAGCTGCATTCCCTTTCGCTATCGGAGCCAGTGCCGCAGGCAACTCTTTACCCAGCCCTTGCACCAGCGAATCTTGCGTAATTTCGCTAATCGACTTCGCGCCAGTCAGCGTCATTGCCACTTTCATCTCTTTTTCGATCAGATTCAGCAGGTTAGCTACACCCGCCTGGCCCGCTGTTGCCAGCGCATACAGGAAAGCACGACCCAGCAGTACGGTGTCGGCACCGAGCGCAATCATACGCACGACATCAAGCCCGTTACGAATCCCGCTATCTGCCAGAATGGCAATATCACCTTTCACCGCATCCGCAATAGCGGGCAATGCACGAGCGGAAGAGAGTACACCGTCCAGCTGGCGGCCACCGTGGTTAGAAACCACAATCCCATCAGCACCAAAACGTACTGCATCGCGCGCATCTTCCGGATCGAGGATCCCTTTGATCACCATCGGGCCATCCCAGAAATCGCGGATCCACTCAAGGTCTTTCCATGAGATGGATGGATCGAAGTTATTCCCCAACCAGCCGATGTAATCTTCCAGTCCGGTCGGTTTGCCGAGGTAAGCCGAGATATTACCTAAATCATGTGGACGACCGTTCAGGCCCACATCCCACGCCCATTGCGGATGCGTCACCGCCTGCAAGTAACGGCGCATTGCCGCATTTGGGCCGCTCATACCCGAGTGTGCATCACGGTAACGCGCGCCCGGTGTCGGCATATCCACGGTGAAAACCAGCGTCGAGCAGCCTGCCGCTTTTGCTCGCTCCAGCGCGTTACGCATAAAGCCGCGATCGCGCAGCACATAAAGCTGGAACCACATCGGACGTTTAATGGCTGGAGCGACTTCTTCAATCGGGCAAACGGAAACCGTCGAGAGAGTAAACGGAATGCCATGCGCATCCGCCGCTTTGGCAGCCTGAACTTCGCCACGACGCGCATACATGCCACACAAACCCACCGGAGCCAGCGCCACCGGCATCGACAATTTCTCATTAAACAGCGTCGTTTCCAGGCTTAAGTCAGACATGTTTTTCAGAATACGCTGGCGCAGCGCCACTTCTGACAAATCTTCCACGTTGCGGCGCAGCGTGTATTCAGAATATGCACCCCCATCCATATAGTGGAACAGGAACGGCGGCAGAATGCGTTGTGCTGCGGCGCGATAATCGCTGGCTGCGGAAATAATCATGCGTTTTTCTCCCTCGAATGCTCATTATGGTCACCAGGCAGGCGGGTAATGCGTGCATGGCGAGCTTGATCTTCATCGAATCGTTTCATGGTGGTGTGAACAAAGCTAAGGTGCGCCATCATTGCTTTACGCGCCCCGTCAGCATCACCGGCAAAAATGGCGTCAATGACTGCCTGATGTTGTTCGGTCAGCTGTGAAAAAACCGGGGGTACCAGATACATTCGCTGGCGGCTATGCTTCACAGAGGATTGCAGGACATCGAAGAAACCGCGCATGGTTTGCAGCAGCACGATGTTATGTGAGGCTTCGGCAATCGCCAGATGAAAACGAACGTCCGCTTGTGAGGCGAGATCCGGGTCTTCACTTAGCGTTGCTTCAAAGCAAAGCTGAATTTTCTCTTTTTCGCCTGGTGTGGCGCGCATTGCCGCATGCCACGCGGTGCTGGCTTCAATGGCGTAGCGGGCTTCCAGAATATCGAAACTGTAATCCGGATCATCGGCCATCAGCGTTTTCAGCGGCTGGACGATGTTTTGCTCCGACCATGTGTCATGACGCCAGCGAATAAACGTCCCGCCGCCGCGTCGACTAAGCAGCACGCCTTCGCTCACCAGTTTTGCCAGCGCCTCGCGCAGTGAATTACGTGATACGCCGAGTTGCATCGCCAGTTGACGTTCAGCGGGCAACTTCATGCCCGCCTCCAGGTTTTTTTCATCAATCAGCGCCCGCACACGATCGGCAACCTCGTCTGACAGGCGTCTGGGTAAAACAATCATTAAGGAATCATCCACGTTAAAACATAAGCCTGAAGCGTGGTGATCACGCCCACCATACAGGTGAAGATCAGGCTGTGTTTGACGGTAAAGCGGAACAGATCTGACTCTTTGCCTACCAGGCCTACCGCCGCACAGGCGATAGCGATAGATTGCGGAGAGATCATCTTACCGGTGACACCACCGGTGGTGTTGGCGGCAACCAACAACAGGTCAGAAACGCCAATTTGTTGTGCTGCAGTGGCTTGCAGGGCGGCGAACAGGGCGTTAGATGAGGTATCCGATCCGGTCAGGAAGACACCAAGCCAGCCGAGGAACGGCGAGAAGAAGGTGAATGCATGGCCGGTGTGCGCCAGTGCCAGCGCCAGCGTTGATGATAGTCCGGAATAGTTCGAGATAAAGGCGAACGCCAGCACCATACCGATGGAGTAGATAGGCAGAGCCAGTTCTTTCAGCGTGCTGCCGAAGGTGCTGATAGCGTCAGATGGTTTCATCTTCAGCCAGACAATCGAGAGCAGGGCAGCAAAAAGAATGGCGGTACCGGTGGCAGAGAACCAGTCGAACTTAAACACGGCGGCATACGCTGTCGCTTCGCTGACCACTGGCGGCATACGGGCAACCAGTTTATCGAGGTACGGCACCGGAATATTGATCACCCATTCATACAGCGCACCACCCGAAGCGAACAGGGCTTTAAACGGTGGAATACTCCACAGCGTTACGGTGGCGGTCAGGAACAGGAACGGTGTCCAGGCGCGAAGCACCTGACCTGCGGTGTAACCGGTGTGAGCCAGCGTCATATCAACCTGTGACGCCCCCAAGTCACCGAAGCGGAATACGCGCACTGGTTGCCAGCGTTTGAGGAACAGCGTCAGGCAGAGCAGTGATACCAGCGAAGAGATAATGTCTGGCAGTTCCGGCCCAATGAAGTTAGAGCTGAGGTATTGAGCAATGGCAAACGAACCACCTGCAACCACGACCGCAGGCCACGTCTCTTTGATACCGCGCCAACCGTCCATAATCGCCATGATCCAGAACAGCACGATAATGGTCATAAACGGCAGCTGACGCCCCACCATCTGACCAATCTCAAAGCTGTCGATGCCTGTTACCTGCCCGGCGACCAGAATCGGAATACCCATCGCGCCAAATGCCACTGGCGCGGTGTTAACAATCAGGCACAGTCCGGCGGCGTACAGTGGTTTAAAGCCCAGACCGACCAGCAATGCGGCGGTAATTGCTACCGGTGCGCCAAAGCCTGCGGCTCCTTCAAGGAAAGCGCCGAAACAGAAACCGACGATCAGCATTTGCAGGCGCTGGTCAGGGGTTATCGAAAGAATAGACGAGCGGATGATGTCAAACTGCCCGGTTTTCACCGAGATCTTATAGACGAACACCGCTGCAATAATGATCCACGCGATGGGCCACAAACCGTAGAAGAAGCCATAAATCACCGAGGCCAGCGCGTTAGCGACCGGCATTTTATAGAACAGCAAAGCCACGGCAAGGGCGATTGCCACCGTCCATGAGGCGGCGACATAACCTTTGAGTTTGAGCTTAATCAGCGCAAAGAAGAAAAACAGGATGGGAAGCGATGCTATCAGGCTGGAAAGCCAGATATTCCCGGCGGGATCGTAGTTTTGTTGCCAGAGATTCATTGCAGGTCTCCTGGAGTCCACGCACATCGTGTAACGAGTCTGATGCTCATCTCCTTGTCACACGTTGTGTAAAAGTGGCACTGCCAATTGTGTTGTGTAGGGATAATGACAATGAATGGTTAACTAAATGCTATGCATTGGCAACATTGATGTGAGTTTTAATTGGGGAATTGTGAACCAGAGGTCAGATAAGCGAAGAATTGGTAGGGCCAATTCTTGGTGGAGGGAGATGTCTGGTAAAGAAAAGGGCAATCCTCATCAGAGAATTGCCCTTAGTCACACTAAGTTAATGGATGATTACCACTGAATACCGGCACCGAGCGCGGCGGAGTATTCACCCTGGCTATTGGTACTACCTTGTAATTTGTAGACCCAACGACCATTGGCGCTCACCATCGACACACCTAAAGCAACAGCCGATTCACCATTGTAAGTACCGCCACCAATAGAGGCCATGCTGGCACCTGGAGTGTAAGCCTGCGGCAGACCGGTCATTGCCATTGCAGAAGCGATACCACCGCTCAACTTGCTTTCGGTTTTGGACAGTTTGTTATCCATCTCAACCATCCGCTGATCGGTGTATTGCTTCGTTTCCTGCACGCTTTGCTTCAACTGCGCATAGTTCACTGCGTCGTTGTTGTTGACGCCAGCGGAGACGTTGCTGATGCGAGTCGTACCGCCATTACCACCACCGAGAGTGATGTTGCTGTAGTCTATAGAACCATCAGCTTTGGTGTCGTAACGAACGCCGCCTGCCTCAGAAGACTTCAGCTGCGAAACGTTAACCGCATCGGTGGCATTAACACCTGCAGCAACGTTGGTGATACGACGCTGGTTGGTAGAAGAACCCACAGAGATGGTGTTTTCTTCGTTGGCCACGGAACCGGTACCCAGCGCGACGCTGTTGTCAGCGGCAGCAATGGAACCAGAACCAATTGCAACACTGTCTTTACCCTGCGCGTTGGCATCTACGCCATCGGTGTTGGTCTTGAAGTATTTGGTGCTACCGGTGGTTACGATATCGCCAATGCCGTTTTCGATATTGGTAACGCGAGTATCCAGATTCGTCACCTGATTGTTCAGGTTAGTAATGCTCTGGGTATTCTGGGAAACCTGCGCGTCCGTTACTTTCAACTGACCCACGTTAACCGCATCGGTATCAGCCGAACCAGCCGCGACGTTGGTGATCTGACGTTGACCGTCTTCACTGCCGACAGAGAACTCACCCACAGAGTTCTGTGGTGCGTCCATGTTGTAGGCGGTGTAGCCAGTTTGAGCACCACGAGTCGTCTGTGAGCCATTACCCATAGCAATGCTGTTTGCATGGTTTGCACGCGCGTTGCTACCGATAGCAATGCCATTAAGTGCATTCGCGTCCACGTAGGCACCATAACCGATACCAATACCCGCATTACCATTAACGATAGTTTTCGCGCCCATTGCTAGCGAGTCTTCACCTACTGCCAGTGAATCTTCTTCCGTTGAGTTGGCGTGGAAGTATTTGGTCGGCGTGGTAGCGACTGCACCAATGGCATTTTGCAACTGGCGAACCGTAACGGCGTCATGGGCTTCGGAACCATCGGCTACGTTGATGATTTGACGATATTTACCGTCATCACCAATAGACAACGCACCAAGTAGTTCGCCATCCGTGGTGTCATAACCAATCACAACACCTTCTTCCGACACGCTGGTGTCACGAGAACCTTTAACTATTACACGGCTGGAAACGGAACTGCTACCCAGGGCAATACCGGTATCAACGGTGCTGCTGCTACCTTGACCAATGGCTACGCTGCTTTCGCCTGAGGCGACAGCGTTATAACCCACAGCCGTAGCGCCAATACCTGAAGCGCTGGCATCGTTGAACGCTAAGCCGTTGTCGTTGGTACGTACATAGTTAATGCCCGCACCGTTATCTTCGATGTAGGTTTCGCTGGTGTTACCGGCAAGCTGATTGATGATTTCGCTGTTCTGCTGGATCAGCATATTGGTGTTAAACAGCTGAGAACCGTTGATGGCGTCAGTGCTGCCTTCGCCAATGTTACCATCAGCAACGTTTGTGATGATGCTGGCCTTGCCATCATGGCTGGCGTTGTAGGCACCTGCGCCGTCATTGGCCGTTGCATCCCACAGCAGAGCGTTATCGTCGAGCGCATCTAGGGCGTCACCGACGTTGTTGTACTCGGCATTTGCAATGGTGTAACTCGGCGCAGTAATAGAACCATCAGCGTTGACTTCTGCGTCACCACCCAGCGCATCAGCGATGTACTTGTTGGTGGTATACAGTTGTGAGCCGTTAATAGCATCGCTGCTGGTGGAGGAAATTGCACCGTCTGCGACGTTAGTAATGACGCTGGCCGTTTTATCTACTCCGCGACCGGCGCTAAATGCACCATTACCATCATTGGCTGTGGCATCCCACAGCAGGGCGTCATCCAGCGTGGTATCGATCGCTTCCAGCGCGTCACCGACGTTGCTGTAACTGCCACCAGCGATGGCATAAGTCGGTGCGGTGATTGTGCCGTCAGCATTGACTTCTGCGTTACCACCCAGAGTATCGGCAATGTACTTGCTGGTGTCATAGAGCTGTGAGCCGTTAATAGCGTCGCTGCTGGTAGAGGAAATTGCACCGTCTGCAACATTAGTAATGATGCTGGCCGTGTTATCTGTCCCGCGACCGGCGCTAAACGCACCGTCACCGCCCTTGGCGGTCGCATCCCAGAGTAGGGCATCACCCAGTGATGTGCTAAATGACGTGTTAATGGCAGCCAGAGCATCACCGACGTTATTGTAGTCAGTACCACCAATAGTGTAGGTTGGCCCGGTTAATACACCCGCATCGCTGATATCAGCACCACCGCCAAGGTATGACGTAAATGAATCAGCTAAGCCATAAAGTTGTGAGCCATTAATGGCGTCAGTGCTGTCAGAGGATACAGTGCCTGCCAGTAAGTTGGTGATTTTGCTGGTGGCATCGGTACCGTGCGCGGCACTGAATGCCCCCGCAGTAGCGTTCCACAGCAGAGAGTCATCACCGAGACTGTCAACAGCGTCAGTCAGGTTGGTGATGTTGGTGGTGTTCGTGGCGATATTGGTGGTGTTGGCTGCCACGGCATCGTTAGTGGTTTTGAGCTGAGAGCCGTTAACCGCGTCAGTGCTGCCAGCCGTCAGGTCACCGTCTTTGACGTTGGTGATTTTGCTGGTGGCATCGGTGCCGTGCGCGGCGCTGAACGCGGTGCCATTCCACAGCAGGGCATCGTCTTTAAGGTCGCCAACGGAATCCGTCAGGGTATTGATACTGTTAGTGTTGGTGGTGATATTGGCAGTATTGGTCGCTACGTTATCGTTGGTGGTTTTCAGCTGAGAACCGTTAACCGCATCCTTACTGGTATCAGAAATAGCGCCGTCTTTAACGTTGGTGATGGTACTGGTAGTATCTGTACCATGTGCCGCACTATATGCCTTTTTAAGGGAGTCCCATTGTAACGTATTATTGTCCAGGCCCGTTAAGGCGTCGCCAACAGTGCCGAAAATACCACTTTTCAGCCTGTAATTTGGGGAAGTAACGACGCCTTGCGCATTGACGGTAGCCCCCCCACCAAGATTGTCCGCTACTGACTTACTGATAGCATAAAGCTGTGATCCATTGATGGCATCAGTACTGGTAGTGCTGATATCACCTGCTGCCATATTGACAATTTGTCGCTGAGCTGTTGTGTTACCCACAGAAACAGTATCCGCGTCAGTCGCTACAGAACCAGCACCCAGAGCAACTGAATTTTTCCCCTGAGCACTGGCTTGAGCACCAATTGCAGTGCCATTTTCTAAACCGGCATAACTGCCTTGTCCAAGAGCAATAGCATTTACACCACCTGTAATACTACCATTACCCAGCGCGATAGCATTTGCGCCGTCAGCTTTATTCCCTTGACCGATGGCAATTGCGCCAGCCGCTACTGCCTGACTTTGATTGCCCAGAGCAATCGTGTTGTCGACATCTGCAATACTGCCGGAGCCCAACGCGATACTATTAAGTCCATTTGCCTCCGCGTTAGTACCAACTGCCGTCGCATTTTCAGCAGCTTTGCTCTCTGCACCCATAGCAATCGCGTTTGCGGCGTTGGCGGCGGATAGTCTACCGAATGCGAGGCTGTCTACGCCAGCTGCAGCACTGTTGCGGCCTACTGCAATCGCGTTAGCTGCAGATGCGGCGCTACTTGCACCCAGCGCCATTGCATATTCTTTCGACGCATTAGCCGTGGCTCCGAGGGCGATACTCATAATTCCTAAGGCCTTGCTTTCACGTCCAAATGCGATGGCGTCATCAGCACCAGTCTCTGCGTGATCCCCTTGTGCAATAGAAAATTCACCTACTGAGTTCGCATAACGACCAAGTGCGATTGAAAATCCACCCGTTGACGTTGCCGATGCACCTATAGCGAGGCTTCGCTCACCTGCTGAGGTAGTGTTAATCCCTAACGCCACTGATGCTTCGCCAAGCGAATGGGTCTTAGCACCGAGGGCTGTTGACCACCTTCCGTCAGCAGTTGAGTGATAACCTACTGCGGTGCTGGAGCCACCCCCGGTGTCTGTAAAACTATTTGCTTTTGCATCTTCACCGATAGCAACCCAGCCTGTTCCTGTTCCCTGGCCATAATTGACGCCCTGACCGTTGTCCCTTCCTGCCTGAGCCTGCACCCCAAACGACGACAACATTCCCCCAGCAACCAGGGCAGAAATTAACAGCTTACTGCGCCCGGATTTCTTGCCACGGCTTTTTGCCGTTTCACTGGCAACGGTGTAACTGCCTGTTGCCGGATTCCAGATAACTTTAAAAATTTTGTTCATTATTGATGCTCTCTATTCCTTGATATAAGCGCAGAAGCTGCATTTATTTTTTGTTTTTTCGCTGCCGAGTTTCAGCAGGTTGAACAGTGTCGAACTGGAGATTGGCCATATTGATGGACAACTTCAGATACTTCAGGTTATTAGGCGAAACGCCTTTTAATGTCAGATTAATGTCTTGCCATTGACCAGGCATTAATTGCAGAGTGGAATTCATGGTGGTGTTGAAAAGTAATTGTTGCCACTTTGCCAGAGCTTTGGCATCGGTGGGTCTTTCATTGCCCCATGTCGCATGAAAGCCAATATTTGATACGGGAACGCTTAAAAGGTTAACCAGCGAAATACGAATAACACTGCCATTTTCAACCGCATCAATAGCCAGCACCCGGCCTGCCAAACCGACCGATCCGTTATTTAAAATGAAATATTGTGTTTGTGCTGGGTTAAATTCTGTAAAGACAAATTCGTCCTGCTTGTCTTTAACCGCTTTCACCACGCCAGCGAGCGTCTTGGTACTATTTATGACAGTAGTTTGTTGTTTTTCAAAATGTTCTATCTTTCGCTTATCGAGTTCCTGCTGTTTCTCAAGCGCCTCAATTTTGCTTTTTTGCAACTCTTGCTGTGTAACGAGGTCGTCGACCTTACTCGCTTTTTCAATATAGTCACCCCCTGCCAATAAGCAGAGAGGCACTATTA
>ULTA01026313.1_pt1 | contig 10848 bp, 7 predicted proteins | sample 1957181 | NCBI WGS metagenome assembly ULTA01 (sample SAMEA4835722, study PRJEB28245) | human gut metagenome | biome: gut microbiome; material: fecal sample | place: Denmark | collected 2008
GCCGCAGGACTTGCTGGAAAAATTTAAAGCCTCCCGCGATACGGAAGAATCGCCGTTAGGCAGGGAGGTTTTGGAAACCATTATTGAAAATGCGGAACTTGCCGCACGTAAAGATGTGCCCCTGTGCCAGGATACCGGGCTTGCCGTGGTGTTTCTGGAAATAGGGCAGGAAGTGCATTTTACCGGCGGCGCATTGGAAGAAGCCGTTAACGCCGGTGTGGCGGAAGGCTATACAAAAGGTTATCTGCGCAAGTCTTCTGTTGATGACCCGCTGTTTGAACGCAAAAACACGCAGGATAATACGCCTGCCATTATTCATACCCGCCTTGTGCCGGGCGATAAAGTAAAAATTACCGTTGCCCCCAAAGGCTGCGGCAGCGAAAACATGGGCGCCATGAAAATGTTGAAGCCTGCCGACGGAGTGCAGGGCGTAATTGATTTTGTACTTGATACCGTGCGCAAAGCAGGCCCGAACCCCTGTCCGCCAGTAACGGTTGGCGTCGGTATCGGCGGCAATATGGAAAAATGCGCGCTTCTGGCCAAATATTCGCTGACGCGCCCCATCGGTGAGCACAACAGCGATGAACGCTATGCAAAACTGGAAGAAGAACTTTTGGAGCGCATTAATAAAACCGGCATCGGACCTGCGGGGCTTGGCGGCACAACCACTGCCGCTGCCGTAAATATTGAGTACGCACCGACGCATATCGGCGCGCTGCCGGTGGCTGTAAACCTTAACTGCCACGCTGCACGCCGCGCGTATGCCGTATTGTAAGGGGGCGCAGAAATGACGGACGCAAAAATTAAACACATTACCACGCCCTTAACGGCAGAAACCATAAAAGACCTGCACGCCGGTGACGTTGTGCGTATAACCGGCCCTGTTTACACAGCGCGCGATGCTGCGCACAAACGCATGACGGAAGCAATGGCCGAAGGTCGGCCGCTGCCGTTTGACATTAAGGGGCAGGTTATTTATTACGTTGGCCCTTCGCCTACCAAACCGGGTGAAATTGTTGGCAGTGCCGGGCCGACCACCAGCGGGCGCATGGATAAATATACACCGGCTCTGATTGCCGAAGGTATGCGCGGCATGATTGGCAAAGGCCTGCGCGGCAAAGAAGTTGTTGAAGCCTGTGTTAAATACGGCGCAGTGTATTTTGTAGCCGTTGGCGGTGCGGCGGCGGTAATTTCCCAGTCCATTAAAGGCGAAGAAATGATTGCCTATGAAGATTTGGGGCCGGAAGCCATCCGCCGTTACGAGGTGGAGGATTTTCCTGCTATTGTGTGCATAGATGCTGAAGGCAACGATTTTTACAAAGTCGGCATTGCCAAATACAGCAAGGAATAAACAGCATATTAAACAGTAAACCGGCTTCGGCCGGTTTTTGTTTTGCGTAAATTAAATGCGCCAATAAAATGTTAATTTATTTACAATTTGCAGTAAAATTTCCTGCACGTGGCATAAAGCGTAAACAAAGCTGTAAAAATTGTAAAATTTTGTTGACAATATCTTGCGATTGCTGTATTATAATTTCATCTTAACAAACACACTCTTATCGAGAGCGGTTGAGGGACAGGCCCAATGAAACCCGGCAACCAGGCTGTGCCATGGTGCTAACTCCTGATAGATGAGAGGAAAGTAAAGTATATGCTCTTTCCTCGGAAAGAGCTTTTTTATTGCTTTCGTTATTGCCAGTAAGTAGTGTGTAAAATTTAAAAGGAGAGATGTAAAGATGAAAAAAATCCTGTTAGTCCTTTGCTCCGTTTTGGTGCTGGCTCTTTTAATTGCCGGCTGCGGCGGCAGCGAAACCAAATCCGAAGGTGGCAAAACCGTGCTGAAAGTTGGCGCAACCCCGGTGCCCCATGCAGAACTTTTGAACTTTGTTAAACCGCAGCTTGCCAAAGAAGGCGTTGACCTGCAAATTATCGAGTTCAGCGATTATGTAAAACCGAACCTTTCTTTGAACGACAAAGAAATTGATGCTAACTTCTTCCAGCATATTCCGTATCTTGAAGAATTTGCCAAAGAACGCAATATGCCGCTGGTAACTTTAACCAAAGTGCATATCGAGCCTATGGGCATTTATTCCACAAAATACAAATCTCTTGACGAACTGCCGCAGGGCGCCAAAGTTGCCATTCCTAACGACCCGACCAACGGCGGCCGTGCACTGATGCTTCTGCAAAGCGCTAACCTTTTAAAACTTAAAGACGGCGTAACCATTACCGCTACCCCGGGCGACATTGTTGACAACCCCAAAAACATTGAAATTGTGGAAATCGAAGCAGCTCTCCTGCCGCGTTCCATGAACGATGTTGATTATTCCGTAATCAATTCCAACTTTGCAATGGAAGCAAAACTGAACCCGGTTAAAGATTCCCTCTTTACCGAACCTAAAGAATCTCCGTACGCTAACGTAGTTGCAATCCGCAAAGGCGACGAAAACCGCCCCGAACTGCAAAAACTGGCTAAAGCCCTCACCAGCCCTGAAGTTAAAAAATTCATTGAAGAAACCTACAAAGGCGCTGTTGTACCGGCATTTTAATTGCTGTTAAAACTTTAAAAGTTAATAAGCTAAAACGTACAATAAAAATCCCACGGAATTTTCCGTGGGATTTTTGCGTATATGTGCCCAAGAAGGTTTTATGTTATAATAAAAAGTAAGATTAGAATGTTTTGAGCGGTTGAGCAAGAAGGTTATATATTATGAAAACAAACAAAAAACTTTTAAGTTTAATAGCTTTAAGCCTGCTTTTGGCAAAGCCGTATAACGTATTTGCGGCTGACGCTGACAGCTTTAGAACGGATGAATATTATGGCATGGATGCTGACCCAATTTCTGCGCAAGCCAATAAAAACGGGGCGTTGGATATTATTAACGCTGCCGCTGCTTATGTCCAGGGCTACACCGGCAAAGACGTAACGGTGGGCGTTGCTGACGTAGGTACTGTTAATTTCAGCCATCCGGAATTTAACGGCAAAACCGGCAGCGGCGTAGTGTTTGATGGCTTGGAAAGCTCTGATGTTCCGTTGACATGGGAGGCAGTTTACCATCCAACTCCTGTAGCCAGTATAGCGGCAGCAGATAAAAACGGTTTCGGTATGCACGGCGTTGCTTATGATGCCGATGTTGCCAGCAGTTCGGTTATGGGGCATTATTATGGCGGTGGAGGCTTTGAATCTAGTAATAGTTTTTATGATAATTATTCAACTAATCCCGATATAAAAATAATCAATAATTCATGGGGATCTAGTCTCTATTTATTAGATGAAAAAGATTTTAACAAAGGAATAGCGTATTTTCAAAGTGATATAGCTAATTTTGAGATAGAAAAAGCTGTTAATAATGATAAATTGCTGATATTTGCTGCTGGTAACAGTGGGCATTTAACTGCGGCTATTGAAAATAATTTGGATGTTTTAACCGGCGATAAAGCGTTTAATGATAATATCATCACGGTAACGGCAGCCAAGGCAAACAGCTTTACAAAGAATGCTAACGGCGGTTTTGACGTAGAAAGCGACGCCATAGCAATTTGGTCTGACCTTGCCATGTATAACGAAGATACAACCTTAAGCGCGCCTGGGTGGAATATAATTTCTGCTAATGCTGATTTTGCAGCAAGTGGAGAATATTATTCTTATAGTTACGGTACATCTATGGCAGCGCCAATAGTTACTGGCGTAGGCGCGCTTGTGCAGGAGGCGTTTCCGTATTTAAGCGGCAAACAGATTGGCGATGTGCTTTTAAGTACGGCTAATAACGATATAACTAATGAAGATAGTTATTTTATAACCCGTCAATCGGACTATGATGAGAAAGACAATGAGATTGTAAGTTTAAATGTTTTATATACTGGTAGTGTTGATTCAAGCAACGTAGAGAATTATATTTTTAAATATTTTGATAGCCATAGAGATGATTTTATAATGTTCATGGCGCAAAGCGAAGATGATTATTTGAAATTAAAAGAGATTGATAATCAAGATGAGTTAATGGAGTATTTAAAAGATAAAGAAATTGGTTACGATGTGTATAATAACGTTCCCTTGGACGTTATCTTCGGTCAGGGTATAGTAGATGCAGGCAAGGCCGTTAAAGGCCTGGGCGCGATAAACGTGCGGCGCTTGGATAAGAGTGATATCAGTGAAAAATATACTATTGCAGGAAGTAAAGATAAAACTGCACAAGCGTTATACAAAGTTGATACGCAGGGATATAATTCCATTTGGAGCAACGATATAAGTGAAATTCGCGCCGGGTACATTGCCGAAAATCCATTAACTGGTGCAAGTAAAGAAGCGAACAATAGTGGGTATAATGAATCTTCAAGTGATTTTGCGGATTTAACAGATTTGCACGACCGTTGGGTATTTTATGCTGATTCTAATAATAAATTTGATGAATCCGGTGAAAACTGGATGACCAAGTATTATATGGACCAGTACAACCAGCAGGTTGCAGCTTCCGGGCTTGCCGGTTTGCACGCAGGGTTATATAAAACCGGCGATGGCATTTTAGCGCTGACGGGCAATAACACCTACAAAGGCGCGAGCATTGCCGCAGGCGGCACCTTGCAGATTGACGGCAGCGTAGCAGGTGATGCATACAGCGAAGGTGCAGGCACCATTGCAGGCAGCGGCACAATTAAGGGTAGTTTGTACAACAACGGCGCTGTGGAAGCAGGCAGCTGGGGCGCTGTAAGTGATAAAGACGGTATAATAACGCTGGATGTTGGCGGCAATTTTATTGGCAACGGCGTAATAAACGTTAATACGGACGGCGAGCAGTACGGCATAATTAATGTTTTAGGAACAGCCGATGTAAGCCTAATGAGCCTGAAAGCAGGTACTTTTGCCGCGCCGGATTTACAAGATACAATTTTAACAGTTGATAAAACAAGCGGAACTTTAAAAGGTGCAGAAAACTTAAGCGGTGCTTTTAGTGGTATGCTTAACAGCAACGTAACACAAAATGATAACGAAATTAAGCTTACAACTTCCGTAAGCAACAACGCCGGTATTAACGGTGCGCGCTTTAACGCCTTTAACAGCTTATACAACAACTTAACAAAAGCAGAACAGCAAGAAATGCAGCGTTTGTATGCGCTGAATAACGGCAGCTTAAATAATGCGGTCAACGAACTGAGCCAAAGCGAAAGCATGCACCTGGAACTTGCTCGTGACGCCATCCAAAACCGCGATGTGCGCCAGGCAGTAAGCCGCCAGCAGCACCTTGACCGTGACGAAGGCTTGTGGGCAATCACCGGCAAAAACTGGGGCGAAACGGATGGCGGCATTACCCGCCACAGCTATAACCTCACATTAGGCAAAGATTTTTACAATACCGATAACATCTACATGGGCGCGCTGTTTGCTTACAGTGATAACAGCATAGGTGGCAACAATGCCGACGGCGAATACAAAAACTACAGCCTTGGCATTTACGGCGGCAGCAAAAACAGCCCCGGCACGGTAACAGGCTATGTAAGCTACGGCGTGCAGGATAACGAACTTACCCGTCATCTCGGAAGTGCATTCAGTCACAGCGGCATGGCAAGCAAGATAGAAAGCGGCTACAACAGCAGCGTCATCGGCGTAGGCGCAAAATACGCTTATGATTTACACTACGGCAAAGAAGGCTGGCATGTAAGCCCATATGCAGCACTGGATTATGCACATCACAAACAGGATAGCTTTACAGAACGCGGCAGCGTATATGGCGTACATAGGCGGCGGCTTCAGCGATAACTACTTAACAGGCGAACTCGGTTTTGACTTTAACCGTACGGAAGACAACGGTAAATACGGATTCAGCCTGGCGTATAAACGCATATTAGACGGCGATACTTTAGACGCAGACTTTGCCTTTGCCAAAGGCGGCAATGGTTTTGGCGTGCAAAGCATTGACGGCAGCAAAAACCAAATGGTAGCATCAGCGTACATCAGCACTAAGCTGAGCGATAAATGGGAAATAGGCGGCACGCTGTTGCATGACTGGAGCAGTACCGACCGTGACTTAAGCGCAGCGGTAAACCTTAATTATTATTTTTGATTGATGATATATAATTGAAAATATTTAATCAGATGAGCCCCGTGCGGTAAGCATGGGGCTTTTACTTATGTAAATTTAACCCCGGCGTTTTTTACTGTTTTAAATAAGTGTACAAATACTGATTGAGTTCACTGTTTTTATTATATTCTTTACATTTTGAAGATTAATTTGCAAAAGTTCACAAAAATTTACGGTTTTTGTTGACAGAAAAGAATTTTGGTGATAAATTTCAAGCTATATTATTATTTTATTTTAAGGGAAAGAGGTAAGTATCATGACAGGATTAATGTTGTTAGGCATCGCATTAGTCGTGTGTGCATGCGGCTATTTTATCTATGGCCGCTGGCTTGTAAGACTGTGGGGCGTAGATCCCAATGCAAGAACACCGGCTTATGTGCATGAGGACGGCAACGACTACGTTCCCTCCTCCAAATTTACGGTTTTTGCGCATCAGTTTTCGTCCATCACCGGCGCAGGCCCTGTAACCGGCCCTATTATTGCCGCTATGTTCGGCTGGGTACCGGTAATGCTGTGGCTGATGATTGGCGGCATCTTCTTTGGTGCCGTGCAGGATTTCACCGCGCTGTACGCTTCCGTTAAAAACGAAGGCAAATCCATGGGTATGCTTATTGAACAGTACATCGGCAAAACCGGCAAAAAAATGTTCCTTTTGTTCTCGTGGCTGTTTACCCTGCTTGTAACCGCCGCTTTTGCGGATATTGTTGCCAGCACCTTTAACGGCTTTAAGGCAGACGGCGGCCTTGCAACTCCGAATGCAGCTGCGGCATCCATTTCGATGCTGTACATTGTTGTTGCTATTGCCTTCGGCTACTTTTTAAAGAAATGCCCTCTGGCAGAAGGCCCGAAACTGGCAGTTGCCATTGTGTTGATGATTGCCATGCTGTGGGCAGGCATTGAATACCCGCTGTATTATGATAAAACAACCTGGCTTTATGTAGTTTTTGCTTATATGTTTATGGCGGCAGTAATGCCGATGTGGCTTTTAATGGAGCCGCGCGATTATTTAAGTGTATTTTTGCTTTTAGGCATGATTGCCAGCGGCGTTATCGGCGTTATTTTTACCAATCCGTCTATCGAACTGCCGGCGTTTAACGGCTTTGTTGTAAACGGACAGCCGCTGTTCCCGATACTTTTCATCACCATCGCCTGCGGCGCTGTGTCGGGCTTCCACAGCCTGGTATCTTCCGGCACTTCTTCCAAAACCGTTTCCAACGAAAAAGATATGCTCTTTATCGGTTACGGTTCAATGCTTATTGAATCCATCCTTGCAGTTGTTTCGCTTATCGTTGTAGGCGCTGCGGCAACCGGCGGCGTAATGCCCAAAGGCACGCCGTTCCAGATTTTTGCCGGTGCCGTTGGCGGCTTTATGGGCATGTTCGGCCTTTCGGCTCACGTTGCCACCTGCGTAATTACCATGTGCGTGTCCGCACTTGCGCTTACCACGCTCGATTCCGTTGGGCGTATCGGCCGTATGTGCTTCCAGGAACTTTTCACCTCCGGCAAACCGGAAGAAATGAGCGGCCTGCAGAAAGTTTTAACCAACAAATATTTTGCAACCGTTATCACCCTGTTCTTCGGTTATCTGCTCTGCCTGGGCGGATATATGAATGTATGGCCGCTGTTCGGTGCAGCTAACCAGCTGTGCGCAGCACTGGTATTCATTTCGCTTTCGGTATTCCTTAAAGTTACCGGCCGCCAGGGCTGGATGCTTTACGTGCCGATGGGCTTTATGTTTGCCGCAACCATGAGCGCGCTTGCCATGAGCATTTACGGCATTGTCAATAAACTCGTTACCGGCGCACCGTTTGGCATGCTTACCGACGGTTTGCAGCTTGTTGTTGCCATTGCCCTTATTATTCTGGCACTTTTAATTGCCACCAACGGGCTTAAAACCTTGTGCGGCAGCAAAGCCGGAAGCAAAAACGAAACCGCAAACGCATAATTAAATGTAAAAATTTTGTGGCACAGCCTGTAATACGCATGGGCTGTGCCTTTTTATGCGATTATTTTTTTACTGCATACTGTTTTTTTAATCTGAATTGTGTTAAAATTATTTCATAGGCATTTTATCTTGGGAGGTAAGAGAATGAAAAAATTATTTAATCTGTTAATGGTAGCCCTGATGGCTGTATGTTTTGCTGTTCCCGCTATGGGCAAAGCCGAAGCCGCTAAAGTTGTAGTACTTCCTCTGGTTAACAACTCCGGTTCCGAAACCGCAGGCCAGATTTATATCAGCGGCGCTATTCAGCTGTTCGATTATCCTGAATACGAACTGCTTGAAAATGACGCTACCAACGATGCTATTGCAGCTGAAAACATTGGTAAAGACGGCGCTTCCAAAGACGCTATGGTACGCATTGCCAAAGCATCCGGTGCAGACCTTGTTGTCGGCATGGTTCTTGATACCTGCGAAGACAACCCGGTATTCCCGAGCGCAGAACGCATTCTGAAACTTGACATCACCGGCAAAACCTATGCTTACAGCGCAGTAAACGGCAAGTTCTATGAACACCGCATTTATGAGGACAAAGAAATCGACGAAACCCTTACCAGCCGCTGGGATTGGGTAAGCGAAGAATTTGGCCGCTGCGTAACCCGCGAAATGAAACGCGTTGACAAAGCATTCATGGAAAACGACTTTTAATTAACGGCTGATATTCGGGCTCCTGCTTTTGGGCAGGGGCCTTTTTATTTTGCAGGTGGAAAAAATTATGTCTATATGGTAAAATTAAATGATAGAGTCAGCTTTATCTTAACGGAATTATTATATAGACAGGAGGATGGCACTTTGAATAATGACATCCATATAGTTTTGGACAGCATTGCTTCCGCCGCGGAAACGCCGCTGGCGCACGACGGCCGCTGCCATATTTTGCAGCTTATTTTCCGCCATAAAGCGGTTGAATGGCGCGACGGCGAAAAAACGCCGGAAGAAATGTTTAAAATGGTGAAGGAAAGCGGCGAACTGCCGAAAACTTCCCAGCCGCCTGTGGGCGAGTTTTTGGATTTGTTTACGAGCCTTGCCGAAGAAGGAAAGAAAGTTATAGGTATTTTTGTAGACAGCGTTTTAAGCGGAACTTACCATACTGCCTGCATGGCAGCGCGGCAGGTAATGCAGGAAATTCCCGGTGCCGATATCCGCATTTTCGACAGCCTTACGGCGGCAACGCCCATCAGCGCACTGGCGCTTGATATTTTGAAAAAAGCCGATGAAGGCGCCGGTATGGATGAACTGGAAGCGTTTATTAACGGCGCTATTGCACGCACGGAAACCTGTTTTTCGGTAAATACGCTGGAATATTTGCAGAAGGGCGGGCGCATAGGTGCTGTTGGCGCGCTGCTCGGAAGCCTTTTGGGCATACGCCCGGTAATAACTTTGGATAAGGAAGGCAAACTTGTTGTAGCGGCCAAATGCCGTACCCGCAGCAAGGTGCTTAACACAATGCTTGAAATTTCTTCTTCGCACGGAGAGCTTGAAAGAATTTGCATTGCCCATGAAGGCGCGGAAAAAGATGCCGAATATCTTTACGGAGAAATGACTAAGCGTTATCCCGGTGTGCCGGTACTGATGACGGGCATCGGCGCTGTTTTGGCCACCCATTTGGGGCCCGGCTGCATTGGGCTTTTTGTACGTACCAAAGAATAAATCCGGCGCGGCCGGAAATAAAAAGGCAGGGCTATCTGCCATAATCAAGGAGTGAAGATGAATTTAACACAGACGGCTGTAATTAACGGCCACGATATAAAAAATATGCTGCTGGGCGCTTATGCGGCTTTTGCCGCCGGTTACCGGCAGATTGACGAATTAAATGTGTTTCCGGTGCCTGACGGCGATACCGGTACGAATATGATGCGCACCATGGAAGCGGTACACCGTGCGCTTTTGCCGCTTGATACGGATTCTGCGGCGGAGGTTGGCGCAGCGGCTGCCAAAAGTGCCATTATGGGCGCGCGCGGCAACAGCGGCGTAATACTTTCGCAGCTTTTGCGCGGCATTGGGCGCGGGCTGGCAGGCAAAGCGCGCGTTACTGGCAACGAGCTTGGCAAGGCCTTTCAGTTTGGCATTTTATATGCCTACCGCAGCGTTGCCAAACCTGTGGAAGGCACCATTTTAACGGTGGCGCGCGGCATAGCCAAAGAGGCTTACCACGCAGTGCGCCGCGGTGAGGACTTTACCGAAATTTTAACCGAAGCCATTGCCGGCGGCAAAAAAGAACTGGCACGCACGCCGGAACTTTTGCCCGCTTTAAAAGCAGCCGGTGTGGTTGATGCCGGCGGCCAGGGCCTGATTGTATTTTTGCAGGGCTGCTTAAACGGCCTTTTGGGCAAAAACTTGCCTGAGGAAGATGAGCAGCACATATCCGTTAATAAAATTGCTGCCCTGCCGGCAGAAGAAGTTGACTTAACAAATCCGTACTGCACGGAATTTATTGTAAAAAATACGGCAGTGGATGATAAAACCGTGCGCGCTGCGTTATCGCCGTTAGGCAATTCGCTTATTGTAGCGGCAATGGATGATGTGGTAAAAGTGCATATCCATACCGCTAACCCGGGCGCTGTTTTGCAGCAGGCACTTGAATGGGGCACGCTGCACGATATTAAAATTGACAACATGGCGGAGCAGCACGAACACCGCGTATTCAGCGCGGCGGCAGTGCAGCAGCCGGCACCCAAAAAAGAAGGCACCGGCCTTGTAAGCGTGGCGGCAGGCAGCGGCATTGCGCAAATTATGCTGGCGCATGGTGTTGATGAAATCATCAGCGGCGGG
>ULTA01016346.1_pt1 | contig 10740 bp, 6 predicted proteins | sample 1957181 | NCBI WGS metagenome assembly ULTA01 (sample SAMEA4835722, study PRJEB28245) | human gut metagenome | biome: gut microbiome; material: fecal sample | place: Denmark | collected 2008
GCCTTGTGCCGGAATACACCGCCCTGCAGGAGCTGGGCCGCAGCGAGGATGGTTGCTGGATGCTGACTCTCTACGGCAGGTGGCACGGCTGGGTCAGCATGGATCATCTTGAAAAAATAACACAATGAAACAACACAGGAGCCATGCCGCCCAAGCATGGCTCCTGCGCTTTGCTTACCATTGCCGCCGGTACTGGCCCGGTGTTGTGCCCTCCACCTTTTTGAAGATGCGCGAAAAGTAATTGGCATCGCTCATGCCGCATTCCTGCGCAATAGTCTCAATATTTTTATCGCTGAATCGCAAAAGGCGCTTTGCCTGCGTAATGCGCAGCTGCGTCAGGTAGCTCGTCACCGAAAGCCCGAACTGCTCCTTGAACACCCGCGTCAGGTAAAACTTGTTGATGTAAAACCGCTCGGCCAGCGCGTCCAGCGTGATCTTCTCGGCAAAATGCAGGTCAAGATAGTCCTTGATTTCCTGCATATTCTGTCGCTTCGTGCCCGCAGTGCGCACAATTTCGGGGTGCCAGCTCTCCTGCATTAGAAGGGTCAGCAGGGCAAACAGTCCCTCACAGATCTGCATATCCCGCACGTAATTGTCAGAGGCCGCCAGCGTGTACAGTGCTTCGAGACGGCGGGTGTAGGGTGCGGTATTTTCCGGGTGAAAGCTCGGCTGGCCGCCGCGCTCACGGTATTTTTTGTAGATGGCTGCCATATTCGGGCCGTAAAAGTGCGCCCACCGCAGCTGCCACAAATCGTCGCCCGTATAATGGCGATAGGGGCGACGGCAGTCGAGAAACACACAGTCCCCGGCGCTTAGCACGCGGGTCTCGCCCTCATATTCCAGCGTGCCGCTGCCGCTTTCGACCACAAAAAACAGGTAGGAAGCCAGCCCCTGCCGGGTGCTGGCATGGGGGCTGCGTGCCTGCAGCTGCCCGACCTCCTGCAGATGCACAAGGTTCGATTTTGCGAACGCCGACGGCGTGTAGATCATGCGCCGGGCGTGCACAAGCTCACCGTCAAACAGCGGGGTATCCATCCGCGTCACCTCCCGGAACCCAGTATACCAAAAAAGTCAATATAATGCTAGTCTTTTGCAAGATTCCCACTGCCCAAGCACAAAATAATGCGGTACAATAACAAACAAGATACGAAAATCCGCGCAGTACGCTGCGCAAGATACAGATGAAAGGGTAGTAACCTATGAAAAAAGCACTCATCACCGGCATTACCGGCCAGGACGGCAGCTATCTGGCTGAGTTCCTGCTGGAAAAGGGCTACGACGTCCACGGCGTCATTCGCCGCTCCTCCGTCGATTACCGCGAGCGCATCGCCCATCTGGAGGGTCACCCGCACTTCCACCTGCACTACGGTGATTTGAGCGACTCCATGAGCATCCTCTCCGTCGTCAGCACCGTGCGGCCCGACGAGATCTACAACCTCGCCGCCCAGAGCCATGTGCAGGTCAGCTTTGATGTGCCGGAGTTCACCGCCGATGTCGATGCCACCGGCGTGCTGCGCGTGCTGGAGGCTGTGCGCCTGTCCGGCCTCAAGGACACCTGCCGCATCTATCAGGCATCTACATCCGAGCTGTACGGCAAGGTCGAGGAGGTTCCCCAGAACGAGAACACGCCGTTCCACCCCTACAGCCCCTACGCCGTCGCCAAGCAGTACGGCTTCTGGATCGTGAAGGAGTACCGCGAGGCGTACAACATGTTCTGCTGCTCGGGCATCCTGTTCAACCACGAGTCCGAGCGCCGCGGCGAGACCTTCGTCACCCGCAAGATCACGCTGGCTGCCGCCCGCATTGCGCAGGGCAAGCAGGATAAGCTGTATCTGGGCAACCTGTCCAGCCTGCGCGACTGGGGCTATGCCAGGGACTACGTCGAGTGCATGTGGCTGATTTTGCAGAACGACAAGCCCGAGGACTTCGTCATCGCCACCGGTGAGCAGCACTCCGTCCGCGAGTTCTGCCAGCTGGCCTTCCACGATGTGGGCATCGAGCTGGAATTTGTCGGCGAGGGCATGAACGAGAAGGGCATCGACAAGGCCACGGGCAAGACGATCATCGAGGTCAGCCCCGACTTCTACCGCCCGACGGACGTCGTCAACCTCTGGGGCGACCCGTCCAAAGCAAAGCGCGAGCTGGGCTGGAACCCGACCAAGACTACGTTTGAGCAGCTCGTCAAGATCATGGTCGACCACGACATGAAGAAGGTTGCCGTCGAGCGCGCTGAGGAGCACATCAAGACGAACCTGGCTGAGTATCTCGAAAAGGGCGTTATCAAATAATTTATTCAAAAGATGGTAACTTATTATGATGGACAAAAATGCAAAAATCTACGTTGCCGGGCACCGCGGCATGGTGGGCAGCGCCATCGTGCGTGAGCTGCAGCGCCAGGGCTACAACAATATCATCACCCGCACCCACAAGGAGCTTGACCTCTGCCGTCAGGAAAATGTCGAAAAGTTCTTTGCCGAGGAAAAGCCCGAGTACGTATTCCTTGCCGCGGCCAAGGTCGGCGGCATCGTCGCCAATCAGGAGGCGCTGGCCGATTTCATGTGGTTCAACATGACGCTCGAGATGAACGTCATCCACTCTGCCTGGCAGAACGGCTGCAAGAAGCTGGAGTTCCTCGGCTCGTCCTGCATCTATCCGCGCATGGCTCCGCAGCCGATGAAGGAAAGCTGCCTGCTGACTTCCGAACTGGAAAAGACGAACGAGGCTTACGCCCTCGCCAAAATCAGCGGCCTCAAATACTGCGAGTTCCTGAACCGCCAGTACGGCACGGACTATATCTCGGTCATGCCCACGAACCTGTACGGCCCCAACGATAACTACCACCCGACCCACAGCCATGTGGTTCCCGCACTGATCCGCCGCTTCCATGAGGCGAAGGTCAACGGCGTCGAGAGCGTCACCTGCTGGGGCGACGGCAGCCCGCTGCGCGAGTTTTTGTATGTGGATGACCTCGCGAACCTCTGCGTGTTCCTGATGAACCACTACTCAGGCAACGAGACGGTCAACGCGGGTACCGGCAAGGAGCTGACCATCAAAGAATTGACCGAGCTCGTTGCAAAGGTCGTCGGCTACACCGGCAAGATCGAGTGGGACGCCTCCAAACCCAACGGCACGCCCCGCAAACTGCTGGACGTCTCCAAGGCGACGAACCTCGGCTGGACCTACAAGACCGAGCTCGAGGACGGCCTGCGCCTGTCCTATGAGGACTTTCTGAACAACCCGATGCGCGCCGAACGCTGAAAGGAAACACTATGAATATCATCCTGCTGTCCGGCGGCTCCGGCAAGCGCCTGTGGCCGCTGTCGAACGACATTCGTTCCAAGCAGTTCATCAAAATCTTCAAGACCGCCGACGGGTACGAGTCGATGGTCCAGCGCGTCTACCGCCAGATCAAGGAGGTCGACGCCGACGCCAGCGTGACGATTGCCACCAGCAAGACGCAGGTATCGTCCATTCACAACCAGCTGGACAATTCGGTGGGCGTCTGCGTCGAGCCGTGCCGCCGTGATACCTTCCCAGCCATCGCACTGGCGACAGCCTACCTGCACGACGTCAAGGGCGTCGGCCTTGATGAGGCTGTCGTCGTCTGCCCGGTAGACCCCTATGTCAACAATGACTATTTCGCCGCGCTGAAAACCCTGTCCGAGCTGGCCGGGCAGGGGAACGCGAACCTCTCCCTGATGGGCATTGAACCGACCTACCCGAGCGAAAAGTACGGCTACATTATCCCGCAGAGTGCCGACGCCGTCAGCCCGGTCAAAACGTTTAAAGAGAAGCCCGACGCCGCCACCGCCGAAAAGTACATTGCCCAGGGCGCGCTCTGGAACGGCGGTGTGTTTGCCTACAAACTGCGCTACGTGCTGGACAAGGCCCACGAACTGATCGATTTCACCGATTACAAGGACCTGTTCGATAAGTACGAGACGCTGAAAAAAATCAGCTTCGACTACGCCGTTGTCGAGAATGAGTCCCAAATTCAGGTAATGCGCTTTGCGGGCCAGTGGAAGGATATGGGCACCTGGAACACCCTGACCGAGGCCATGGAGGAGCCGAGCATCGGCAAGGCTATGCTGAACGACACCTGCCAGAACGTCCATGTACTGAACGAGCTGGACGTGCCCGTGCTCTGCATGGGGCTGAAGGACGTCGTCGTCTCGGCCAGCCCGGAGGGCATTTTGGTCTCTGACAAGGAGCAGTCCAGCTACATCAAGCCGTATGTGGACAGCATCCATCAGCAGATCATGTTTGCCGAAAAGTCCTGGGGTTCCTTCCGCGTGCTCGACGTCGAGGACGCGAGCATGACCATCAAGATCACGCTCACCCCCGGCCACGGCATGAACTACCACAGCCATGAGAACCGCGACGAGGTCTGGACCGTCATCTCCGGTACCGGCCATGCGATTCTGGACGGCGTGCGCCGCGACGTGAAGCCCGGAGACATCCTGACGATGCCCGCCGGCTGCCGCCATACGGTCTTTGCCGACAGTGAGCTGAAAATCATCGAGGTTCAGCTCGGTCCGGCCATCAGCGTGGAGGATAAGCAGAAGTATCCGCTGCCGCAGGCTTGACAGCCGGCGCAAACCGCGCTATACTAAATAAGTATTCGCAAAAACACAGCGACGGAGAAAGTACGCACAAGCTGCTTTAGGCAAGAGAGGGCGGTCACCGGCTGCAAGCCGCCTGTAAAGCGCTTATGCGGAAGTTCGCTCCCGAGTGGTGCGCGGGAAAGGCCAAGGCCGAGTAGTGCGCAACGGCTCTGCACCGTTACCGGCAGCAAAGAGTGCCGCGCTTTACAGTGCGGAACACGGGTGGTACCGCGGAGAATTGTATTTTGCAAGGCTTCGTCCCTGATTCAACACAGGGACGGAGCCTTTTTGTTTGCTCCGGCCCTACTTCAAGCAGAGGTGTACTATGGAAGAAAAAATCAAGGAGCTGCGCGCCGCCATTGAGCAGGCCAGCGCAGACGTCACCGACAAAGCCCGGCTTTCTGACTTCTGGCAGAAATACCTGAGCAAGAACGGCGAGGTCGCGGGCCTGACCAAGAGTCTGCGCGATGTCCCCAAGGAGGACCGTCCCGCCGTCGGCAAGACCATCAATGAGTTCAAGCAGTGGGCCGAGGCACAGTATCAGGCCTTGTCCGAGCAGGTCGAAAAGGCCGCGCTCGAGGCCCGCAACGCCGCCGAGACCGTTGACATCACGATGCCCGCCAAGATTCGCCAAACCGGCAGCCTGCACCCAATCACCCTCGTCAAGAATGAGGTCATCGACGTGTTCGCCGGTATGGGCTTTGAGATTTACGAGGGCCCCGAGATCGAGGACGACGACCACAACTTTACCCGCCTGAACGTGCCGAAGAACCATCCCGCCCGCGACATGCAGGATACGTTCTACGTCGCAGACGACATTGTGCTGCGCACCCAGACCAGCGGCGGCCAGATCCGCGTCATGGACATGGAAAAGCCCCCCATCAAGGTGCTGGTCCCGGGCCGCGTGTTCCGTTCCGACTCCGACGCGACCCACTCTCCGATGTTCCACCAGATGGAAGGCCTCGTCGTTGACAAGGGCATCACGCTCTGCGACCTGCAGGGAATGCTCGACAAATTCGTCCAGGCGCTGTTCGGTGCAGACGTCAAGACCCGCCTGCGTCCGTCTTACTTCCCGTTCACCGAGCCGAGCGTCGAGGTCGATGTTTCCTGCTTCGAGTGCGGCGGCAAGGGCTGCCCGCTGTGCAAGCACACCGGCTGGATCGAGGTTCTCGGCGCCGGTGTCGTCCACCACAGCGTACTGGAAAACTGCGGCATTGACCCCAACGTCTACTCCGGCTTCGCATTCGGCATTGGCATTGAGCGTATCGCCATGCTGAAGTACGGCATCAACAACATCGGTCTGATGTTTGAAAACGATCTGCGCTTCTTGAAGCAGTTCGAGGATTGACAGGGGAGGAGTACAGAGTATGAAAGTACCATTCAGCTGGTTGAAGCAATATGTTGACATCGACGTCACCGCGCAGGAGCTTGAGGACAAGCTATTTGGCTGCGGCTTTGAGGTCGAGGAACTGATCGACCTCGGCGGCGAGATCTCCAAGGTCGTTGTCGGTGTTGTGACCGAGTGTGTCCCGCAGGAGGGCACCCATCTGCACATCTGCAAGGTTGACTGCGGCGAGTACGGCCACGACATCCAGATTTCCACCGGCGCACCCAATGTCTACGCCGGTATGCACACCGCCGCCGCACTCGACGGCTCCACGCTGCCCGGCGGCGTAAAAATCAAAGCGAAGCCCCTGATGGGCGTCGAGTCCAACGGTATGCTGTGCAGCGGTGAGGAGCTGGGCCTGAACGAGGATCTGTACCCCGGTGCCGAGGTCTACGGCCTGCTCGATTTGCCGAAGGACACTGTCCCCGGCACGCCCATTCAGCAGGTCGTCGGCCTTGACGACTACATTTTTGATATTTCCATCACTGCCAACCGCGCCGACTGCCAGAGTGTGCTCGGCATTGCGCGCGAGGTTGCAGCAGTGCTGAACAAGCCCCTCAAGATGCCCGCCACCGACTACACGGTCAGCGACTGTGTTGATCCGCGCCTGTCCATCAGCGTCGAGGCCGAGGATCTCTGCCCGCGCTACATTGGCCATTATGTCCGCAACATCACGCCGGGCGAGTCTCCACGCTGGATGCGCCGTCAGCTGGCCCTGTGCGGTCTGCGCAGCATCTCCAACGTCGTTGACATCACGAACTATGTCATGCTGGAGATTGGCCAGCCCATGCACGCCTTCGACATGGACGCGCTGGAAAGCTGCCAGATCCTCGTCCGCCGCGCCAAAGACGGCGAGAAGATCACAACGCTGGACGAAAAGGAGTTCACCCTGACGCCCAACAACCTCGTCATCTGCGACGGCTCCAAGCCCGTTGCGCTGGCGGGTGTCATGGGCGGCCTGAACAGCGAAATTAAAGATACCACCACCCAGCTGCTGTTTGAGAGCGCCAAGTTCGCACGCGACAACATCCGCAAGACGGCCCGCGGCCTCGGGCAGAACACCGACGCCTCCAGCCATTACGAGAAGGGTATCTCCGAGTACACCACCGAGCTTGGCATGGCCCGTGCCCTGCACCTGATTCAGGAGCTGGGCTGCGGCGAGGTCACCTCCACCCATTTTGACTGTTCTGCCGGTGCCCCGCGTGAGGGCAAGCGTTTCACGGCCAAGGTCAGCGGCATCAATGCCATCCTCGGCATCACTGTGCCCACCGATGTGATTCTGGACATCCTGAACCGCCTGCAGTTCGAGGTCAAACTCGAAGCCGACGGCGACACGATGCAGGTCGTCGCGCCCCGCTGGCGTGAGGACATTGAGGTCGGTGAGCCCGACCTGGCCGAGGAGGTCATCCGCGAGTACGGCTATGAACACATCGTCCCCACCTTCCTGAAGGCTGCCACCGTCACCACCGGCGGCCTGACCGCCGAGCAGAAGGCGCAGGCCAAGGCCAAGCGCACCATGTGTGCCCAGGGCTTCTACGAGGCCGAGACGCTGGCCTTCTACGCCGACGCTGACCTCGACATGCTGCACATTGCCGCTGACGCGCCGGAGCGCAAGGTCATCCGTATCCTGAACCCCATTTCCTCCCATCTGACCATCATGCGCCCGCTGCTGGCACCGTCCCTGCTGAATGTCGTCGTCGACAACCTGCGCAAGGGCAACGCCGAGGGCCGTCTGTTCGAGATGTCCAACATCTACATCCCGAAGCAGCTGCCCGTCACCGAACTGCCCGAGGAGCGTCTGCATCTGGGCTTTGCTGCCTGGGGCAGTGAGGAGGACTTCTTCGCAGTCAAGGGTGCTGTCGAGAGCTTCGGCGCTGCGTTCGGCGTCGAGCTGACCGTCGAGCGCGCGACGGACGTTGCCTGGCTGCACCCCGGTATTGCCGCTTATATCCTGTGCAAGGGCGAGCGCGTCGGTGTCTTTGGCAAGCTGGCTAATGATGTGACAAGCGAGCTCAAGCTGCCCAAGGACAGCCGCGCCAACCTGAACATCTATCTGGGCGAGATCGACTGGGTCGCGTTCCACGCACTGGTCCCCGCCGCCATCCACTACCAGCCCATCCCCGAGTTTGCCCCGGTCCAGCGTGATCTGGCGCTCGTCGCCCCCGAGAGCATGGAGTGCGGCACACTCGTCACCGAGATGCAGCGCGCCTGCAAGCAGCTGACCAAGGTCGAGCTGTTCGACATCTACCGCGGCGAAAAGCTCGGCGCGGACAAGAAGAGCATGGCGTTCAGCCTGTCCTTCCAGCCCGCTGACAAGCCGCTGACCCCCGATGAGATCGACCGTTTCGTCAAGAAAATTCTCGGCAACCTGAAGTTCAAGCTCGGCATCGAGATCCGCGAGTAACCTGTTTTTGCTGTCCGTCCTGCGCCGCACGGTGCGGGACGGATATTTTTTACAGATTTTTGTGTGATATTTTCCTTGCCTTTTTGCCGCGCAGGTCGTATAGTAAAGATAGTATTGTGTTACAGGAGAATCCATCATGGCAAAGATTCACCGCAGCGATGCACCGCTGCCGCAGACCCCTTCCGTTCAGGTAAAGGCATCCTATACAGTCACCGATCTGTCGAAGGTTTCTCCGCAGGAACCTGCGGCCTTCTACGACCAGGACAACGACGAGGACTATCGCCGGCGCGAGACCGCGAAGTGCAAAAAAAAGCGCGGTAATCTGCTGTACACCCTCGCGATGATTGTTTTCGCCGCGATCTTCCTCATCAGCGGCGGCCTGCTGGTCAAGCGGTTCCTCGATGACCGCAAGACCGAGAGCGAGTTTGCCGACCTGCAGTCGATGATCGATACCGCGGCGACCCCGGCCCCTGCAGGGGAGAATGTCAACCCCAACGGTGCCAGGTTTGCTGCCCTGCGCGACAAGAACAGCGACTTTATCGGCTGGATCTCCATCGACGGCACCAATCTGGATTTTCCGGTTATGTACGCGCCGGACAACAAGGACTTCTATCTGCGTCATGACTTCAACAAAGCCTACAGCGTCTACGGCGTACCGTACCTGGACGAGCAAACGACGCTCGGGGCCAACGCCGAGAGCGACAACCTGATCATCTACGGCCACAATATGAAAACCGGCACGATTTTCGGCTGCCTGACCGAGTACCGCAAGGCCGACTACTATCAGGAGCACCCCTTCATTGAGTTTGACACCGTCTACGGGGACGCCAAGTATGAGGTGTTCGGTGCGTTCACCATCGATGTCGTCAACGACACCTCGTTTATCTACAACCAGTACATCGACATGGACGAGGACGCCTACAACCGCTATGTGGATCAGGTCATCTCCCGCAGCGACGTGGACAGCGGCATCCGCCCTGCCTACGGTGAGCAGCTGCTGACCCTCTCTACCTGCGAGTATTCGTCCGCCAACGGGCGCTATGTCGTCGTAGCGCGTCGGGTCAATGACTAATTTCCGAAAGTAATTGCATCATGTACTTTAGATTCTTTTGCAAAACGCGCAAAATGCTCTCTTGCTTACAGATTGCGCTTGCTATTCTTCCGGGAATGTGCTATGCTAATAAATGCGCGATAACTTTTGATTCGTTCTTATATGGTGTAAGAAACCGGAAAGGGAGAATGCGCGCAGCGGGCAGCCGTAGCCCTTGACGGCTGCCCGCTTTGTCTTTACGCCACGTACATCTGTACAAAATCTGCGTAAAGCTATAGACATTTATACCCAAATGGCATATACTGTAGAAGTATTTTGCTCTAATCCAATAAAATGGAAAGTATAGTTTCAACGCTGTAACAAAGGGAGGATACCTGTTATGTGTGGAATCGTAGGCTTTACCGGCGCGGCACAGGCCGCCCCCATTCTGCTGGACGGCCTGGCCAAGCTGGAATACCGCGGCTATGACTCTGCCGGTATGGCGGTGCAGAACGCCGCCGGCAAGATCGAGGTCGTCAAGGCCAAGGGCCGCCTAAAGGTCCTGAGCGAGATGACCGACGGCGGCAGCGCCGTGCCCGGCAGCTGCGGCATCGGCCATACCCGCTGGGCGACCCATGGCGAGCCGTCTGTGGTCAACGCGCACCCGCATTATTCCCGTGACCAGAAGATCGCCGTGGTGCACAACGGCATCATTGAAAACTATCAGGAGATCAAGGACCGCCTGCTCAACAAAGGCTTTACCTTTGTCTCTCAGACCGACACCGAGGTCGTGGCACAGCTGCTGGACTACTACTACACCGGCGAATCTGCAGGCAACGCGTTGGATGCCATCACCCGCATGATGCTGCATGTACGCGGCTCCTATGCGCTGGGCGTGCTTTTTGCCGACGAGCCCGGTGTCATCTATGCCGTGCGCAAGGATAGCCCGCTCATCGTTGGCCAATGTGAGGACGGTGCCATCATCGCCTCCGATGTGCCCGCGCTGCTCAAGTACACCCGCACGGTCTACTACATTGACAATCTCGAGATTGCCCGCTTGACCCCCGACTCCATCGAGTTCTTCAACATCGACAAGGAGCCCATCACCCGCGAGTCCACCACCATTGAGTGGGACGCCGAGGCCGCGGAGAAGGGCGGCTACGAGCACTTCATGATGAAGGAGATCTACGAGCAGCCCGCCGCTGTCCGCGATACGATCTCCCCGCGCCTCAAGGACGGCCAGATCGACCTGTCCGAGCTGGCCCTTGACGAGGAGGCCATCAGGAATGTCCATCGTCTCTACATCATCGGCTGG
>ULTA01038670.1_pt1 | contig 10688 bp, 8 predicted proteins | sample 1957181 | NCBI WGS metagenome assembly ULTA01 (sample SAMEA4835722, study PRJEB28245) | human gut metagenome | biome: gut microbiome; material: fecal sample | place: Denmark | collected 2008
CTCGAATGCTCGCACATGAGCTGCGCGCCCAGAAGCTCGCGCGTCTCAGCGTTTGCGACGAACTTCATAAAGCAGCGGCCGGGGTCGGCGATGAGCGTCTTGGCGTTGTCGAACATGACGTGCTTGCCGACCTTGACGGCGATCCCCGCCTCCTTGGCGTCGGCCTCGGTGAGGCCGACGACCGCGATCTCCGGACGGCAGTAGATGCAGCTCGGCACGACGGACATGGATGTGTGATTTTTCCTTCCGTAGAGCAGGTCGACGCAGGCGATGCCCTGCGCGGTCGCCACATGAGCGAGCTGAATTTTGGCCGAGACGTCGCCGATGGCGTAGATGTGGGGGATGCTCGTCTCGTAGCGCTCGTTCACGGCGATGCTGCGGCGGTTCATCTCGACAGAAATGCCATCCGCGAACAGGCCGTCGCAGTACGGGCGGCGGCCGATGGCGCAGAGCACGGCCTCGCCGGAGACGGTCTCGCTCTTTTCCTTGCAGGTGAAGTTGACGGCGATATCCTCACCCGTCTTCTCGACGCTCTGGACCATCGCGTTCGTAAAGACCTTCACGCCCTGCTTTTTGAGGATGAGCGCGAGGCTCTGGCCGAGCTCCTTGTCCATGTTGGGCAGCAGGCGGTCCATGCCTTCGATGACGGTCACTTCACAGCCGAGGTCTGCGTAAAACGTCGCAAACTCGATGCCGATGACGCCGCCGCCGATGATGACGATGGAGCGGTACAGGTGGTCGCACCCCTCAAGCAGCTCGTCGGAGGTCATCGCGAACTCAAGTCCGGGAATCGGCGGGCGGGACGGGACGGAGCCGGTGGCGATGAGGATATCGTCGCAGGTGTAGTCGTTGGCACCGCCCTCGGCATCCGTCACGCGGACAGCGCCGGGTGCGGTGATGAGCGCCGTGCCGCGCAGAAAGTCGATCTTTGCGGTCTTGAAAAGCGATTCAATGCCGGAGGACAGCTTTTGCGAAATTTCGCGCTTGTAGGCAAAAATCTCCGTCATGTCGGCGCGGATATCGTCGGTGTGGATGCCGGCGTGTGCGCCGTGCTTGGCGTCGTGGAAGATCTGAGAAGAGTGCAGCAGCGTTTTCGTCGGGATGCAGCCGCGGTTTAAGCAGGTGCCGCCCGCTTCGCGCTTCTCGACGACGGCGACCTTCTTGCCGAGCTTGGCCGCATGGAGCGCGGCTTCGTAGCCGCCGGGGCCCGCGCCGATGACGATGAGTTCATAATGAGCCATAATAGTTCGTTCCTTTTTGAGAGCAATGCCGCCGACTTTTCGGCGGCATTGCGTGATTTTTTGTAGAGATGTTCAGATGTCCTGCTCGCGCAGCAGCGTGCAGAGGTCGCCTGAATAGTCGCGGCACTCCCCTACCGACTGTACGCGCTCACAGAGCGCGTCGACGGCGAAGCGGCAGCCGCGAAGCGCCTGCGCAAGCGGCGCGGCGAATTCCGCGTCCATCGCGTCGGACCAGACGGCGGCGTCGGCGATGCAGCCGTTTTCGACGGCGAGCTCGACCGTGACCTCGCCCCAGGCAAAGCGCTTGGCGCAGGAGAACGAGCACGGCACGCTCTTGCCGTACACCCAGTCGTAGCTGTGGAAGCGCTGGTAGCGGCGTTCGATCTCGGCGGCGTCGAAGTCCTCCCCGCGAAGTTCCTCGGCCTTGAGACCGTAGACGGTCTCAAGCGCCTTGACCATGGCTTGTGCCATGCCGTCGATCGTGAGATCAGGCTTTAATTCCGTCAGGTTGATAACGCGCGAGCGCACAGACGCGACGCCCTTGCTCTCGAGCTTCGTCTTCGACGGCGTGAGGTATTTGCCAAGGTTCGCCATGTCGACGTTCACGAGCAGCGTTCCGTTGTGGAACGAGCAGCCTGCGTGTGAGTAGAACGAATTGCCGGAGAATTTGCAGCCGTTCGTCAAAATGTCGTTTCGGCCCGAAATTTCCGCCGGAATGCCAAGACTACGGCAGGCCTCGACGATCACGCTCTGCTGACGGCGCAGGTCATAGTCCTGTGTGCGCAGAGAGAACGTGAAGTTGAGGTTCCCCAGATCGTGGTAGACCGCGCCGCCGCCGGAGAGACGGCGGGCGAGCGTCCCGCCGTCATGCTCAAGCTCGGTCGTGCGGCATTCCTGCCACGCGTTCTGGTTGCGGCCGATGACGACCGTGTGCTTATTCTGCCAGAGGTAGAGAATGCAGGTGTCCTCCCCGACGGTATCGGTCAGATACTCTTCAAGCGCCAGGTTGCGGTGCGGGTCGGTGCAGGAACCGATAAAATACTGTAATTTCTGGATCATGCAAACTGATAACGTAAAACCATGTTGCGCGCCGCGCCGACCTCGTCGAGACGGCGGACGGGCGTGGAGTGGGGAGCGGTGTGGAGCGTCTCGGGATCGGAGTGCGCGAGTTCAAAGAGCTTGCAGTAGATGCCGCAGACCTCGTCCATGGTCTCCTTGCTCTCAGTCTCGCAGGGCTCGATCATGAGCGCCTCATGGACGATGAGCGGGAAGTACATCGTGGGCGGGTGCAGGCCAAAGTCGAGCATGCCCTTGGCAAGGTCGAGCGCGGAGACGCCCGTCTCCTTGTGGAGATCGACAAGCGACATGACGAACTCGTGCATGCAGATCTCGTCATAGGCCATGGTGAAGGTATCCTTGAGCCTGACGCGCATGTAGTTCGCGTTCAGCACGGCGTTCATCGCCGCCTCGCGGATGCCGGACTTGCCGAGCGTGAGCACGTAGGTCAGCGCGCGCACGACGACGTCGAAGTTGCCGTAGAACATCTTCACGCGGCCGATGGACTTTTCGGGGTATGCAAAGCCGTACTTGCCGTCGTTTTCAACGACCAGCGGGCCGGGCATGTACTTTTTGAGGAATTCCTTGCAGCCGACTGCGCCTGCGCCGGGACCGCCGCCGCCGTGCGGCGTGGCAAACGTCTTGTGCAGGTTCGAGTGGATGCAGTCAAAGCCCATGTCACCGGGACGGACGACGCCCATGACGGCGTTGAGGTTCGCGCCGTCGTAATAGCACAGGCCGCCCGCATCGTGAATGATCTTCGTGATCTCGAGGATGTTCTTGTCGAAAATACCGACGGTGTTCGGGTTCGTCAGCATCAATCCCGCGGTGTCGGGGCCGACGGCGGCGCGCAGCGCGTCGAGGTCGACGCAGCCGTCCACGCCGGACGGGATGTTGATGACCTGGAAGCCGCACATCGCGGCGGTTGCGGGATTTGTGCCGTGGGCGGAGTCGGGCACGATGATCTTCGTGCGGTTAAAATCGCCGCGGTCGGTGTGATAGGCCTTGATGAGCAGAACGCCCGTGAACTCACCGTGCGCGCCCGCCGCGGGCTGGAACGTGACAGCGTCCATGCCGAAGACCTCGCCAAGCTCAGAGCCTAACGTGTGCAGCGCCTCGAGCGCGCCCTGCGCGGTCTCGATGGGCTGGAGCGGGTGGAGCTGGGTGAAGCCCGGCAGCGCCGCCATGTCCTCGTCGATCTTGGGGTTGTACTTCATCGTGCACGAGCCGAGAGGATAGAAGCCGTCGTTCACGCCGTGGATGCGCTTGCAGAGGGCGGTGTAATGGCGGGTGAGCTCGTTTTCACTCACATGGGGCAGATGCAGCGCCTCGCTGCGCTCTTCGGGGAGCTGATATTCGGGGACGTCACACTCCGGCATGAGGGTCATGCCGCGGCCTTCGACGCCAAGTTCAAAAATGAGCTTCATTTACAGCACCTCCTTCACGATGGCGACAGCTTTGTCGAGCTGCGACTTGGAGACGAGCTCGGTCACGCACCAGAGAATGCCGCCCTCGACCTCCGCGCCGCCGAGGATGCCCTCTGCTTCGAGCGCGTCGAGGATCTTCCTGCGGCAGTTGGGGCATTCGACCTCGGTGACGAACTCGTGGAAGAATTCACCCTTGTACTTCAAGGTGCAGCCGATCTTTTCAAGTTCAGAGGCGAAATAATGCGCCTTCGAGGTGCAGAGCCGCGCGCACTGCTTCATGCCCTTTTCGCCCATCGCGGCCATGTAGACGCCGGCGGCGAAGGCGCATAGCGCCTGGTTGGAGCAGATGTTGGAGCTGGCCTTTTCGCGGCGGATGTGCTGCTCGCGCGCGGACAGCGTCAGCACGTAGCCAACCTCGCCGTCCACATCCTTCGTCTGGCCGACGATGCGGCCGGGAAGCTTTCTCGTCATGGCGGATGTCGTGGCCATGAAGCCGAGGAACGGGCCGCCGAACGCCGTGTCGAGGCCGAGGGGCTGACCGTCGCCGACGGCGACATCCGCGCCCATCGCGCGCGGCGTGGGCAGAATGGCGCAGGCGATGGGGTTCACGCCCATGACGAACTTGGCGCCCGCGGCGTGGACGATCTCGCCGACCGCCTTAGCATCTTCGATCTGGCCGAAGTAGTTCGGCTGCTGGAGGTAGAAGCACGCGGCGTCATCGCCGAGCGCTTCCCTGAGCGCGTCGAGATCGGTCTTGCCGTCCTTTGCGGGGACGACAAAAAGCTCGGTGTTCGAGGCGAAGCAGTAGGTTTTCATGACCTCGATGGTCTGCGGATGGGCGCAGGCGGAGACGTAAGCCTTCGTGCGTTTGCGGTCCTTGCACATGGGGATCGTCTCGGCCGCGGCGGTCGCGCCGTCGTAGTGCGAGGCGTTGGAAACGTCCATGCCGGTCAGCTCGCAGATCATCGTCTGGAATTCAAACGTGCCCTGCAGAACGCCCTGGCTGATCTCCGCCTGATAAGGGGTGTAGCAGGTGACAAGCTCTTCGCGGGAGGTGACGGATTTGACGACCGACGGGATGAAGTGGCGGTAGGCGCCCGCGCCGCGAAGAACAGTCTTGAAGACCTTGTTCTTTTCGGCCATGGCGGTGACGGCCTCGCGCACCTCAAGCTCGCTTAAGCCCTCGGGGATGTTCAGCCCGCCGTCAGGCAGGAGCATCTCCTGCGGGACGGCCTTGTACAGCCCTTCCAGGCTGTTGACTCCGATGGCGGCGAGCATTTCTTCCCGTTCCGCAGCCGTGGTGGGAACGTAAGAGCCCATGTTAGCCCTCCTGCGCGCAATGCGCTTCGTAAGCGGCGGCGTCAAGCAGCGCCTCAGTGTCGGTCACGGGAGAGACCTTGATGATCCATGCGCCGTAGGGGTCGGAGTTCAGCGTCTCGGGCGCGTCGGAGAGCGCTTCGTTGACCTCGCAGATCGTGCCGCTGACGGGGCAGACCACGTCGGAGACCGCCTTGACGGACTCGACATCGCCGAAGCTCTCGCCGGCGGTGACGCTGTCGCCCTCGGCGGGCAGGTTGATAAAGACCACATCGCCCAACGCATCCTGGGCAAAATCAGAAATGCCGATCACGGCGACGTCGCCGTCCATCTTGACCCACTCGTGGGACTTGGAATACTTCAGCTCAGCAGGGATGTTCATGGTAATTTCCTCCTCAAAATCGTTCTCAATGAATGTTGGTTGTTATTTACGGTCAAATGGTTTCCGAATATTCGGTCAAAAATCTCTATTTCAGCGTTCGAGCTTGTAGAACGGCATCGGTACGATCTCGAGCTCGACCATGCGGCCGCGCACGTCGGCGTTGAGGTGCTTGCCGATCTCGATATCTTGGGCGGGGATATAGCCCATCGCGACGCCGCAGCCGATATAGGGTGCGAACGTGCCGGAGGATGCCCAGCCGATCTTTTCTCCGTCCATCGTGTAGAGGTCGCAGTGCTCGCGCACGATGCCGCGGCCGACGACCTTCATGCCGATGCGCTTCATCTTCGGCGCGCCGAGCGCGACAAGCGCGTCGCGGCCGATGAAGTCCTTGCCCGTGAGCTTGCACGGAAGTCCCGCCATCTTCGGCGTGATCTCGTCGTTCATCTCGTGGCCGTAGAGCGGCATCGAGGCTTCCAGGCGCAGCGTGTCGCGCGCACCCAGACCGCATGGGATCAACCCCTCGGGCTCGCCCGCCTTCAGAAGCGCTTTCCACAGGTCGACGGTGTCCTCGGCCTTGCAGTAGATCTCAAAGCCGTATTCGCCGGTGTAGCCCGTCTGGGAGACGAGGGCGCGGATCGTGCGCTCGCCGAGGTTTAAGGGCGCGTCTTCGGTGAAGGTGTAGTACTTGGCGGGGATGTACTGCTCGTCGCAGAGCTTTTTGAGAATGTCGCCGGACTTGGGGCCCTGCAGGGCGATCTGGCCCCAGTCGTTGCCCTCGTCGCGGTAGTCGACGTCGCCGGAGAGATGGCTCTCGACCCAGGCGGCGTCCTTTTCGCGGTTGCCCGCGTTGACGACGAGCCAGTAGTTGTCCGCTGCGCAGCGGTAGACGATAAAGTCGTCGATGATGCCGCCATTGTCGTTGCAGAACATCGAGTACTTGATCTCGCCGTCTTTCATGTTCGAAATGTCGGCGGTGATGATCTTCTGCACGTTGGCGACGGCGTCGGGGCCCTTGAGGCGAAGCTCGCCCATGTGGGAGACGTCGAACAGGCCGGCCTTTTCACGAACGGCCATGTGCTCGGCGATCACGCCGGTGGGATACTGCACGGGCATCAGGAAGCCGCCGAATTCGACGATCTTGCCGCCCATGTCCACATGCGTTTGGTAAAGTGGGGTCTTTTTTTCCATAGTGCGCATCCTCCGAAAACAATAATTTTAATGAATCTTATAAAAATTATTAAAATTAAGCATCAAAAAAGAGACACAAAACTCCCTTTTGAGCTTTGTGCCTCCGTTGATCACCTGAGAGATTCCCCGCCCGAGTCATCGCGGCAGGTTGCACCTTCGGCGTGCGTAAACGCACTTTTCGGAGCGTCGTCCGAGTTCGGCCCTTTTGCCTGAGAGCTTCTGCGTTCCCCTTCGGCGCCGCGGCAGAATATTCCGCGGTCTCTCCCGAACTCATCATTCGATCGGTTGATTCATTTTGCTTTTTTAAGCTAACACACGGACACGCTTTTGTCAAGAAAGAAATTTGTGCATCTCACTTTACGGCGAGATGCACAAATTTGACGGCTGTTTTCAGAACACAACGACGAGCAGCATCTTGAACTGCTCCTGACCGTACACCGCGTGCGGATGGCGCGCGGGCATGACGATGCTCTCACCCTCGTGCAGGATGTGCTCGACGCCGTCGATCGTGATCCGACCCACGCCGTCGAGGCAGGTGACCATCGCGTCGCCGCCGGATTCGTGGGTGCTGATCTCCTCACCCTTGTCAAACGAGAAGAGCGTGACACTCACGTGCTCGTTCTGCGCCAGCGTGCGGCTGACGACCTGACCGGACTGATAGGCGACCTGATCGCGCAGGGTCAGGACCTCTGCCTTGCTGATATTTTTCATACCGTCCATGATAGTTTTCCTCCTGTTGAAACGCGCGGCGTTTACCGCCGCGCGTGATATGACTTTCTTATCATGCCCTTTTTGCGGAAAAAGGCAACGATTATTTTGCTTTGTGCGCCAGCACGCAGTACCACTCGGTGTTTTCGATGTCGAACGCGCCGAACTGCACGGGGAAGGCCTTGACCTGAATGTCCTGATAGCCGAGCTGCGTGAGCTTGTCGAGCAGTAATTTCTGCGGCACGGGGTGGTAGTGCTCCTCAAAACGCTCTTTTTGGAAGATTTTGTTATCGCGCTCGAAGGTGTAGACAAGATTGAAGACAATGGAGCCGTCGGATAAATGGTCCCAGACCTGCATGAGGTTCACGCGGTCGCCGTTTGGCAGAAAGGCGGGATTGTAGCAGTAAAAACGCTTTTTCTGCCCCACGATACGGTCCCAGTTGCGAAGGTCGAAGTAGAGGTAGCCTCCGGGCTCCACGAGCGCGTCCATCTGCTCCAAAACGCCGGTGATCTCGTTGTTTGTCACGTAGGCAAGGGAGTTGCCGGTGCTCATCACGCAGTCGAAGCTGCGGTCAAAATGAGACGTCAGGTCGCGGAAATCGCTCTGCCGCAGGTCGATGGCGATGCCACGCTCGTCCGCCTTTTTGCGGCAGCGCGCGAGCATGCTGTCGCTCAAATCGGAGCCGTACAGCGAGACGCCGAGCTGCCCGAGCGGCAGCGTGAGCGAGCCCGTCCCGATGCTCACATCGAGCGCCGAGCGAATGGGCATGCCGTCGAAAACGGTCTGCCAGTGGGAGAGGGTCTGTGCATCCTTTTTCGGGGAGTCGAAGAGGTCGTAGATGTCGGTGCGGTCGTAGACGCTGGCCATAGAGCATGCTCCTCCTGACAAAATATTGGATCGCGCCCCGCGCTCAGCGCTTTTTGCGCTGGGACGAGGACGGAATGTCCATTTCCGCGCGGTACTTGGCGACGGCGCGGCGGCTGACCTCGATGCCGAGAGCCGAGAGCGCCAGACGAAGCGCCTCGTCCGAGAGCGGCGCGGCCGGGTCCTCTGCGCGAATGAGGCTTTGCAGCCGCTGCTTGACCGCGTGGGACGAGACTGCCGCGTCGGGGCGGATCGCCGTGGTGAAAAAGCTGCGCACGGGGATGATCCTGCCCTGGAACTGAATGTATTTATTCTGCGCCGCACGGCTCACGGTGGAGGTGCTGACGCCCATTTTTTCGGAAAGCTGCTGCATCGTCACGGGCAGCAGTGCCTCACCCTCGCAGAAAAAGCCGTGCTGCTCGCGCCCGATGAGCGTGAGCATCTGTACGAGCGTGTCGCAGCGGGTGTGGACGCCCTTGATGAGGGCCTGTGCTTCGGAGAGCTTTTCTTTCACGTAGCGCTGGACCTCGGGGTCGTCGCTCGTGTTCATCAGCGCGGCGTATTCGGCGTTGACGGACAGGCGCGGCAGAATGCGCTCGTTGAGCTCGATGACGAGCTGGCCCTGCTGCACGGAAAATTCCGCGTCGGGGGCGACATAGGCGATCTGCTCGCTGCCGGCAAAGCTGCGCGAGGGGATCGGGTTGAGCGCGAGCACCTTGGAAGCGGCGGCCTTGGCTTCGTTGACGCTGACGCCGAGCAGAACGGCAAGGCCGGAAAAGTCGCGCTTGCTGAGCATTTCGAGCCCATCGCGCGCGATCTTCAGCGCCAGCGGGTCGAGCGAGCGGCCCTGCGCAAGCTGGAGCGTCAGGCATTCCGACAGATTCCGCGCGCCGACGCCCGGCGGGTCGAGCATCTGCACGGCAAACAGCGCCTGCTCGAGCGAGAAGAGCGGGATGTCGAATTCGCGTGACAGCTCTTCGAGCGGGCAGTCGAGATAGCCGCGCTCGTCGAGACAGTCGATCAAAAAGCGGCACAGGCGCAGAAGCTCATCATCGACGAGCTTCATCTGCCCGATCTGTTCGGTCAGGTGGTCGCGGAACGTTTTTTCGCGCGTCAAAAAGGCGGTGAAGTCCTGCACATCCTCCATACCGGAGGAGGTGACGCCGCGCCACGAGTCCGCCTCGCGAACCTCAAGCGGTTCACGCTCGGCGGGAGCGGTCTCGCTGGGGAGCTCGGTCTCGTAATAGGTGGGGGACTGCACGTCGAGCAGCGGGTTTGAGAGCGCGACTTCCTGCACGTATTCGGCGAGCTCCGGCGCGGAGAGCTGCAAACAGTCGAGCGATTGGCGCATCGCCTGCGTCAGCACGAGCTTTTGGCTCAGCGTTTGCCTTTGTTCGAGTTGCACAGTGCATTCCTCCCTTGCATGATACTTATTGAATGAAATAAAGTATAGCAGTTTTCACCCACTTTCGCAACACACAGATGCGCGGGAATGGCCCCAAAAAAGCAAGGGGGCATTCAGATCGCGCAAAAAAGCAGGGCGGCCATATGGCCGTCCTGCTTGGTGCAAAGGGAATGTTGTGTTACGGCAGCGGGATCTCCTTGCTGTCGAAGAGCGTCTTGAGCTCGATCGAGGTGCGCGAGTCGCCGAACTTCTTGATGAGGGAGAGAAGCTGGTCGAGCTGCTGCGTGTCGCGCACGGCGAAGCGGAGCAGCGCGTTGAACTCACCCACCACGTGATAGTGGCTGATGATGGCGCTCTGCGAGGCGCAGAAATCGCAGAATTTGTCGTACTTGTCCGGCTCGAGCGCAACGGAGATAAAGCCCGTGATGTTGCAGTCGAGCTTTGTGCGGTCGATGTCGATGTGATAGCCGCGGATCACGCCGCTTTCCTCCATCCGGCGAATGCGTTCCGACACGGCGGGCGGTGTCAGCCCCACAAGGTCTCCCATGCGGCGCAGCGTGCAACGGCTGTCGTCCTGGAGGAGGTTGAGGATTTGGTAGTCAGTCCGATCCATCATATTCTCCCTCTACCGTTCTCTTACACGATCTCGCCGCGCTTGATGACGGTTTTTGCAAGATTGCTGCCAACGCGGTAGCAGATGTAGTCGAGGTCGGGCGCGTCCCAGATGACAAGGTCGCCCAGCTTGCCCTCTTCGACAGAGCCGACCTTGTCGGCAAGGTCGATCGCCGCGGCGCCGTTGAGCGTGACAGCCGTGAGGACCTCCTCCGGCGTCAGCTTGTACTTGAGGCAGCCGAGGTTGATGACAAACTGCATGTTCAGGCACGGGCAGGAGCCGGGGTTGAAGTCCGTCGCCATTGCAACGGGCACGCCGGCGGTGACCATGTCGCGCGCGGGCGCAAACACCGCGCCGAGGTTGAAGCTCGTCGCAGGCAGCAGGCATGCGATGACGCCGCCCTTGGCCATGGAGGCAATGCCCTCCGGCGGGCAGACGATCAGGTGCTCAGCCGAGATCGCGCCGATCTCACCGGCGAGCTGGCTG
>ULTA01020976.1_pt1 | contig 10595 bp, 10 predicted proteins | sample 1957181 | NCBI WGS metagenome assembly ULTA01 (sample SAMEA4835722, study PRJEB28245) | human gut metagenome | biome: gut microbiome; material: fecal sample | place: Denmark | collected 2008
ATCTCCCCTCACCAATACTCAAGGTTACCTGATTTCATTATAACAAAAGCACTCCCTGATATCTACCCGAGAGTGCCCTTGTTTCAATTCTATTCAATTCTCCATATTATTTTACTTTTGTATCGTTCCGTATTGTTACATCCGCATGTACTGTGCTTTTCGAGATGCCGAACGCCTTTGCTGTCTGCCGCACTGTGGCGTTGTGGTCGATGATATAGCCTGCTATCCCAATAGCTCGTTCTTCAATATAGTCTTTCAAAGGAAAACCCCTCAGGATACTTTTTTACAGTGTATGAAAGTATCTGAGGGGTTATGATAGGGATTGGCACTACTTCAGAAGTTTTTGCATCCCCATATCATCCGCTTATTCACAATTATTTTTTCATCGTTCTTGACAGATAAACAGCTTCTTGCTGCTATCCCGGATGAGAAATGGATTTTCAGCATGATTAACATAATTAATATGCGGCTTCCGCAAGTCTCTCATATGCTCTTGTCTGAACCTCCATATAGTACGCAAATTCTGCATCATTCAGATCCTCGCCGCCCCACTGGTCAAATTTCTTAATGAAATCATCATACTTTGACATGTAGCTCATATAGTCTGCCATGAGACTGGCATCTGTAGGATTTTTACTGTTATTCCAATGCCTTTTTTATTTCAGTATCAGGAGCATCAATAATCATTGTAATTTCTTTGATTGAAAATCCCAATTGCTGATAAAATTTGATTTGTGCAATTCTCATTTCAGCATCCTTGTCATACAGTAAATGTCCATACTTATTTCGACCTGACGCTGTTACAAGTCCTGCCTTTTCATACCCTTGCAGTGCCCTTCTGGATACCCCAAGGGGTTCACAGATTTCCCGTAATGTCATGCCATTTTTTACCTTCCCTTTCTAGCCTAAAGCTGCACGTAATGTGCAGTCAAAGGCTTTATTTGGAAGAACCGGATATATTTCCTTTCTTCCCTTTAAGGGAATGTTTTTTTCGCGAATTTTACGCTCCTGCCTGGCTGACACGCATGCCAAAGAATCTCTTGCATTCTCTGTTTAAAATACGTATAATATTAGCAAAATGGTACGCTTGTCGGTCAAATGACTGTATAAGAAAAGGAGGAACATTTCATGAAATTAACAAAAATCGAACAGGTAAATGAGTTTCTTTCTATTGTCGACAGTTGTAAGGGGGACGTAACTTTAAGATCCTTAGACGGTGATATTTTTAATCTAAAGAGTAAGCTTTCCCAGTACATTGCCATTGCTGCATTGCTCGGACAGCATGGGGATGAGCTTGAATTGTTCTGTTCTGACAGGGAAGATGAAGGCAAGTTCATGCAATTTTTAATGAAAAATCCCAGTATATAATAAATCTTTATAGCCAAAACTGCCCGGATACTTCGTTCTCAGAAATATCCGGGCAGTTTTTAGTTGATAGCATGGAATTTTTATTTTCTATCACAGGTCAATTTTACAGCAGCTGCAGCAGTCTCCGGTTCCTGCGATAGCAGAATACTCTGTCCGACAACATCTCCTCTTCTCCATAAATGGCATTGATGTGTTGCACAGATGTTCTGATTTCCTCTGCATTGACGCAGGCTACCGGATGAATCATTGCCTCATGCAGACTTGGGAATACTACATAATAATCGCCACGCATTTTTTCCGCAAGAATATCTTTAACCCCAGGATAAAAAAAAGCTGCTGCTCCGTTGATCCGTCCTGTTGTGGTCAGGAGGTATCCAGTCCTTCCCTCCATAGGATTCCATGGAGCAATCTTTGTCGGCCGCCCCTTCTCATCTGGGAGGAACACACCCTCATAATAAGGGAACTCGGGGCGTCTGTCACTACCCAGGTACAGTCTCGGCGGCATTTTACGGCTACTATTCATAAAAGCTTCCATGATCAGTTGATCCTCTGTCCGTTCCCACGTCATTATCCTGTTGCGGGATAATTGCATTGTCAGATTGTCTGGGTTCCCTTCGCAGATAATCAGCTGAAGTACCAGTGCAATATCTCCAATCTTACGATGGATTGCATTTTCAAGCGTGTGCCTGTGTCTTTCAAAATTTACTGGTTGTATCCTCATATGACCTCTGCAGACAGCATAACTCAGACTTTCCTCTGTAAACGACACATCTTTTTTCTTATCTGATTCTTCAAGACCTGCTGAGATCTCCGGCAGAATACTTTGCCACCCTTCCTGTCTGTATCTTTCGTATAACGGTCGTACCGGCCAGTACTGTATCTGCTCTTCCCTTTTTAAACTCCACATGGCACATAACATATCTTCCCGGATGAGAATATTCTCTCTTCCATACATATGGCGATTCATAACACTCATGATATGCACTGCCATGGGATCCGAGCAAATCATTTGCCGCTCCAAAAGGCGTATTGTTTTATTCTGCGCCGTCTCCATATTCTGCACGTTCCGGCACAATGCTTTTTTAAATTCTTCGTATGTCATTTAACCCCCATATTCAAAATTAGTCTGTTCTGCAAATTCTCCTGAATTTGCGTACAAAAATAAAAAGAATCGTTCAAAAAATTGGAAATTCCGACCGAATGGTCTGTTAAGAATGCTTATTTTTCTGAAATGAAAACATATAGCTCTGAATAACTACAGACTATCATAGCGTTCCCGCTTTGTCTATATGCGTTTTTACCAATGATATCTTTTGTTTATTTTCACTAACGGGTGGGCTCAGAAACGTGCGCCGCAAGGCGCACATAGAAAAAAAGCCTTGCTTTCCATGAAAACAAGGCTTTTTAATGTCAAATATTCAAATATATCCGACTGTCTGCTACACAACCCGTCTCACTGCAAGAATGGGACGATAATTTGCATTGCTGACCTTAATGCCGGTACGCTGGGTGCTGGCATGTACGATCAATCCTCCGCCGATATACATTGCCACATGTCCATCATAACAGATCAGATCTCCCGGCTGTGCACTGCTATAATCCACACCGGTACCGCAGCTTCTCTGCTCATAGGAAGTACGGGGAATACTGTAGCCGAAGTCACTGTATATCCGGAAGGTAAATCCGGAGCAGTCTGCACCATTGGTCAGGCTGGTGCCTCCCGCCACATAAGGGTTGCCTATGTACTGGCAGGCATATTTTGCCAGCCGCTTACCCATATCGCTGCCGGATGCATTTTCGATCACAGAAGTATAATTCGTGGTCGTATAGCTTCCGGTGGCTGCTGCGGTGTTGCCGCGCTGTGCCTGTGCCTGCAGCTGTTTTAACTGTTTCTGTTCCTGCTGCAGCAGTGCCTTGGCCACGGAAGCCTCCTGCCTTGCCTTTTTGATCTCCGCATCGTAATTGGCAGATTCCTGCTTCTTCTTCGCCAGCATGACATCCAACTCTGACTTCTGGCTTTCCAGATCTGCCTTATCCGCCTCCAGCTGGTCCTTATCAGTCTGCAATTGAGTCTTCTCTTCCTCTAACTGATTCCACAGTGCCAACACCTGCTCCTTAGTCTCTTCGTACTCCTGAAGCTTCTGACGGTCGTATTCGTAGACACTCTCCACGAAATCCATGCGGTTCAGCATTCCGCTTAAGCCGCCGCCCTGAAATAACAGGTTTACATAATTTTCGGAAGAATCATTTTCATACATCATGCGCATGCGTGTGATCATATCGTCATGTTGTTTCTCTTCCTGTGCCTTGGCGATATTGTACTCTTCCTGAGTCTGATCGATCTGAACCTGTTTATCCGCAAGCTCCGTCTCCTTTGCGGCAATCTCATCCTCCTTCATACCGATACTGGTCATGGTGTTGATGATCTCCGCATTCAGGTCATCAATCTTCTCCTGCACCAGATCCTGCTCATCCTGCAAGGAATGGATCTGGCTGTTGATGTTATTCAGCTGGTTCTGATGATTGTTGATGTTGTTCTGCAGTTCACTCATGGAAGGTGCCGCCTGTACCGTCTCCGCAGGGGATTCCCAGACGGAGACGGTGGCAGTCAGCGTTACCGCTGCCAGAAGAAGAGCACTCACAAGTCTTCTCTTCACGTTATTCACTTTTCTGCCGGCGGTTGTTTCTTTCATAAATATCTAAAAACTCCATTTTCCCTATATCCGGAGTACCCCATTCGCAAAATCGCATCTGCGATGCTTACCTTTTGCTCATGTGGTTACTTCGTAACATACATTTTGTCAGATATGCTTATGTATGCAAGCATCCAACGCATATCTTTCAAAATGATACGTTACTCCGGATATATTACAAATCACAATTATTTACAGTACGAGGGAAGGGAATAACATCTCTGATGTTGCCCATTCCGGTGATATACATTACGCAACGCTCGAAGCCCAGTCCAAAGCCTGCATGACGTGCAGAGCCGTAACGGCGCAGATCCAGATAGAACTGATAATCTTCCTTGTTCAGTCCCAGCTCTTCCATACGCTTCTCCAGGATCTCCAGGTTGTCCTCACGCTGGCTGCCGCCGATGATCTCGCCGATACCGGGTACGAGGCAGTCCATAGCTGCTACGGTCTTGCCGTCTTCGTTCAACTTCATATAGAACGCCTTGATCTCCTTCGGATAATCGGTTACGAATACCGGTCTCTTGAATTCTTTCTCCGTCAGGTATCTCTCATGCTCGGTCTGCAGATCACATCCCCAGAATACCTTGTAATCGAATTCATCGTTGTGCTTCTCCAGGATCTTGATCGCCTCAGTGTAGGTTACATGACCGAAATCAGAATTTACCACATGCTGTAATCTCTCGATCAGTCCCTTATCTACAAACTGGTTGAAAAATGCCATCTCTTCGGGAGCATTTTCCAATACGTAACGAATGACATACTTTAACATGCTCTCTGCCAGGATCATATCATCCTTCAGATCCGCAAAACAGATCTCCGGCTCGATCATCCAGAACTCAGCCGCATGACGGGTGGTGTTGGAATTCTCCGCACGGAAGGTGGGACCGAAAGTATATACGTTCTTGAATGCAAAAGCATAGGTCTCTACATCCAGCTGTCCGCTTACGGTAAGATTTACCGGTTTGCCGAAGAAATCCTGTGTGTAATCTACTTTTCCGTCCTCGGTCTTAGGCACATTGTTCATGTCCAGAGTCGTTACCTGGAACATCTCACCGGCACCCTCACAGTCACTGCTGGTGATCAGAGGGGTATGCACATAGACAAAGCCTCTCTCCATGAAGAAGGTATGGATCGCATAAGCGATCAGGGATCTGACACGGAACACTGCCTGGAAAGTATTGGTACGTGCTCTTAAGTGAGAAATGGTACGCAGATACTCGAAGGAGTGTCTCTTTTTCTGTAAAGGATAATCTGCAGTAGAAGGTCCTTCCACGATCACTTCTGCTGCCTGCATCTCAAATGCCTGTTTTGCCTCGGGGGTAGCCACGATGGTACCGCGGATCACAACAGCTGCACCGACATTGATCTTGCAGATCTCCTGGAAATTTTCCAGTCCGTCGCCGTATACTACCTGTAACGGCTCAAAAAAAGTTCCGTCGTTGATCACCAGGAAGCCGAAGTTCTTGGAGTCACGATTGTTCCTTACCCAGCCGCCTACGGTGATCTCCTTGCCGATATAGACGTCTTTTTCCCGATGAAGTTCTCTGATGTCTGTTAATTCCATAATCTTTCCTATCCGCACGCTGCGACGTGCTCTATCTGAACCGGCCCGCATCCTATTCGCCGGTCGCATACTGTTCGTATCAATAAAATTTAGTTGTTGGTGATCTGTGCATTTTCTACCAGATAATCCAACACCTTGTCGTAGAGGAAGTACTCTCTGTAATCTTCCTTGGAGGTCTCTCCGATATACTCCTCGATAGTGTCATAACCGGCTGCTGTTGCGCGGTCCTGAAGCATCTGATCCAGTTCTTCGTCACTGATGTTCAGATTCTCTTTGTTCGCCACTGCCTGCAGGGCAATATCCTGCTTTGCGGTCTGCTCAGCATAGGTAGACAGGAAGGTTGCCAGATCCTGTCCATAATAATACTGGGTAAATGTGTCTGCGTCCACGCCGTAAGCAGACGCCATGGAGGTGATGCTGCTCTCTGCGGCATCGGAATATTTCTGTACCAGTGCTTCCGGTACGGAGGTAAAAGTGTTGTTTGCCATAAACGCATCCATCACTGCCTGCTGTACATTGGTCTCATAATTCTGCTGTGCATTCTCATTCAGATAATCATAAGCGTACTGACGGAGTTCTTCCTCGTTCGTCACACCATCGATACCGAAATTGCTGATGATTTCATCACTGAATTCCCCATCCTGTGCGGGCTGAATATAATTTACCGTCACCGTAAATACCACAGCCTGTCCTGCCAGATCAGAATTTCCATAGTTCTCCGGGAATGTAAGATCCAGATCCACTGTCTCGCCGGGCATCACGCCGATCAGGCCATCCTCGAATCCTGCAATAAAACTTCCGGAACCGATGGTCAGATCGTATCCCTGTGCGGTACCACCGTCAAATGCCACATCATCCTTTTTGCCTTCGTAATCAATGTTTACGGTGTCTCCGGTCTCCACGGCACGATCCATGATACCGCCGTTCTCCGCGGTAATATTTTCATAATATACATTGTTGACCAGAGTGTCCCACTCATCCTCATCTACTTCCACAGTGTCTACGGATGCTGCCAGCCCCTTATACTCGCCCAGGGTCACATACTTGTCCACATCCATATCCTTCAATGCGGTACTTTCCGTTCCAGTGCCGGTTGATGTACCAGTGCCGTCTCCTGTATCCTTTGCTCCGCAGCCTGCCAGCATACATACACTTAAAATTGCTGCCAGAAGTCCTAATGTCTTTTTCTTCATTGTGTTACTTCCTATACCTTTCTATTACTGCCATTTGTACATAAATGCATCATAGCACCGCCCATTATAGCACATCCTCCGGGCTATAACAAGGGTGACAATAACCGGCAGATCTGCTCTTTGATACGGATTTTCAACCTTCTGGCCACATAATAATCCCGGGTGATCTGGCGGCAGACTTCCAGGTCTTTTTGAAAGATATCCACCATTTCCTGTGCTTTTTTCTCATCGTAGATCACCGCATTTACTTCAAAATTCAACGTAAAGCTGCGGATATCCATGTTCGCCGTCCCATAGCAGAGCACCTTTCCATCCACGATCATGCCCTTGCTGTGGAGAAAGCCGTTATTGTAAGTATAGCAGTTCGCTCCCGCCATGACCATATCGCCGATATAGGAATAGGTCGCCCAGTACACAAACGGGTGATCCGGCATACACGGGATCATGATATTTACTTCAATTCCGGATTTCACCGCGATCATCAGCGCATTCAGGATCGCCTCATCCGGGATAAAATACGGTGTCTGGATATAGATACTTTTTTGCGCCTTATTGATCAGGCGCAGATAATTGTCATGGATCTGCTGGGTCGTCTTATCCGGTCCACTGCTGATGATCTGCATATCACAGAAATCCCTCGTACCGGCTTCGATCCCCCGGAACAGTTCCGGGCGCAAAAACAGGTTCTCATCTGCCGCATAATTCCAGTCTAAAATAAATCGCACCTGGAGCCCCAGTACCGCACTGCCGCAAATCCGCAGGTGGGTATCTCTCCAGTGTCCGAACTTTTCATCCAGATCAATATATTCCTTTCCGACATTAAATCCGCCCACGTAAGCCACTTTATTGTCAATGACCACAATTTTCCTGTGGTTGCGGTAATTGATACGAAGCTGAAGCCTCCGCAGGATCGCCGGGAAAAATTCCGCGGTCTGCACGCCCTTTTCGTTCAGCCATTTCCAGTAGCTGTGCCGCACAGACCGACAGCCCATGGCATCAAACAGCACCCGGACCTCCACGCCCTGTGCCGCCTTCTCGATCAGAATATCCTTGATCTGATTGAATAATACGTCGTTTTTAATAATGTAGTATTGAATATGGATAAAATGCTCCGCATTCCGCAGATCTTCCATCAGTGCCCGGAACTTCTCATTGCCGTCGATGAAGATATCCACATCGTTGTCCTTCGTCAGCATGGCTTCTCCGGCCTCCAGATTATACATGACCAGATCCTCATACCCCCGGATATTTTCATCCAGCTCCTGGACATCCCGGGATCTCAGCCGGTACTCCTGCTGTCTTATATCTTTACTGATGTGATCCTCCATCTCTTTGATCCGGAACATTTTCCGCTTATGCATATCCTGTCCCAGGAACAGATAGAACACGAATCCCAGTACCGGTATAAAATACAATAAGAGCAGCCATGCCCACACACTCTTCGGATCCCGTCTCTGGAAAAACACGATCACGATGGCAAATAACATATTAAAAAATACCAGGTGGCTGCCAAAAAATTCTATTCCTGTCTTTATGATCTCAAATGCTTCGTCCATAAATACCCTCCGAATATAGTATAACATACCACGGTAAACAGAAAAAGATGATTTAAACGGAAATCATTTAAACGGAAATCATAAATGTATGGTTGCGTATTTCATCACATCTATGTTACAATGTTTTTTAGGAATTTGTTCCTATTAACTGAAGGAGGGACTGAAAATGAGTCCGGTTGCAATTACATTATTAGTTATCGTGATAGTTCTGGCTATCATCATTGCAGTATTATATTTCTTAGGCAAGAAAGCACAGAAAAAGCAGGCAGAACAGCAGGAGCTGTTAGATGCCAACAAGCAGACCGTATCCATGCTGATCATCGATAAGAAACGCATGAAAATGAAAGATGCCGGTCTTCCCCAAATGGTGATCGATCAGACACCGAAGATGATGCGTGGTTCCAAGCTTCCCATCATCAAGGCAAAGGTTGGCCCGCAGATCGTATCCCTGATCTGTGATGAGAAGATCTTCGAAAGTGTTCCCGTGAAAAAGGAAGTAAAGGCCGTTGTCAGCGGTATCTATGTACTGGATGTCAAGGGACTGCACGGCAAGACCGAAGCCGCTCCGGAGAAAAAGAAAGGCTTCTTCAAGCGCATGATCGCTTCCGCACAGGAAAAGGCAGGAGCAAAGCCTGTCAAGTAAATAGCGATTCAGAACCATTAAAAAATAGCAGATATGAGCATCTGCTATTTTTTTGCATAGAATTCCGAATCGCTACTGTTTCTCCCTGATATATAGCTTTAAACAGCTCTCACTGAAAGGTTCTCCCTCCTGGTCCAGGATATATTCCACCGTCACACAGATCCGATCTTTCTGTTCTTCTACCTGCACCCTGCGGGTCTCGATCCCCAGCAGCAGCTGTCCGTAGGGCGTATTGTAGGGCACCACATGTCGCTTATTTTCCTCGAAGATCATATGCATCTCCACGGCTCCCTGCCTGGTCAGCTCCAGGAGGTTATCCCGGAACTTGATCCGGCTCTTACAGGTTCCGTCGAATCCCTCTATATCCTCCTCATAGAGAAGATAATGGCTGTCGTTTCTCTTAAAATATTGTGCTGTCTGTGCGGTCTCCACTGCATCCTTATCCGAAGCGCCCTCAGCATCGTGCAGACCGGACAGGACGAGTTCTACTTCCCGATTCATCTTCATCCGTCCTTTTAATACTCATCAATCTTGATCGTCTTGGCTGATAAAATACCATATTTAATAATAGAGTTGGCAAAACGTTTGAACTTCTCCGCACCGTCGCTGACATAGAACTGGTATTTATTTTCTCCCAGATGAGGTTCCTCCTCATTGAGAATATTATACTGCTGCAACAGTTCTTTCAGTTCTCTGGCGGTCTCATATGCCGGGTTCACCAGTGTCACCTGATCCCCCATGATCCGTCCTACCGTAGAGCGGATCAGCGGATAATGCGTGCATCCTAAAATCAGAGTATCAATATCTATGTCAATCAGTTCTGTGAGATACCGTCTTGCAATCTCGTCCGTCACGGGATCCTCCCACAGTCCCTCTTCCACCAGCGGCACAAACAGGGGACAGGCTTTCCCGTAGATGGTAACATTTTTGTTCAGTTCCTGTATGTATTTATTATACATCTGGCTGCCGATGGTAGCCTCGGTGGCAATAACGCCGATACGGCCGTTGCGGGTCACTTCCGCTGCGGTCTTCGCTCCCGGCTTGATCACACCAATGATGGGAATATCCAGTTCCTTCTCCAGTTCATCCAGTGCATAGGCGCTTGCCGTATTGCATGCCACCACGATGGTCTTCACCTGAAAAGTTTCCAGGAAACGCACAATCTGTTTGGAGAAGCCGGTGACCGTTTCCTTGGACTTGCTGCCGTAGGGCATTCTCGCCGTATCTCCGAAATATATGATCTTCTCATTGGGAATCTGCCGCATGATCTCCCGGGCTACAGTCAGTCCGCCGATGCCGGAATCAAATACCCCGATGGGGGCATCTTTTTTCAGTGCAGATATATTCTCCTGATACATGGGATTTCTCCTTCTATCTTTTTAACATCGTAAGCAGTCTGCTCTTGAAGTGGATCTGTTCCGGATCCGCCTCCAGGATCTTCCAGTAGATCTGACTGTCGGAATTCCATTCTACCACTTCCGCATCTTTCTGTACAGTCTTGGTCTCCTCTGCCTGCTCCTCGTATACGATCTCATAAGTGGACGGCAGCATGGCCAGTTCCGGGTAGATCACTCC
>ULTA01008938.1_pt1 | contig 10538 bp, 10 predicted proteins | sample 1957181 | NCBI WGS metagenome assembly ULTA01 (sample SAMEA4835722, study PRJEB28245) | human gut metagenome | biome: gut microbiome; material: fecal sample | place: Denmark | collected 2008
GGGATTGGTGCTAATGAGCTTCCACGCCGGTATGCACGGCAATAGGATAATGGAAGTATTCCGAAAAATCACTACTACACAGCAAACCTCTAAAATCAGGACTTGGAGTTTGCGAATGATAATAGTGTTGTTAGCAATCTGCGGTCTTTATACTTTTATAAAAAACAAAATCGGATTATATCTATTTTTGAGGACACAATTTGTATTCGTTGATTTTTCGCAACTGGTAGTGTGGTCACTTATAGATTATCTGTTTGTGAGCATTTTATTTATAGTCCTGGGATATGTTTGTACTTACCTTATATGTCTTAAGCATATCCATAAATATAACCACTGACAATTGTCGGTGGCTCAGACTGTAGACAAAGTGGTGCTTGACCTAATAGTCAAACACCACTTTGTCTACAGTCTGAGAGCTGTCGAGAAAACAGCTCTTTTATTAATGCTATTTTTTTATAAATCGATCATACAAGTACAGCGCCACAATGATTGCCGGAGCATAGACAAAAATATTTACAATAGCCTGAATGAGAATACCACCGAGATAAGTTGATATAAAACCAAATGCCATTTTTCGTTTGCACCGTCCTTCCCTGTTTGGTAAAAAAGAGAATATCTAATGTATCTTTAATGATATAGAATCCTTTATGCATTGTCAATCTGCTTTCATCAATCTTATATTATTCAATCAAAATATGTAAGAAAATGGTAAGCCCATAGTTCTTGTCAGACAGGATAATCCTATCTATAATAATGGCAGAAAGAGTATTGCTGGCTATATCTGTAATTGTTCATGGAAAGAGAAGTGGGGAAATTTATGAGAAAATGGATTTGCATCTTGTTGGCAGCAGGAATTGCAGCTGGCCTTATGAGTGGCTGCAGCAGAAATGTGGGAACGCAGGAATCGGCAGTGTGGCAGGTACTTGAAACCGAAATTCTGGCAGAGAAAGCAGATGCATCAGGAGATGTGGATTTCACGCATGATTATTCGGAAGAGATCAAAGCGGATATTGAAGATGTGGTATCGAAGTCGGAATCTCTGCAGAAAGAGCTGGAACAGATCGATACGATCATTCAGAAGTTTACTCCATTGGCAGAGAAAGCAGAAACGCAGGGAGAAATGAATGCATCTTCCAGATGGTTTTATGTGATCTGGGATACGGAGCTCAATAATCTCTGGAGCAGATTTATGAATTTGGCTGACCAAAAGACAAAGGAGAGCGTTCTTGCAGAACAGAGAAACTGGGTAGCCATGAAGGAAGAAGCAACATTGCTGAGTATCGGAAGCAGCGAAGAAAATGGCAGCATTTATCCTCTCCTTCAGAATTCTTTTCTGGAAGAAATTACGAAAAACAGAGCCTGTGTTCTTGCCAGTAAGCTGGCTGGGATAAAAGGAGAAGATTTCATGCTGCCGGACAGATCAAACAAATACGGCCTGTTTGTTGATAATCAGGGGACAGGAAATGTATATAGCGCATTGGTAACCAGGGAGGGATTGAACGGAGAGAATGAAGCGGTCATTTCGGTATACCGGACAGGAGAAACAAGAGGAACCTTTACGGATCATGGAAATGGAGAACTGGCCTTCGCATCGGATGATGGAAATGTACGGGGAATCATTCATATTGACGGGTGGAAGGGGGCAAGTTTTCATGTTACGGAAGTGACTGGTAACTCTGCTTTCACCGTTGGGAAAGAACTGGAATTTCCGTTCGCATTCTGATGCGGATGAAGTACATAGATAAATTCCTGCATGGAGTATTTCGGCATTGCTGTCCCGGAAAAGAGATGACCATATGAAGCAGAAAAAACGGATCTGGTGGACGTTCAATTTATGGGAAGCAGATGCATTTCAGCAATATCTGGAAGAAATGGCGCTGCAGGGCTGGTTCCTGGAAAACGTCGGCGGTTCTGTCATGAAATTTTACAGGGCACAGCCGGAAAAAAGAAGATACGCGGCGCTTCTGGTTCCGGGAAGCTCTTCCCTTACCGGCGCGGACAGCTGGAAGGCAGAACAGTTTCGCAAGGAGTGCCAGAAAGCAGGATGGGATTTTCAATGCAGCGGAACTTACTGGCAGATATTTTATAGCACCGATGAAAGCGTGAAGCTGAACGGAGATATGACGGAAGAGAGGCAGTTCCTGATTCAGAAAGCTCTTTCCTGGAACGGGTCTGCGAAAATTTCCTATCCTGTACTGGTAGTATTAAGTTTGTGGTCGTTATACAGCAATCTGCAGAATCCGGGAAAAATGTTTGCGGATCCCGTGGCGCTTATGCTAAATCCCCTGCTGCTTGGAATCTGCATTTCCTGGACGGTAACCTATGCGCGGCTGTTTCGATGGAACTGTGGGAATACAATGGCTATAAAAGAAGGCAGGCCGTTTCCGAGAATGAATCTGCAGCGGAAGGTAAGCTTTAAAAAGCGTATCATTCTATTAGATGAAATCCTGATTCTGGCAGTTCTGGCGCTGGCATTTTCTTCTTCCATGAGAGCCCTGGCCGGAACCATGCTTTCTTCCATTCTCATTGTAGTGATTTCCCTGTTTGTAAGGAACCTGCTCAGAAATAACGGCAACGGAAATGCCCGGGATGACTGGATGTCATATGCGGTTGGCGTTGGTGTGCTTTGCATGATTCTGATTCCCTTGTGTAATGCGGCAGCAACTCACTTTCTGGGAGCAGATGAACCGGATACCGGGAGAAAACATACGGTATTCGCTAGCTATCAGGCAAATGATGTTCAGATGAGCAGTTCTGGAAAGTCAGTAGGCGTTACCGTATATACCAGTCCCATTTCCTGGATCATTGCGAAAACCAGCAAATGCTATCCAAAGGATATGACAAAGTGGTGGGATCAGATGGAACTGGAACTTCCGGCAGAGCTGGGGGAACTTCCCGAGGGGACAGAAGTGTCCTGGTGCCGGTACATGGTCCGCAAAGATGGGGCTGAGCCTGTTTCGGAAGAAAATTTCTATCAGGATGAGCCGACTCTTGATGAAGTGATATTAAAAGACAGAAATCGTCTGGTTGTGCTGGATTATGGCGGTGGTATGAATCTTACCGACATGAAAGAAGCGGTAGACGTTTTTTATCAGGGGCAAACAGAGTAAATGCAAATGGTGCAAAGGAGATTATATTCATGAAAAAAGTATTCGGAATCGGAAGCTGTATGGTCGGAATAGTACTGGTTATTTCTGGTGCTGTGATGAAGCTGAAAGGACAAACAGCGGTTACTGTCATTGGAGGCGCAGACGGTCCTACCGCTGTGTTTGTTGCCGGAAAACTGAATGGTGATTTCTCTATCATACTGATTCTGATCGGAATTGTATTGTTGGCTGTAGCAGCAATTGTTTATTGGAAGAAAAATGGCGGAAATTCATAAGAAAAGCAGCTCGCATGGTATTGGCAGCAGGAACGGTGTGAAAAGGGGGCGATTACATGGAAGAGAGTTTCTGGAAACAGACGTATGAGAAGATTCTGATTGGAATGGGTCTCTTTGGGATTACATTGAAATTTCTCTTTCTCAATCAGATTCTCCCCTTCATTGGCGCCCTTTTGCTGTTTACAGGATTTCGAAAACTGAGATCAGAAAACCGCTGGCTGAAAGCCGGATATGCAGGCGCCGCGCTCGAAGTTGTGATTACCATTGTGACAATTGTGCTTGGAAGTGTGCTCGAACGGGAGAAAATCTATGCTTTGTACGCATGGAAAGGAATTGATTTCTGTGGCGGAATCCTGCCGGTCGTGCTGATGATTTGTCTTTTCCTTGGAATGCGTGAGGAGTTGGAACAGCGTGATGAAAAAATAAAAAGTGAAGTTCTGCTCCATATCATCATCTGGTATGCGGTGGTGACGGTGCTTGCGATTCAGGAATATGAGGGCTGGATCCTTGGTTTTGTAATCGTTGCTGCATACATTGGAATCCTTGTAGAGTTAAAGAATATAGCAGAAAAACTGGAAGAGGCCGGATATGTACTGGAAGAACATTCGGTGCGGATTTCAGACAGTAGATGTGCAGCAGGAGCAGCAATTCTGACTGCGGCAGGTCTGTTCGTCAGCTATACATGTTTTGGTGCTTATCATATGGAGTGGACAACTGCAAATGAAACCCAGGATCCGGCATGTGAAGAAACCAAAGCACATCTGTTATCCCTTGGTTTTCCGGAAGATATCTTGCATGACTTAAAGAAAGAAGATATTCTGGCGTGCAAAAATGCCAGACAGGTTCTGCTGAATCAAAGCGATGATTCGCTGCGGGGCAGGGATGGGCAGTTGCAGCTTGACGGCTTGGCAATAGAACTGGAACAGGAAGGCCAGTGGAAGGTGATCCATCATTTCTTATGGAATGGAAATCCGGGCTTTCGCGGGACAGAAGCAGTACAGATCAATCCGGCATATCAGGAAATGAACGGGGGCTGGACCTCCCAGGGGAAACTTACCGGTCAGGTCCTTTACAATAAGGATGGAACTTCTTACACCGCAGATTATAAAATCTTGCAGGACGAAAATTACGATACCGGCATGAATGCTTTCTTTTACGGAAGTCAACAGAATGCCAGCATTTTCGCGGAATTTTCCTTGCCGCGGAGTGGGGAAAACTGTCGCGGATACGTGGCCTATGAAATCAAGGCAAAGGAAAGTGACTGGTGGATTGATTCCTGGCTAAATTATACCCATCAAAAGACCATCTGGCAGTATCCGGTCATCTCAGCAGCCCAGAACAGAAGACAGGGCGGCTGGCTGGACGAGCGTGTGTTCAGTACTGTGCAGGATGCGCTGCAGGTGCTTCCAGAGGGGGAAAATGAAGGCTCTATCGGTTCATAAACTCGAAAAATTGGATGTTATTGGGAGAAATATTATGACTGGGAATATGATAGGGTTTGTTATATGGGCGATGGTTGGCGTTATTATCATTAGTCTTGGAATAAGAGCATATCTTTCAGGAAAAGTGGCTGACTTTTGGGCAAACATAAAATCTATATCTGTAAATGATATAATGGGCTACAATCATGCGGTTGGTAAGCTGTTTGTTATTTATGGAGCAATATTGATTGCATTGGGATTACCGCTGCTTTCAGGACAGAATTCTCCATTTATTTTACTGTCAGTATTGGGAGTAATGATAGAAACAATAGTAATCATGGTGGTTTACAGTTTGTGTATTGAAAGAAAGTATAGAGAACAATAGTTTTTGCTCGTTCAATTTTATTCTGTATAATCTGTTGTTATTTAAAAATAAAAATGCTAAAATAAAAGTAGTTAAAATATTATCTAAAATAGTATAAATTAAGCTATTTTAGATAATATATTATTTGTAAATAAAGGCGGTGAAAACGAATGGAACAACTGATATGGGAAACAGCGGAAGAATTGGATCAGAAGCTAGCACAAAGGGTAAGAAACATCCGAAAACGGCGTTCCATTTCCCAGGAAAAATTATCCTCTATGAGTGGTGTAAGCTATGGCTCTATCAAAAGATTTGAAGCTACCGGACAGATCTCCCTGATCTCACTGACCAAGATTGCTATGGCCTTGGATATTGCAGATGAGCTTAGGAGTATTTTTACACAGGTGCCATATAAGAATATTCAGGAGGTTATTAATGAAAACAAATAATGCATTGCAGGTTCTCTACGATGAAAGGCTCGTTGGAACGCTGGCGATGACTGCAGACCATAAAGCGGCATTTCAATATAGCGAAGAATGGCTTGAACATGGATTCCCGATCAGTCCATTTTCTCTTCCACTGAAAAGGCAGGTTTTTGTTCCAAACAAAGACTATTTTGATGGACTTTTTGGAGTATTTGCGGACAGTTTACCAGACAACTGGGGAAGATTATTGTTGAACCGACTACTGCGCGCCCATGGACAAAATCCGGATAAACTTACAGTTTTGGAGCGGCTGGCTATCGTTGGAAAATCAGGAATGGGGGCGCTTACCTATTATCCAGAAAAGGAAATGCAGGAAAAACAGGGCCATAGTAATCTGGATGAACTTGCGGAGCAATGTCAGAAGCTGTTGAATACAGAGTATTCTGATAAACTGGATGAGCTATATCGCCTGGGAGGTACCAGCGGTGGAGCCAGACCCAAAATTATGACAACTATTGAGGGGGAAGAGTGGATCATTAAATTTCCGGCCCATGTAGATGGAAGAAATGCTGGAAAGATGGAATATGATTATTCCTGCTGTGCCAGACAATGTGGTATTGCCATGAGTAAGGCCAGATTATTTCCATCAGACAAATGCGAAGGGTATTTTGGAACAAAACGATTTGACAGAATGATGGATAATGGCAGTCAAAAACGAATCCATATGTTAACCGCCGCTGCTCTTTTGGAATTAGATTTCGAACAGCCAAGTCTGGATTACCACAGTTTGATGAAGCTGACAAAAATTTTAACCAGAGATCATCCAGAAGATGTGAACAATATGTTCCGCAGGATGTGCTTTAATGTGTTCGCTCATAACCGAGATGATCATTCTAAAAATTTTACGTATCTATACCATGAGGCAGAGGATTGCTGGCGGTTGAGTCCTGCATACGATCTCACTTACAGCAATACCTATTACGGAGAACATACAACCACAGTGGATGGAAATGGGCGCAATCCAGGAGAAAAGGAGATTCTGGCAGTTGGCATTGCCGCTGGGATGGCGAGAGCGGAATGCAGGAGAATTATGAACCAGATCAAGGATTGTGTGAACCAGATGCTGGGACAGTATCTTTCTTAGAAAAATGGAGTACAATTGCAACTTAAGGAAGTATCACAAATATTTTTCACCCCATATGGCCATTTCATAATAAATCTTGATGAAATTGTAAAATATCTATAATTTGTAAATAATTTTAAAGCTGCATTGCCGCCATCAAATGGCGGCAATTGTATTTTTCTCCTGTTCGGAATCATCGCGCAGATAGCTGGGAGCAGGATGGTGTAGTTTAATGGATTCTGCCACGTCAACGGCCAGACGATTTGGACGTTGTTGTTGCTGATCTCATGAGCTGTCACCGACTTGCTTTTTCGCAAGGAAATCAGTTATTGGTCAGGCTGAGAAGTCAGCAACATTTATTTGTTATTGAGTGCCGGGTTATACCTATTTTTCGTGTGTATGATATACTTGTGGTATAATCCATATACTAAACAAGATAAAGGGTGGTACTATGCAGATTTTTGTAGATGCAGATGCTTGTCCGGTGGTTTCCATTGTGGAAGCAGTTGCGAAAAAATATAGGGTGGCGGTAACGCTGCTATGCGATACAAACCATGTATTGTATTCTGATTATAGTGAGGTAGTGGTTGTTGGAGCCGGCGCGGATGCCGTAGATTATAAGCTGATCAGCATTTGTCATAAAGGAGATATCGTGGTATCGCATGATTATGGAGTAGCGGCTATGGCTCTCGGAAAAGGTGCTTATGCAATTCATCAGTCAGGCAAATGGTATACAAATGAAAATATTGACCAGATGCTGATGGAACGGCACTTGAACAAAAAAGCGCGGCGGAGCAGCCAGAAAAATCATATAAAGGGGCCGAGAAAGCGCACCGATGCAGATGATGAAAGATTTTTTCAGTCTGTGGAAAAAATGGTATTAATGGCTATGAAAAACTGTTCGGAAGATACAGAGAAACGTGTGAATGAGAAATATCAGCTTTATTATTATTGGAATCATGGCATCTGCGATCAGTGTGGAGCACCAATACTGATTTTAAATGAGGCATTAAGTTACGAGGGCAATGATCAGCAGGAATTACAGGCTTTTTTGGATGAGCATGCGGAGTGCAAGTATTTTTCTAATATAGATGAACAGAAAAATTTTGAAGAAATTGGCGGCTGTAAAAAGTTGGAAGAAACATATAATTACAAATCGCCATATTGGGCCATGCGATCTGTAGGAAGCAAATCCCTGCTGGGGCAGTTTTGCTGCAGCGCGTGCAGAGAAAAATGGATCCGGGAAAGAGAGGCCGATCATTTAAAAATTTATACATACTTCTGGGAATTGCGAGAGTATGCACTGAAAGTAGCCCCAGAACCATGTGATAATCCATCTGGAATTGTTGTGTTTGATCTGGAGACTACGGGGTTGAACAGTAACGATAATGAAATTTTACAGATCAGTGCGGTTGATGGAAACGGGGATTTACTTCCTAATGAGTATGTCCGACCAGAGCTGATCAGGTCATGGCCAGACGCGGAACTGGTGAATGGTATTACACCAGAGCGGGTAAGAAAATGTAAGACCATCAGAGAACTGATAGGGAAGATAAAGGGCGTTTTTGCATCAGGGAAAACATGGATCGCGTATAATTGTGATTTCGATCTCGGATTTTTATTTTTTGTAGGTATTGAACCAGGTACGAATACCGAATTAGAAGATGTGATGTATGATTTTGCCGAAATTTGTGGGAATTATGATAAGCGCTACGGAACCCGACGATGGCAGACGTTAGAAGCGGCCGCCGCACATTTTGGGTATAACTATAAAGCGCATGATTCCTTGGAAGACGCAAGAGCCACACTGTATATTAGGAATAGAATTAAGCGGGAAAAAGAAATATTAGATGAATTGACTGCTCCATATCAGACGGTGAAAGGAGAACAGATTTAGGCAAAATGATACCTTACTTACAGTGTGAAAATGATACCTCATTTATATCGGAAACAACCCCAAATTTTTCTGCTATCCAAGATGGGTGAAAAATTTGGGGTTTGGTCATTCAAAATGTGCAATAAAATCAAGCGGATTACTGGACTTTTAACTAAACACTGCAAGAATTCCCCCATCCTCTTTAGGGGGGTGGGATGAATTGCCTGCTTTTGATTTCTGATATTGCAATAACTGGTATGATTCTATATTGCACATAGCTGCGCGGATAAAGAGAACTTACGTTCGATAAAACATGGACATATAGAAAAATATATGGTACAATATAATCAGTCGAGATAATAGGGAAGGCTGATTATTATGAGAAAATTGGATAGCAATGCACACTCGGTATTTTTATTATATTACCATTTGATTCTGGTTATAAAATACCGAAAAAAGGTTTTGAATGATCCGATTTCAAATCGGGCGAGAGAAATAATTGAGCATATTGCTCCGAACTATCACATTACTCTGGAAGAATGGAATCATGATCAGGACCATGTGCATATCATGTTCCGTGCTCATCCCAAATCAGAACTGAGCAAGTTCATCAATGCATATAAAAGCGCAAGCAGCCGCCTGATTAAAAAGGAGTATCCGGAAGTCCGGCAAAAGCTCTGGAAAGAAACATTCTGGAGCCAGAGTTTTTGTCTGCTGAGTGCTGGCGGTGCCCCAATTGAGGTCATCCGTCAGTACATTGAAACACAGGGAGAGGATAAAAGTGAACACCGTGTACCGTTTTCGGATTTATCCGAATAAAGCACAAAGGGAATTATTTGCAAAAACGTTTGGCTGCGTTCGTCTTGTTTATAACCGGATGCTTGCTGAGAAAAAAGCGCATTATGAGAAAACCGGGAAGAACTTAAGCTTGACACCAGCCAGGTATAAATCGGAGTTTCCATGGTTAAAGGAAGTAGACAGTCTGGCACTGTGTAATGCGCAGCTGCATTTGCAGACTGCATACAAAAATTTCTTTCGTGATGCCTCAGTTGGGTTTCCGAAATTCAAATCAAAAAAGAAATCTGTGAAAAGTTATACAACCAATTATGTGAATGGAAACATCGTCTTACAAAATGGAAAACTGAAACTTCCAAAAGCTGGCTGGGTCCGAATCAGACAACATCGGAAGATTGATGAATGTTACCAGCTGAAAGGTGCAACAATTAGTCAGGAAGCAGATGAACGATATTACGTTGCTCTGTTATATTCCTGCGAGGAACCGGTGCATGAAACCAGGAAAGCAGAAACCGCAATTGGTCTTGATTTTTCCATGAAGGAGTTGTATGTAGATTCCAATGGAAATCATGCAGCATATCCTCATTTTTTTCAAAAAGCCCGGCAGAAGCTGGCAAGGGAGCAGCGTAGACTGAGCCGCTGTGAACAGGGGAGCAACCGTTATAAAAAACAAAAGAAGAAAGTGGCACGAATTCATACCCGTATCGCACACCAGCGAAAGGATTTTTTGCATAAAGAATCAAAGAAGATAGCCAATTCCTACGATATCGTGTGCATCGAAAATCTGAATATGAAAGAGATGAGCCAGGATATGCATTTGGGAAAGAGTGTTCATGACAATAGCTGGGGAATGTTTACTGATTTTCTGACATATAAAATGGAACGTGCAGGTAAGAAACTGATCCGCATTGATCGCTGGTATCCCAGTTCCAAAACATGCAGCTGCTGTGGAAAGGTAAAAGAAGATTTGCAGCTGAGCGATCGCATTTATGAGTGTGTATGCGGAAATCGAATGGATCGGGACGAAAACGCAGCAATCAATATATGCAGAGAAGGGATTCGAATATCCGGAATGATGCTTGATATAGAAAAGAAAATTTTCTGATCTTTGCAGCAAAAATTCCAACAATATCATTCTGATAAAACCGTGGG
>ULTA01000736.1_pt1 | contig 10451 bp, 6 predicted proteins | sample 1957181 | NCBI WGS metagenome assembly ULTA01 (sample SAMEA4835722, study PRJEB28245) | human gut metagenome | biome: gut microbiome; material: fecal sample | place: Denmark | collected 2008
TAATTATTTTTAAATTTTATTACGGATTTATAATTTGTAATTTTTTAATGTTTCACACAAAATACTTACCGGAAATTTTTCCACAAATTTCCAAAAACATTATAATGCATGCAAAAAAATCCCCCTATCAAATGATAGAGGGATTAATATACTTATTTATTGGAAACTTTTTCCTTTTTTCTTCTGAATAAAATAACGCTCACACCTGTAGTGGCAGACATGATAATTATACTCAAAAGTAAAAGATTGCTTGCTCCCAACATATCACCGGTAGCAACTATCGATGAATTATTAATGCTAGCTGACGAACTTCCCGAACTTGAACCTGAATTTGAATTTGAATTTGAACCTGAATTTGAATTATTATTCGGTGTATCAGGAGTAGCAACTGATTTAGTTGGCTCAACTTTATCTGTTGCAGATTCAACTGTTGTTTCAGGTGGTGCTACTGTTGTCTCAACTTGTTCTGTAACTGTAGGAACTGGAACTGTTGTCTCAATCGGTTCTGTAGCTGTAGGCTCCGGAACTGTTGTTTCAATTGGCTCTGTAACTGTAGGTTCTGGAACTGTTGTTTCAATCGGTTCTGTAGCTGTAGGTTCTGGAACTGTTGTCTCAATTGGTTCTGTAGCTGTAGGAACTGGAACTGTTGTTTCAATTGGTTCTGTAACTGTAGGCTCCGGAACTGTTGTTTCGATTGGCTCTGTGACTGTAGGCTCTGGAACAGTTGTTTCAATTGGTTCCGTAACTGTTGTCTCAGGTGGTGCTACTGTTGTAGGTTCTGGCTCCTTAACTAATGCATAAACACTTAAGTGATCAGTTGTAAACACATATTTACCATTTTCGTACTTTGCATTTACTTCAACTTTAGTGCCATCATCTTTAACCCAGAACAATTTACAATCTTTAATTTCTGAAGGAATTGAAATTGTAATTGTACCGGAAGGCTGAATAACATCTCCATCTTTACGAAGTGTGATATCATAAGTTGCTACAGCATCTTCTACTGTACCTTCAACTTTTTCAACGTTAAGATTTGCATCAGGATCCATTGTTCCTTCTACTTTAATACCGGTATTTGTATCAATAAGTTCTTTTTCAATTGGCTCCTCTTCCATAATCTCGTATTCATATTCATGCTCTTTTGCCCATTCAAGTGCATATGAATTATTGTATACATGAAGTGTAACATCTGAACCAATGAAATCTCTGTCATTCATAGCCGATATTTCCTTAGAAATATATACATCTATATGTGAAAACTGACAGTCAGTCAAAATAGCACTTTCCACATTAGCACGAGCTGGATAATAGAAATTCTTTAAAGATCTTAATTCCGAAATGGCTATTTCATCTATAATATCAATTTTTCCTTCAAAACTAATTTCTTCAAGATTACCATTATAATAAAAAGCAAATGTTCCTATTTCTTTGACATAATCTGGAACTTCAAATTCTGTTCCAATCTTATTCATAGGATAAGCCAATAATTTTGTTTTATCTTTGTTATACAAAATACCATTCTCTGAAGAATAAACAGGATTATCTTCACTTACATTAATATTTTTAAGAGCTCCATTTCCTCTAAACAAATAACCCTCTTCATTAGGAGCATCCAATTGTAAAACAGAATTTGGAATATATATACTTTCTATACTTTTTTTATAAAAAAAAGTATAGTGCTCAATGCTTGTTACAGGATAACCATCAATGTATTGTGGAATTACAACATTAACATCATTTCCTGTATATGAGGTTATAGTTGCTGTATTATCATCTTTTAGATAATATTCAAAATTAGAAGTGTCCTCGGCTGCACTAACTTCTGCAATAGGAATTGCTCCTACCAAAAGAAATATAGTAAGAATTACAGATAAAGTCCGTCCAAATATTTTTTTAATTTTATTATTTTTCATGTGTATTCTCCTTTAAAGTTAAATTTTTTATTTTTTGTGACTAATACGGAGATCCACTACTCTCCGTAATGTTGGAGAGTAATAAAATTTACTCATGGTGTAATTATACCATATTATGTATATCATGTCAATAGTTTTTATTTATTTTTAGTTACTTTAGGTTTTTTTGACAAAATTAGACACAAAATTTCAGGTTAAAATCTGAAATTTTGTGTCCATATTTATTAGTCAAAATCATTTGACGCTCTATTATCTGTATCATATAATACAACTGTACCCTTTATATCTTGATACCTAGAATTATCAATTTTCCAATCGCTTTTTTCAAGTTGTAATGTTATACTATCTACTTTATTTCCATAATTTGTAAATCCAAGATAGCCTTCATAATCCCATTGAGTAGTATTTTCTCTCTTATCCTCAGCAGCATTATTATTATTTTGGTTATAACTAATCTCACGTATAACTTTATTGTTGCTATCTTTATCTATACTTGTTATATTAAATACAACACCAATATAACCATTTGTATATGGATTTGAAACATCACTACCTTTTACAGCTATTGTCGAATTAGGAAGTTTGAACTCTCCATACCAAGCTTGTATAAATTTATTATCAGCTGTACTCATCATTTTTGAATTTAACTTAAATCCTGAATTTGAACCAACAGCAAGAGGTTCTAACTGTGCAGACATTCCAGATATATTTCCAGCTGTTACAGAATTGGCTACTGACCTGTATCCATCTTTTGGCTTAAAGTATATTGTATAATCACTTCCAGAGAATTTTTCATACTTTCCATCTGAATTTTTATAATATAAATTTATATTATTATCAAATTTTGTACCGTCTTTTGAAATATAATAATATGATGGCTGTATAAGTATTTCTCTAGTGTATCCACCTGTTCCATCAAAATATCCACTTGTTTTTAAATCAAAACTTATTCTGTACCCCATTTTTGGTGCATTAACATATGACGTATTGGTATTTTTATATGGTCCAAGAGGTAATATTTTTTTAGCGGAACTTCCACTTATATTAATGTCATTTCTTTCTTCTAATGAATTTATTTCATTAGTATAAATGTTAAATGATTTTACACCAGAAAAATATTGTACTCCTGTCAACTCATTTACTTTATTTGTAGCTGAAGTTTTTCTAAACACAGATTTATAATCTATATCAGAACAATCAGTTACTTTAAAATCATAAATTCTTCCTACATTGGTTGTCTCTGCTCTTGCCATAGCAAAGTAATAAGAATCTGAATACATATCATGATTACTAGTATATTGTTTCTCATGATAATGTATATTTTCAAATTCAGTATCACAGTAATTTGCAAAATTTATTCTATTTGTAGAAATAGTAGTATTTATATATTTTTCTTCAATAGTATCATTTTTTACTACATATTTCTTAACTGCATTAGAAAATACTAAATTTTCCAGAGCTTCTGAAGGCATATTATTAGTAACACCTATTAAAATAACATTATTCTGCACTTGTGATACTATATCTTTTCCTGCTTTATTACTACTTGCAATAGCATTAAATTCTTTATCTTCTTTATTAATTTTAATTAGTGAACCTGCCTCAACTTTGGAACCTGATGATATAGTTTGTAAATCTGTAAACCCAGTATCCGTACGTTTCCTTACTTGATAATTTGATTTTAATACAACATCTATATCAAATATTAAATAATAATAATCTAAATAACTTGAAGTATCAGTAATTTGAGTATATTGTGAACTTCCTTTTGTCCCAAAACTAACAGTAAAATCTGCATTTTTTTGTATAACATTTTGTTCTGATGAAGAGGATGTAGTATGATCAATTATTTCTTTTGAAGTAACTTTTATTGTATCAAGATCTAATGGATTATATACTATAATATTTACTTTATTTTTCACATCTCGATATCCAATACTTCCACTTGTTAATCCTCCGCCATTCATGACATTAATTGCTTGATAATTTGCAGATAACTTTGGACTTCTTAAGCCATTATATTTTTTTTCTGGTATAAATTTGTTATTCTCATCTCTATCAAAATCATTAAAAGATGATTTATTGTTTTCATTTTTTACAAATGAATCTATAGTAGCTTGAGATGGTAATGATCCATTATTATTGGAATTTTTAAAAGCATTAGCATAATTTAGACTTACTTCCTTACTATTATCAGTCACAATAAAATTACTACTTGTATCAGAATTAAATAATGTATAATTTTCATTTCCAAATATAGTTCCGGTACCTTCAGGAGATGCATCTGGATTATCCTCAATTTTACCTCCTACTAATTGTTGTACATTAAAATTCTCAATTTTATACACAACATTATCACCATTTTTTTCTAATTTGTATTTCAAATCTTTAAGTAAAATCCTATTTGCATTTAAATATGGCTTTATATTTTGGTTTGTAGGTGTATATTTTTGTATACATTTACCACTATTATCGTCTGAAGAAAATTCAGTATGAATATCTCCTGTAGGTGGATCATTATTATCATCAGTTGGAGGATATCCAGGTACATCAGCTTCATCATAAACAAATGTAACAACTGTAACCGCTTTATCATCAGAATTTCCACCAACTTCAAAAGCAGAATCTGTTTTTTTGTTACTATTTTTATTTATATCATCATTATTAGCTGCATCTGTAGCAGTCTTAGCACTTGAAACAATTGCGTTTTTGTACTTGTACATTTTTCCATTTGAAGCCATTGTAAGAGATCTGCTAACTTGCAATTTTTCTCCTAAATAAATTTTATAATACTCTTGATATTTAACTTCTGTTTTGTCACTCCTTTTTATAGTCTTCTCACCTGAATTATTAATTACACTTTTAGTATTATCTGAAGATATTTTTATTTCAGAATCATTAGATATATTTAATAAATTTCCATCTTTATCAACGTGACGTATATATACTTCTTGAGGAGTAGTAAGTTCAGTTGGAATAATTAATTGATTATCATATAAATTCATAATAGTTTGACCTTTTTTTGCCAACATACTACTCTTAACATTATCAATATAAGGTGACTCTCCACTTACTATTCCTCTGTTAGGTGCCCAATAATAGCCTTGATATACAATTTTCATTGCTTCAAATGCTGTATTCATTTCATAGTATGAGTATTTTCTAAATGAATCATTAATTTCCTTTCCTCGAAGTTGAGTTTCTAAAGAAGATGGACCATTAGTCACAGCATCTAATGATATATATGTATAATGTTTTCCCTCACTATCTAAAATAAGATCTGGCTTAGAGTTAAATATTTTTCTCATTATACTTTCATCTACAAGCCAGTCAGTAATAGTAATTGTTTGCGTTGTATTAAGTTTATCCCCAGCTAATACAAATCTTTCTTTATATGCCTTAAAATATTTACCATCTAATTCAAGTTTTTCCTGTTCTATTTTACTAGTATCTTTCTTTGAAACATAACCTATATTCTGTTTTATTGAATCTGTAAGCTTATTTTCATTATCAAAAGATATGAATCCGTAATCATATCCCATTGTAAAAACCCATTCTTCAGGATTATTTTTGCTACTACTTTTTGTGGTATTATTATAATTAGATAAGGTTTCATTATGAAGTATAAGTTCCTTTGTTTGATATCTACAAGAAAAAGGATATACATCGTTTTCTTTCTTAGCCTCTTCTTCAATCTTAAAAAAACTATCAAACTTAACTTTACTAAATTCTGAGGTTGGTCCACTACCTCTAAATGTATTTCCCATAGTTCTAATCCTTACAAATCCATTAGTTTCAGTATTATTTGTATCATGATTACAAAAGGCTTTATATTCCATCTTATACCCATAAACATTATTTCCAATAAAAGAAATTGCAATTAAACATATAAAAGTTAAAAATAGTTTTAAAATTTTATTTTTTTTCACTTTTTCACCTACTCTCTTATCATAACATCTTTTTGATCTTTAAGTAATAAATCAACTATAGTTGAATTATCATTATATAACGCTGTAGAGCCTCCGAAAGTACCTCCCATTTTAGCATCTATATATACAGTATACTTATCATTTTCATATTTAACCTTTGTATTTTCACTATTTATAGGATCCATATATAACAAATTATAATTAGTATCTGAGTTTTTAATTTCAAACTCTAGTTTCATTCTCACAACATACTCAAGTCCATCAAAGTATATTGTTGGAAACATTACAGTTGATTTTCCTTCAATTACAATTTTGTGTTCTTTTACGTAATTTACATAATTTTTTAAACCTTCTGTTCCATATAAAACATATTGCAAAATATTATCTTTCATTTCATCATAATTTATAGTTTTATAATCAATATTTAAAATTGAATCATAATATCCTTCTGCAATTTCTTGTATTTGTGAGTAATATTCTTTTTTGGTTGTATATAAATCTTTTGGAGATTTAAAATTTTCTTCGTCATCTACATTAAACTCTTTTTCATATACACTCTTATCTACACTAGCAAGTGTATATGGATATTGATCCTTGTTAGATGGTTCTTTGTCTTCACTAATATTTATTTTTTCATCATTTATTGTAAGTGTATTATACTTAACAACATAGTTTGATATTAACTCATTCATTTGACCTTTAAAAATATGTTTTTTACCATTTATTTTTTTTGTATTTACAGTTATTATTTCATTTTCTATCATATCTTCTATTGCTGTTTGTTCATCAGTTTTGTATTTATCAAAATCTTTTACTTTTAAATTAATTGCTGAATTTAATTCTTTTCCAACAAGTTTTACCTTTGCATTTGCAAGATAACGTATTACTTCTATGTATGTTGCTTTATCATCTGCATTGTCTTTAGTAATATCACTTTCTCCTATTATTCCTCTATATTTTGCATATTCAACCCATATTGCATTATCATAATTTTCCTTAGGAGTTCCTGCAAATCCTGATATGTCATACATATTAAATGAAGCTGATAAAATCATTTTTATTGCCTCAGACTTTGTTATACTTTCACCAGTTTTTGTACTCTCATTATTATACATTTTATCAAAACCATATGTTTTCATTGTTTCTTCATATTTTTTATATGGTTTAAATTTATTATAGTTTATCAGTAAATTTATTCCAAATACAGCTAGTCCAATAATAACTGCTATAGATATAGCTAAAATAATAATGAATCTTTTTCTCTTATCATACTTATCTAATTTTCTTTTTTCCTTTTTAGGTTTTGTTTTACCTTTTTGTTCATATGATGGAATTATTTTCTTATTTTTATTTATATTTTGATTTTTATTTATATTATTTTTATCATTTTCTTCTTTTTTTATTTTTTTGCTCATGTTATCATTTTCCACTTACATCACCTCTTTATACACAAATCTAAAAAACTATGGATTACATATTGGGCAAGGATAAAATCCTTCCAATGTAATATATGTATTACCTTCCTTTAATACTGCTTTTACTGAAGCTGCTTGTTGTTTTGTAAAAAGAAAACTTGGCGTAATATTTTCATGTGTAGATACTCTATATTCTGGACAATTTACATCTTTGTGATATAAATTTAAATTATATTTTGAATAATTTGGTTCACCTTCATTTTTATTTACTTTTGGAATAGATAAATAATAACGTGTTGTTTGTGTAAGTTTAGCTGTACTATATGCTCTTACATTTAAGTATCTATTACCAATTGAAATTCCTTGTACTAAAGCCATAATTCCAACGTTTTGAATTTGACTCTCCATTTCTCCTTCTTCTAAAGTTGGGAATACAAAATTATATCTTATTCCAGCCTGTGATGCATAAGAATTGTTGTTATTAGTAGCATATTCCATCTCATCTTGTATAGAATTAATTATAACCTGTTTTCTTTTATTTTGTAAGTTACTAACAACATTTTTTAAAAGCTCTATTTTGCTAGTATCACTAATTGAATTTATATCTCTATTTTTCTCATCTATAAGGGCTAAATTATTTTTAGTATCTGAGATATAGAAACTAGAAACAGGTATCTCAGTAACTTTTCCAGATCTTTTATTTATATATCCTCTATGAGTTATATAGTCATCCATTGTAAATTCAATTACATGAGTTGAACGTAAATTAGATTTTGCCACTTCATAATCATCTGTATAACTTAATTTACCTGCATTATTTACATCTGTATATAAATAATACGTATAAGAATAATACTTCTTTGGTTTTAATACATGTTTTATTACATTTTCCCCATTTTCTGTAAATTCTTCGATTGATGATACCTGAACTCCATTATAATCTATTATAGCTATAGCTGGAATAAAATATTGTAAATATTGTTCTGCTGTTTTATTTCCTTTTATATTAAAGTTATTATATAGTGAATTCATAAAAGTATCAACTGCTATATTTGCATTAACGCTAATTTTGTTATTACTTTCTCCTGAATAACCATAGTCTATTTTATTATCCTCATTTTCAACCTCTTTCATTTGATCTGAAGCATCATTCAAAGCAGAATTTATAATTTTTTTATAATACATTTCTTGTTCTTCTGCTTTTATAGTAAAGGAAACATTTACATACACTGTTATTATAATTGGTAAAGTAATTCCTACAAAAATCAATGCAAAATCAGTTATTTTCATAAATTCACCCCGTTTTCTTTTAGTGATTAGATATAATAATTTGTAAAGCTGTTATATCTAAAGAATCAATTTTTCCATTTCCATTTACATCTGATCTATTTTTTTGATCTTGTGTAAGTGATGAAATATCACTTATATATTTATTTAAGATACTTACATCGGTTATATCTATCTTTCCATCATTATTTAAATCTCCAACTATATAACCATTTGTTATATAACTATTTATATAATTAACATCTTTTTGATCTATTAAGCCATCTCCATTTATATCGTATTTGTATTTCTCATCATCAGATAATGTAGCATTTCCCTCAACATAATTTCTAACTTTTTCTAAATCTGATTCATTAAACATCTTTAAGTTTCCTTCTTCTAATACATTTGTTATATTAAGAGTAAATACTGTTTCGTCTGATTTATATCCCAAAGTATCAACAGCATATACCTTAATTTTATATGTATTTCCTTCTGAGAAAGCATCATTTCCTCCGCTTATACTGTTACCCTCTATGCTAGTACTCGTATTATCACTTTGTTTTATTATAGTCCAAAAATATTTTTCAATTTTATTATTCACATTTTCATTTGATGCAAAAGCTGTAGATACTGCCTCAAATGAAAGTTCCTGTAATTTAGTAACCTGTACTTTAACTTCTGAATTTTGCTCTATTTCATTAGTACCTAGAGTAACTTTTGGAGCACCAGGGGCCTGTATATGTCCTTTGTATGTAGCATCAACTTTAGCCCATGCATTATTTTTTACAATTCCACCATAATTTACCTGTATTCTTGTTTTATTTGAAGTAACTATTATAGCGTTAAATAAAGAACCTGCAAGTGTTGTATTACTATTTTTTACTTTTACATAAATTTCATCTTTTTCATTTAAAGGATATATTTTGTTTTTTAATGTTTTATCCATTATAGAACCAGAGGTTGTACTATCTATAGCTTCAAATATATCGTCATTATAATCAATATAACTTTGTTCAATAAAATTACCAGATGCATCGGAATCTTGAGTTAAAACTTTTCTATGAGCTTCTATTTCTATATCATAGATATTTCCAGTATTCCCTAGTTCATTTACAAAATTATTATACATTAATTGATCTATATATCCATTATTCATAACCTGATCTGCAAAATTTGTAGTTGCTTTTAATACTAAATTATATGACATATCATCTTGTCTTTCAAAAAAGTTATATAAGGGAAATAGCACCATAAGAAGTACTAAAACCATTATTGTTATAACAATACTCAAGTTATCTTTCATATACCACTATCTCTCCTCCTTTTATTTTAACTACTAACTTATTTTTAATTTAATGTTATATCTATATTCTTATCACCTTTATATCTTAAAATATAACTATCAGTACCTATAGCTTTTAAGGCATCAGAATAACTCATATTACTACGTAATTTTCCTGATTTTGTTGTTATTGTAACATTATAACCGCTATCAGAATTACCTTCATCATATAAATCTTTTTTTACATAATTTACAAAATATGAAAAAACATCACTACTTGTCAAATGAGATTGACCTTTTTGTGATTCCTCAAGTCCTGTTGTCGGAGTATTAATAATAGAGGAATTTAAACCGGTTGTATACGAAAAAGCAGAATCAGCATAACTATTAACACTTAAAAATAAAACAATAGATAAACTAAGAGCTATTACAAAAATTATAACATAAGTTGCAGTGTACAATAGTGTACTAGTTGAATCATCCATTCCTTATTCCTCCTTTTTACTTTGTTCTAAAATATATTATCTCATTATTTTTCTTTAAAAGAAATTATTACTTTATTATCATTTTTTTCTACATTAGCTATATACATGCTAGATGAAAATGTAGTATCAATAGAAATTTTTTCATTATCTTTTTCTAT
>ULTA01031053.1_pt1 | contig 10422 bp, 5 predicted proteins | sample 1957181 | NCBI WGS metagenome assembly ULTA01 (sample SAMEA4835722, study PRJEB28245) | human gut metagenome | biome: gut microbiome; material: fecal sample | place: Denmark | collected 2008
CTCGTAGACGTACTTGACAGCCGTGTAGTACCAAGCGGAGGTGGAGACGTCATAGAACGGGAAGGCCGGGGTCTCGGGCTCCACCGGCTGCTCCGGCTCGGGGACGTACTCAGTGTCGGGGTGACGCACCCAGGAGGCGGTGAAGGTGGTGTCAGCGGTGACAGTGTACTGCGCGCCAGCGGCATAAGTGGTCGTGCCGTCAGACCAGCCGAGGAAGGCGTAGCCGCTCTTGCTCGGGGCAGCGGGGAGGTTGATGGTCTGATTGTGCGTGGCCAGCTGGATCATCTTGTCGCCGCCGTTGTTCGGATAATAAGTGACCTCGTAGTAAGCAGTCGCGCCCGGCTTCTGGCCGACCTCGGGGATGACCGTCGCGCCGTTATTGGTGTTGCCGCCGTAGTTCAGCGTGCCCTCGAAAGCGGAATAGTCGTCCGTTGCGCCATCAGGGAAGCCGATAAATATCGGAGTTCCGCCGCAAACGAACGTGTTGTTTTTAATGTTTACGTTGCCGATAAACGGAGTGTTGCCATTGTTATCTTCGCCGCACTTCCAAGTGGTCACAGTGACGCCGCCGTTCGCGTTGCTGATGTAATTGTCTTCAACGTTGACAACCGCATTGGAGCTCAGTATCGAAATGCTTATAGCCTCAAGCCCATTGTCGCCAAGATTAATATAATTGTCTTTTACAGTAGCGCTCTTCACATGCCAGAGCTGGATGGGGATAATATTGGACGCCGGGGTGCCTGCAACATAGTTATCCTCCACGATGACAGAGGCGTATTCTCCAGTATCGTCGCTGACTTTGACGAAGTAATTGAGGAGGCCATAAGGATTACCAGTTCCGGCGGTAAGGTTCTCACCGAAAGTCATGGTGCAGTTGCGCACCTCTAGGTTGCCAACGCCGTTCTGATTAATGTTGCCGACCTTCAGACCGTCGCCGGAGAAAGCAAAGCCCTCAATTACGACCTTCTGGTCAGCGTGGCATGCGTAGTCCGTATTAAAGGTATTGAATGTACCGGTGAAATTGCTGAGCTTGCTCTTATCAGTTTCAAGCTGCCCATTCTTATATGCAGGATTCTGCGCCTGGATGGTCAGGCTCTTGCCGTTGAAAACAACATTCCCCTCGTAAGTACCGGGCAGGACGGTGATGGTGCTATCATCGTCAGCCGCGTCAACCGCAGCCTGGATGGTGCTGAACGCTTTGATGTGCCCATTAACCTTAGCATAAACGACATTCTTGACCGGTTCGCCGTCCGCAAAGTTGCCGCTGTTGCCGCTGGTAGTCACTTCAACGGCATCAATATAAGCGCCGGGAGACGTTCTATCAACCGCGACTTCATACAGGGTGTCCTCATAGACGCAGTCAGAGACAGACACCTTCACACCATTATCAGGCTCGCTTTCAATCGGGTTCACATACACCGCGGCGTACAGGTTCTTGAAGGTGCAGCCAGTATAAGTGACCTCAGCGCCATTGGCATGATACCCAACAATAGAGGCATAGGACCCATTATCGCCGGTATTCTCTATGGTAAGGTCCTTGACGGTAAGATTAGTGCCAGCATAAAGCGGAGCGGTGTCATTGCCGAACACGCCATTTGTATTTGAACCAGTCTTTACAAAGCTTATGGTTTTGAAATTGCCATCAATAATCAGGGTCTTGCCCGAAATGTTGGTAAGACCAGCAGCGCCAAGGGTAATGTTGTCTGTAAGCTTAATTGTTGTGCCGTCAGCCGCAGTGCTCAGGGCGCTCACCAACTCATCATAGCTATCGACTTCAACCACCGTCCCATCCGCCAGCGCGGCGGCGGGGAGCAGGGACGCTACCATCAGCACAGCCAACAGCAGCGCCAGGATACTCTTCTTCATTTTACTTCTTCCTCCTAAGTATGTTTTTTTATTGAATACGCAAACAGCTGACATCGAGACAGACCCTGTCTGTCTCGGCACAAGGGGGTACCCCCTTGAACGTGCTAATTCATAATAGCACCCAGCGATGGATAATTCAAGGATATTTTTGTTTTATTTTCAGGGATTTTTGTCAAACACTGTAAATTTCAACACTCGCGCAGAAAATGTCCGTTAACGCCCGTCTCCGCCTGTCTTGACTTCGCCGCGGGCGCTTGCTACAATGGTCTCGAAAATGAATTATTCACTATTATATTTATAAAAGGAGGCGCCGCTGTGAATCAGTCGGAAGCCACTGTCCAATACTCCCAGGCCCTCAAAGCCGGGCAGAAAACCTATAAGGAATGTGTCCTCACCGGGCGCTACCCCTACCTTCAGATACTGGACGAGATCCTCGACGACTCCATGGTCGCCGGCGTCGTGGACCTCGGCGTCATCAATATCCCCTCCGAGCAGATCGTCGGCACCAAGGGCGAGGGCCGGCGCACCGCTTTCGCCGCCGACTTCATGCCCCTGCTCTCAGCCGACAGCGAGTTCGCCGCCAAATGGACCGAGCTCTGCGCCGCCCACCTCAGCGACGAGGGCATACGTGACCCCGTCCGCTGCTACGAGTACATGGGCCGCTTCTACGTCCAGGAGGGCAACAAGCGCGTCAGCGTCCTCAAAAGCTTCCGCGCCCCCTCCGTCCCAGGCTACGTCACCCGCGTCATCCCCGCCTACTCCGACGACGAGGCCGTCGTCATCTACTACGAGTTCATGGACTTCTACCGCCTGAGCGGCATCTACCAGGTATACTTCAGCCGCCGCGGCGGCTTCGCCAAGCTCCAGGCCGCCCTCGGCTTCGACCCCGACCACGTCTGGACCGAGGACGAGCGCCGCCGGTTCCAATCCGCTTTCCACTACTTCAAGGACGCCTTCTACAAGCTTGGCGGCAAGAAGCTGCCCATCACCGTGGCCGACGCCCTGCTCGTCTGGCTCAGCTACTACCCCATCGGCTCCATCAAGGAGCTCACCGTCCCCGAAATAACCAAGACCCTCTCCGCCATCTGGTCAGACCTTAAGGCCAAGACCCAGGGCGAGCCCATCGAAGTCAGCACCGACGACGCCGAGGAGGCCCCCTCCAAAGGCATCCTCAACCGCATCTTCGGCTCCGTCTTCCTCCCGAACCACCTGAACGTCGCCTTCATAAACCGCCCGGACCCCATCCACAGCAACTGGATATCCGGTCACGACCTCGGCCGCCGCACCCTCGAGGCGGCCATGAGCCGCGAGGTCACCGTCCGCAGCTACAACCTCGAACCCGACAGCGACGTGGACGCCGTCATGGAGCAGGCCGCCGAGGACGGCGCGCAGGTCGTCTTCGCCACCACCGCGCCCCTCATCTCCGCCTGCCGCAAGCTCGCCGCGCGTCATCCGGAGATAAAGGTCCTCAACTGCTCCGTCGCCATGCCCTACCCCGGCGTGCGCACCTATTACTCCCGCATCTACGAGGGCAAGTTCATCACCGGCGCCATCGCCGGGGCGATGACGAAATCCGACCGCATCGGCTACATCGCCAGCAACCCCATCTTCGGCGTCCCCGCCGGGATCAACGCCTTCGCCCTCGGCGCCCGGCTCACGAACCCCAACGCCCGCGTGAGTCTCGCCTGGTCCTGCGTCAGCGAGGACCCCATCAGCGGCCTGCTGGAGCAGGGAGTTGACATAATATCCAACCGCGACATACCGACCCCGCGCCAGCCCCAGGGAAGCTGGGGTCTGTGCGCCGTCGAGCCCGGCAGGGCGCTCAGGCCTCTGGCCTCCCCCTACTGGGACTGGGGCAACTTTTATATCAGGCTCGTGTCCTCCATCCTCCACGGCGGCTGGGAGGCGCTGGACTACAAAAACAGCGGCAAGGCCGTCAACTACTGGTGGGGCATGCGCAGCGGCACCGTCGGCCTCAAGCTGGCGGACGACCTGCCCGACGGCGTGCGCAGCCTTGCAAACATCCTCTGCCAGGGCATAATCGACGGCACATTAACGGTCTTCCACCGCAAATACCGCTCCCAGGACGGCTCAATCGAGAGCGACGGCAACCGCTGGCTCAGCCCGGAGGACGTGCTGCACATGGACTGGCTCTGCGACTGCGTTGACGGCAGCCTCCCCGCCTATGACGAGCTTTTGCCGATGTCTCGCTCCATCGTGCGGCTCCAGGGCGTATACCGCGAAAAGCTGCCGCCCGAAAAGGAGGGGCCGCTGCTGTGAAGCTCCTGCTGCTCTCGGACAAGGAGAGCCCATATCTCTGGGATTACTACCAGCCGGGCCGCCTGAGCGGTTACGATCTGATGCTCTCCTGCGGGGACCTGAACCCGAAGTATCTGAGCTTTCTGGTGACGATGGGCCGCGCGCGGCTGCTGTATGTACACGGCAACCACGACACGGGCTATGAGCGGACGCCGCCGGAGGGCTGCGAGTGCATAGAGGACAAGCTTGTGGAGGTAAACGGCCTTCGCATCCTTGGCCTGGGCGGCAGCGCGCGCTACAGCGGAGGGCCGCACCAGTACACGGAGCGGCAGATGCGCTGGCGGCTGCTGCGCGCGGAGCTGGCGGTGCGCCTGGCCGGCGGCGTGGACATCGTGCTCACGCACGCGCCGCCGCGCGGCTTCGGCGACGCCGAGGACTACGCCCACCGCGGCTTCGAGGCCTTTTTCCCATTTCTGGACCGCTTCAAGCCTGCATATCTCATACACGGCCACGTTCACATGAACTATGGCCTGAACATACCCCGCAAGGTCCAGCGCGGCTGCACCACGATCATAAACGCCTGGGAAAGATACGTCCTGGAAGTCTGAACCCCCCGGAAGGCCGAAACCGGCTTCCCGGGGGGTGTTTTCACGTTCTGCGGCGGGGTTTGGGGCCGTAAAGGCGGATGAGGGGCTCTTCGGCTATGTAGTTGAAGAGGTAGAAGTCCTCCGAATAGCTGTCGCCCCCGGCGGGGCGGAAGGAGGCCTCTATGACGGCGGGGTCGTAGGCGTAGACATACCCCGGAAAGAGCGCCGACCAGCGCGAGGCGAGGCGGCGATGTGCGTCCCGCTCCGGCGCGGGCAGCAGAAAGGCCTGTTCCAGCCGCGATGAGAGCGACGCCCAGGCTCCGGCGGAAACCGGCGGCAGGCGGCGGCAACTGCGCAGATAGTTCAGTATCTGCTCCGCCGCCTCAAGGAACAGCGCAGTGTTGCTGCGCGAATAGCTGAGGCTGTAGTCCGGGTCATCCGCCGAGGCCCGGTATCTCAGAGTGAAGCTCAGGTTTGCCCTGTCGGGCGTCCTTCCGGCCCACATGTGGCCAATGCGCGGCAGTATGCTGCGCCAGTCCTCCGGCCCACGCCCTGAGCCGAAGCACTCCGCCGCGGCCAGCTCCCTCTCGCCCAGCGCCGCGGCGGTGACATCCGTTCCACCTGCGTTTTCGGTGACGCTTTCGAGCAGCACGTCGTTCACCCAGGAGTTGCCGCCGGAGAAGAGCTGGTGCGCATAGGTATCCGCGAAGCTGTGCAGATATATGCCTATGCGCATGAGCGCGGCGCGTCTGGAGCCCCGCCCAGAGAGCAGCGCGGCGCGCGCCTCAAGCAGCTGCGAGCTTGCGAGCGAGCCGTCCCCAAGCCGCGCGGGTACGGTGCGGCAGTCAGCCCAGTCTGCGCGCGGCGAGGCAGGCAGGAAGTGGAACGGTGCAAGCGTGAATTTCTGCGCGCGCGGGAGCAGAAGCGATGCAAAATCCGCAAGCCCGCCCGAGCCCGTGGTCACGGGCTCGAAGTTGCCCTCAAGCGGACTGCCGCCCGGACTGTACAGGTCGTGGTCGCGGCTCAGGCGGATATATCGCGGCACATTTCCGCAATACAGGCTGCCGCGCCTGTCGAAGTCGTCCACGAACTGCGAAAAAGCCGCGAGCCTCTGCGCCTCCGCCCCAGGAAAACCCGCCTCAAGCGCAAGCGTCTTGACGGCAAAATAGTGAAACGTGATATCCATAACCCCTCCGCGCCGAAATGCCGGCTCAAGGCAGGATATTCCCCCCAGCGCCAGATCATGCGCGGGGCGCACCTATAATTTGCATATTGCTATCATCGTTGGGTGAAAACTAACCGTGTCTATCCATTCGGCAAAAACTTTTCCGCAGCGCGATACAGCCGCTCTCCACGCGCCTCAAAAAACTGTTTGTACGAATTGCAGTAGTAATTCAGTCCAACAGAGCCGTCGGGCTGGCTGATGCGCTCTCTCCTGCACCCGTTTCTGCACAGGCGGTAAACCGGACACCCAGCACATTCCTCCGGGACAGCGCATGAAGCGGAAACGAAACCTGCCGCGGTATCTGACTCGGAAAACTGGTCAAAGCTCTGCTCGCCGACCCTTCCAAGACAGTACTCGTCCAGCACGTAGAAATCGCATGGGTACACTCGCCCATCGCCCTCAACAACAAACTGAATGCTGCATCTGCCGTTCATAGAGCAGGCCTCCGGAGGCGAGCCCAGCAGCATGTGCAGCCAGTTATCGATGTGACGGATGCTCACATATTGCCCTTTCAAAAGGTCAGCATACCAGAGATCGAATATGCGTATGAGAAACCGTCCGTATTCATCCGGTTTCATGCTGTGAACGTCCCCATCTCGCCCGGAATTTAAAGGTTCAAGGCAAGGAATGAACTGGAGCCACTTAAAGCGATGCTTTTTGAAGAAGTTATAAATGCTTTCCGCCCGTTTGGCGCTCTGGGCAGTGACAACGCTGAGTATGTTGTATTCCGCGCCGGCTCTGTCCAGGAGATGCGCTGCATTCATGACCCTATTGAAAGTATCTTTGCCTGCCAAGTCCTTTCGACAGCCGTTGTGTACATCAGCCGGTCCGTCCAAAGACAGGCCAACCAGGAAACCATTAGACGCCAGAAACTCCGCCCACTGCTCATCAATAAGATATCCGTTCGTCTGGATAGCGTTGAATACCCTGACATCTTTTTTTGCGTATTTGCGCTCCAGCTCCAAGACGGCCCGGTAAAGCCCTAGCCCTGCGAGAGTGGGTTCGCCGCCCTGAAACAGGAAAGTACAGTCTCTGTCGGCGTAGTCCAAGGCTGAAGCGATGAGCTTTTCCAGCGTGTCCATGGTCATGTATCCGGCAAAGCCCCTCTCTCTGTTTGCTGCCACATCCTTGTAGAAACAATAGCTACAGTTCATGTTGCATGCGGAAGAGGCTGGCTTTATGAGTACGCTCAGCGGCGGCATATTACTTCTCCCCCAAACCTATAGGCATTGTACACGCACATTATTATAACTACCACAAGAAAAACGGCAAGCAACTTATTTGTCGTCTCTGTAGATATCTTTTTGCTTATTTCGCTTCCAACAAGCCCTCCGAGTATACCCGCCGATACCATGAGCACAAGTTCCATAGGAACAAACTGGGGCACTGTACCCTTCAGGACACTTGAGGCCAGGTTTGACAGCTGTGAAAAAGCGATTATGTATAGAGATGTGGCCGCCGCCTTCTTGGTGTCCATGGAGAAAGCCAGGGTCAGGACGGCGATATTGATGGGACCGCCGCCAATGCCGAGGAAGGCCGAGCATACGCCCAAAAGCACGCCGATCACGACGACAGCTGCCAGCCTGTGAATATGATATGTCGGCAAGCGCTCTTTAAGCCGGACAGTATACAACAGGGTGACGGCAGTGATGAGCCCCAGGGCTACTTTAAGCAGTTCATAATAACCCACATCCTCGCGTTCCGGCTCATAACCGCTGCAAGCAGCTCGCAAAAGGCTCGTGCCTTGGGCAAAGCTCGGCAGCTCTGCTCCGCACATTTCCAGAATTGTGGGGAACAGATCCACAGCCGGGTCCACGATTTGGCTGACCCTCGTTCCGCCTGCAATGACAGATGGCCACCTTATTGCCAGAGGAACGTGCGCGGACGCTTCATGGAAGCTCGACTTGTATTCCAGCCCATGCTCCCCACACATATCGCCATGGTCGCTCACAAAAATGACGGCGGTGTTGTCAAAAATACCGTTCTCCCTGAGCCAGGCATCTATTCTTGCAAGCTGGTCATCTACACACGACACAAGACCATAGTATTTTGCCCTGTAACGTGCGGAGGCCTCGGCTTTCCAGGAAGGCACGGTTGGAGGCAGCTCGACGTTCTCGGGCGAGTACATATTGAGATATGGCTCTACCGACATATCAACGGGAGAATGAGGTATTCCGTAGCATATCATGGCCATAAACGGACGGTCATTCCGTACCATCCTGCCCATAAACTCCAACAGGTGGCCGGTCTGATACTCCGGCTCAAAGCGTCTGCTGGTACGTGGCGTCCTGTCGTCATTTCTGTAAAAAATACCGTTTATGTAATGATGCCCCCGACTATAGCCTATAAACTCGTCAAAGCCGAGCCTGTATTCTCTAGGGACATAATCGAACTTGTTCCCACCATTGAGATGCCATTTGCCTATCCAGGCTGTTTCATAACCCCTGGTCTTTACAGCCTGAGGCAGAAACGTCCCTGGCCAATTCAAGTTTATAGGATAGTGATTAGTACACATCCCGATACTGTGTGCATACGCGCCGCTCATTAGCGAAGCTCGAAACGGACAGCAGAGCGGAAAAGAGGTATATGCGTTTTCAAAATACGCGCCTGCCTCAGCCAAAGCATCAAAAGCAGGCGTTTTGACCAATTTGTTGCCTGAGCGGGATGTGGCGTCGTAACGCATCTGGTCAGGGTATATGAGTACTATGTTTGGGAGAGAAGAACTCATGTTATCACCTTTTATGCATCTTTTTCTTCAACGGTATTATATTATCGGGTAATAAACAAGGCCAATATACGCAATCGTTTGCGTATATTTGTACAGACGCCATCCCTGGTTTTGCGTAAAACAGGCACAAATGCAAAAATAAGCCGGCAAGGTGGAGCGAAGTGCTCCGGCCTTGCCGGCTTATCTAATTCACTTATTTACTTAATGCCAACACCGAGCCTTACCACTGTGTCAGTTCGAGGTAGAGGTCCTTATACTGCCTGGCGGAGTTCTGCCAGGAGACATCCTTGGCCATGTCGCGCTGGACTACTTCGTCCCAGTGATAGCGGTTCGTGAAATACACGGTCTTGGCGCGGTTCACGGCGTCGAGCAGCAGGCCGGCCTCGTAGCGGGCGAAGGTGAAGCCGTTGCCGTCGCCGGTGAAGTCGTTGTAGGGCTCCACCGTGTCCTTCAGGCCGCCCGTCTCGCGGACGATGGGCAGGGTGCCGTAGTGCATGGCGTTCAGCTGCGTCAGGCCGCAGGGCTCGAAGCGCGAGGGCACGAGCAGCGCGTCCGCGCCCGCGTAGATGCGGTGGGCGCGCGCCTCGTCGTACTGGATGCAGGCGCTGAAGGTGCCGCGGTTCGTCGCCTCGTACCAGCGGAAGGTGTCCTCATACTGCGCGTCGCCCGTGCCCAGCACGACGACCTGGGTGTTGCCGTCGAGCACCTGCGGGATGATGCTGCTCACGAGGTCCAGGCCCTTCTGGTTGGTCAGGCGGGAGATGAGGCCTATTACGAACTTGCTCTCGTCCTCCTCCAGGCCCAGCTCGCGCTGCAGGGCGCGCTTGTTGGCCATCTTGTGCTCCAGCACGTTGCCGAGCCAATAGTTCTCCGCAAGGGCGGGGTCGGTCGCGGGGTCCCACATTTTGTAGTCTATGCCGTTCACGATGCCGCGCAGCTTCCAGTTGTGATAGCGCAGGTGGCCCTCAAGGCGCTCGCCGTACTCGGGGGTCTGGATCTCGGCGGCGTAGGTGCCGCTGACGGTGGTTATGCGGTCGGCATAGGCGAGGCCGCCCTTGAGCATGTTGGCCTCGACATAGTCCTGCTGCAGCGCGCCCATGTTGAACACGCTGTCGGGCAGGCCGGACCAGTACTTGATGGTGGGGATGTTGTAGACGCCCTGGAAGCGGAGGTTGTGGATGGTGAGGATGGACTTGGCGCGGCCCACGGGCGTGTCATGGAACAGGGTTCGCAGGTAGACAGGCACCAGCGCCGCCTGCCAGTCGTGGCAGTGAACGATGTCCGGTATCCAGTCCATATAATTCAGCGCGGCCAGCGCGGCCTTGCTGAAGAAGCAGTACTTCGGGATGTCGTCCACGAGGTTCAGGTAGGGATTGCCGGAGGAGAAGAACTCCTGGTTGTCGATGAAGTCGTATACGACGCCGTCGTTTATATACTCCATGATGCCGACGTAGTAGCTGCGGCCGGTGTTGCCGAGGTCCATGTAGAACTCGCCGCGGTAGACCATCTTGTCCTGGTACTCCTGCGGGATGCAGGCATAGCGGGGCAGGATGACGCGCACGTCGCAGTTCAGGCGGGCAAGCTCACGGGGCAGGGCGTACATGACGTCGCCCAGGCCGCCGGTCTTGACAAAGGGGTGGCACTCGGAGCCTATAAACGCCACGCTGCGGCGCGGCAGGGTGGACATGTCGAACACGGGCTGGGCCTCCTCAACGGCAGCAGCCTCCTCAGCGGGGGCGGCTTCAACAGCGGCGGGC
>ULTA01013101.1_pt1 | contig 10395 bp, 7 predicted proteins | sample 1957181 | NCBI WGS metagenome assembly ULTA01 (sample SAMEA4835722, study PRJEB28245) | human gut metagenome | biome: gut microbiome; material: fecal sample | place: Denmark | collected 2008
TTGCTAAAGTATACTAAAGATGTATATGTATATAACAATAATGAGCTAATAGAATTTGATAGTAGTATGTGTATATTTGAATATAAAGATGAAGCTGTAATATACAATTTATCATCAAACTTTTCTGAGGGAGGTTTGATTAACAATCTATCAGTTTATTTAGAAACAACTTATGATCTTTCTGATACAGATGATAAAAAAGAATACAAAAATGTTGTAAAAAGTATAACTAAGATAGTTGAAGATGAAGAAGGAAAATTTAATAAGCTTACTCGTGATATGGTAGATGTACTTCAAGAAAATAAAGAAATATTTACAACAAAACAATATGTTCACAATGTAAAAAGTATTTCAGAATTACTTGGAAAAGAACCAACTATTAAACCTGAGAAAAAGCAAATGAGTAAAAATGAGATTGAAGATATATATGTATCAAATATAGAAATTCCAAAAATAGATATAGATGAAGATGATTTGGGATTAGACGACATAGATATATCAGGTGTTGATGATGAACAAATTTTAGCTGAAAAAACAATTCCAAAAAAAGCAAATAAAGAAAAAAATGATGAAAAAAGAGAAGAAGTAAATGAAATTTTTGAAGATGGTTTGAAAGCTGAGGAAGATATAAATGGTGATAACAATGTAGATTCCGATTTTGATGAGAATGATACACTAGATATTGCAGATATGTTATTTTCTAAAGCTGACTTAGCATTAGATTTAGATGAGGCAAAAAAAGAATCTAAAAAAGAAATTAAAGAGGAAATAAAAGACGATGAACTTGTTAAAGTAAAAAAATTAAATTTAAATAATATTTCTAATTTTATATATGAACTTCCATCAAAAACAAAAACTGCTAAGAATCAAGACTTACTTAAAATTCCAAATTATATATCAAAAATGATCCCTAATTTCTTTGAATTATCTGATAATTCAAAAACAGAAGAAATTGATGGAGCAATGTACAAAGTAAGAGAAGTTAACATTGAATTAGTTGATGTAAAAAATGGGAAAAAATATACAGATAGAAATGCTAAAATTTCATATAAAGTTGGACAATCTTATGTTTCAATTATATCTGATGTATTTAAAAATGTTGATTATGTTGAATTTGATATTGCAAGAATAATTAAACTTGACAGTAAAGTATATCATATTGAAATAATTACATCTGATATGCAAGAATATAAATTATGGAGCAAGCTATGTAATCAAGATTTTAAATCAAGTGCTAGAAAATATGGAATGATGTAAATAATATAAGGTAGATAGCAAAGCTATCTGCCTTTTTTTGCTACAAATGCTTGAAAAATGTAGCTTTTTGTTATATAATCAACTAGAAAAAGGGGAGAAATATATGAGGCTTAAAAAATTAGAATTACAGGGATTTAAATCTTTTGCAGATAAAACTGAAATTATAGTATTAGATGGGGTTACTACTATTGTTGGACCAAATGGAAGTGGAAAAAGTAATATATCTGATGCTGTAAGATGGGTACTTGGTGAACAAAGTGTAAAAAATTTAAGAGGTCAAAAAATGGAAGATGTTATCTTTGCAGGTACTCAGGCAAGAAAAAAAGTTGGATTTGCTGAAGTTTCGTTATATCTTGATAACAGTGATGAATCACTTCCGGTTGAATTTAAAGAAGTTGTTGTAACAAGAAGAGTATATAGAAGTGGAGAGAGTAATTATCTTTTAAATGGGGCTGAATGTAGACTTAAAGACATTCAGGAACTTTTTATGGACACAGGTGTTGGAAAAGATGGATATAGTATAATATCTCAGGGAAAAATTGATGAAATATTATCAACAAAATCAGAAGAAAGGCGTCATATATTTGAAGAGGCATCCGGAATTGTAAAATACAAAACTAGAAAAGATGAAGCAGTAAAAAAATTAGCCAATACTGATAGTACGCTTGCAAGGGTAAATGATGTTATAGTAGAAATAGAAAACAACTTAGACCCTCTTGAAAAAAAATGTGAAGTTGCAAAAAAATATTTAGAACTTAAAGATAAGTTAAAAGTATTAGATGTTAGGATATTTATACAAAGTTTAAATCAAAATGCAGAAGCTTTATGCAAAATAGATGATGTGATTGAGACATTTACAAATGATATATCAAAAGAAGAAGCAATATCAGCGGAACTTGAAAAATCCAAAATGAACCTTAAAGAAAGACTAGCAGAAGTTACTTTGAAAATAGAAGAAACTCAAAGTAAATTTTATGAAACAGAAAGTGAAAATCAAAAACTTTCATCAAAAATTGAAATAAGCAGAGCTAGTATTGAAAATGCTAATGAAAATATTGAAAGACTAAATGTTGAAATAAAAGAAGACTTTGAAAAAATAAATTTATTGAAAGAAGATATTGAAAAAAGACTTAAGAAAAAAGAATCTCTTGAGGAAAACAAGAAAAAATTTGAAAATGAATTATCATTAAAGCAGGAAGAATTAGAAAATGTGATGTCAACTCTAGATGAAAGAGCAGAGCAAATTACAGCTATTAAGGACGAAATAGATTTAAAAAGAGAAGAAGCTTATGAGCTAAAAATGAATTCAAGTAGTATTGAGGCTACAATTGAAGCAAATAATTCTCAAATAGAAGAAAAGGAAAAAATTCTTGATAAAAATATAACTGCAAATGATAGTGTAACAACTACTAAAGAGGAGCTTACATCTAATTTAAATAGTAAAAATACTTCACTAAATGAAATTCTTGAAAAAGAAAATAAATATAACGAAGATAAAAAAATATTGGATGAAAAATATAATGAAATACTATCTAATGAAAGAAAATTAAATCAAGAAGTTATGACTTTAAAATCAAAATATAATTATCTTACGAACCTTGAAAACGAAAATGAAGGATATTACAAAAGTGTAAAAGAATCACTTTTGTATGCAAAGAAAAACAACATGCAAAATGTATATGGTACAGTTGCATCATTGATATCCACAGAGGAAAAGTATGAATATGCAGTGGAAATAGCACTTGGTGGATATATGCAAAATGTTGTTGTAAATGACGAACAAACAGCAAAGAAAATTATTTCATACTTAAAGGAAAATTCTCTTGGTCGTGTTACTTTTCTTCCTATTAATACTATTAAAAAGGTAGATAACAGTATAAAAGATAAAGCAAGAAAATTGGATGGATATATAGGAATGGCATCAGAAATAGTAAAATATGATTCTAAATTTAAAGATGTAATACTTTTAAGTTTAGGTTCAACTATTGTTGTAGATACTGTTGATAATGCAATCTTAATGTCAAAAAAATTAAAGAATATGGCAAGAATTGTAACTCTTACAGGTGAACTTTTCTCAGCTACAGGAAGCATAACTGGTGGTAAGAACTCACATAGTTCAGCAGGACTTCTTGGTAGAAAAGAAAAAATTGAAAAATTAAAGGAGATAATTTCAAATAAAGAAAAAGAATACAGCTCTTTAAATAACGGCGTAAGGGAACTAAATATTCAAATAGAAGAAGCTAAAAAAGAAAACAACAAAATTGTAGAAGAAAAATCTTCATACCAAATAGAGATAGCAACACTTAAGGAAAAATTATTAAATATTGAAAGAGAAGAAAAGAAGGTATTGCTTGCAAAAGAAAACGCAAAATTAGCTATTGATAGTTTAAAGGAGCAAAATGAAACTTTAAGAGAAAATATTGAAGAAAATAACAAAAAGGTAGAAGAACTTGAGAAAAAAATAAACGAAAATCAAGAAATTGTTGATGAGTATTCAAGATTTAATAAAGAAAAATCCGAAATGGTAAGTAATTTACATGAAGATATTGCAAACCTTAAAGTATCAATTTCATCATTTGATGAAAGTAGTGGCTCAATTGACGAAATGAAAGATAAATTATCGCAAGATATACAAAACTTTGAAGAGGGAATTGAAAGAAAGAAATCAAGTATAACAAATTTTGAGACTTCAAAAAAGGATGCTGAAGAAGAAATAAAAGATCTAACAGAGTCTATTAAAGAAAAACAAAACTTTAAACTTGATTTTGCAAATATTTTAAATAGTCTAAAAGATACTAAAAAAGAAGTTGAGCAAAAACAAGAAACTCTAGAAGTAAAAGTGCTAGATGGATTAAGAAAAATAGATAAATTAAAAGATGAAAGAGCAAAAGTTCAAGCTAGAAAATTAAAATTTGATATAGAAATAGAAAATCTAAAAAACAAAATGTGGGATGATTATGAAATAACTATATCTGTTGCAAAAGAAATGATAGAATCTCTTCCAGTAGATGATAGTGATGAGAAGACAATTGTTAAAAATGCTGAAAAGATTAGAAAAGAAATAAAAGATCTAGGTGAAGTAAGTGTTGGGGCAATTGAAGAGTATAAATCTACAAAAGAACGTTATGATTTTATATCAAATCAAAAAGCAGACTTAGAAGAAACAAAGAAAAAGCTTGAAAATTTAATTAATAATATGACAAGTATAATGAAGCAACAGTTTGAAAAACAGTTTAAACTAATTAATGAAAACTTTAATGAAACATTTAAAGAACTGTTTGGAGGGGGAAAAGCTGAATTAAAACTTGAAGATGAATCTAATGTTTTATCATCAGGAATAGAAATAGAAGTACAACCTCCAGGTAAAAAACTTCAAAGTATGATGCTTTTATCAGGTGGAGAGAGAGCTCTTACTGCAACTGCTTTGTTATTTGCTATACTTAAGCTTAAGGCACCTCCATTTTGCATATTAGATGAAATTGAAGCTGCACTCGATGATGTAAATGTACATAGATTTGCAGAATACATTAAAAAATATTCAAAAAATACACAATTTATTGTAATAACACATAGAAAAGGTACTATGGAAGTTGCGTCATCTACTTACGGTGTTACAATGCAAGAGTATGGTATATCTAAGGTTGTTTCAATGAAGATGAAATAGTGGCTTAAATAAATTGTTATATGTATTATTTAGATAATATTAGAACACAAAAAGATTCTTCGGTTATATACAAGTCAAAAACCAATTTTGATTATCCTTTAAAAAAGATAGGAATGGAAATTATAAAATAAAAAGTGGAGAGCAAATAAGGATATGCATGACATCAGATTTTTTTTTAGAGGAAGCTGACAAATGGAGAGATGAAATTTGGAATATAATTAAGATCAGAAGTGATGTTAAATTTTTTCTATTAACAAAAAGAGCAAATAGAATAGAAAGTTGTTTACCTAGTGATTGGAATGATGGATATGAAAATGTAATTTTAAATGTAACCTGTGAAAATCAAAGAAAATTCAAAGTAATATGGCGTATAAGTCAGGACTAAGTTTTGAAGGAAAGAAAATAAAATATAAACTTAATAGTTACATGCAAGAAACTTTATTTAAAGAAAAAAACGAATGTAAACCATACTTTAAAGAATGCTGTTATACATGCGGTAGTAAAATTATATGTAATGGATGTAGTAATTGCAAAAAATGTGAAAGATAGTAAGTGAAAAAATGGTTATGAGTTGTATAAATCTATTTTAGAGTTTGAAAAGAAGTATAGGTCATAAAATAAGCGAGCATTTGCTCGCTTATTTTTCATGATAAGTGTTATTTATATTTGTATTTAGTGAAAATTACAATATAAATAGCAATTAATTTTCATTAGTTATTTTTTCCATCATTTCAAGATAAGCCCATTTTTTATCAATTTCTTTTTGCAAATCTTCAATCATCCATTCATTACCAGGCTTGAACATATGTCTAAATCTTCTTTGTAATTTTAAAAATTCTTCAACTGGTAATTTTTTAGCAGGTCTATATGTTATTTTGTATTTACCATTTTCAACTTCGTAAAGAGGCCAAAAACAAGTATCTACAGCAAGTTTAGAAATAGTTTGAAGATCTTCTGTAGGATATCCCCATCCCCTAGGGCAAGGTGATAAAACAGACATATACGTAGGGCCTTTGGTGTAAATTGCTTTTTCTGATTTTTCATATAAATCTTTTAGGTTACCAATCAATGCTGATTGAGCTACATAAGGAATATTATGTTTTACCATTATTTCTGTTAAATCTTTACGCATTTGAGATTTTCCATTTTTAATCTTACCAACAGGAGATGTTGTAGTATCAGCATAATGTGGGGTAGAAGAGGAACGCTGAGTTCCAGTATTCATATATGCACCATTATCATAACATATGTATGTTATATCATGTCCTCTTTCCATTGCACCAGATAATGATTGTAGACCTATATCTAGAGTACCTCCATCACCACCAAATCCGATAAATTTAGTAGTTTTATCATCATTTATTTTTCCATCTTTTTTAAATTTATTATACACAGCTTCAACACCAGATAAAGTAGCAGGTGCACATTCAAATGCTGTATGAATAAATGAACAATTTTTCCATGATGTGTATGGATATGTGCAAGTAGATACTTCAAGGCAACCAGTTGCAACTGATATAGCTGCGTTATCTTCTTCTTTTAATGCTCTTAGAACACCGTTAACAATAACTGGTGCACCACAACCAGCACACATCCTATGACCAGAGGTAAGTCTATTTTCTTTTTTTATTTGTTCTTTTAAGATATACATTTAAACCTCCTCCTTTTCAAGACCAAGAAAATATTTAACTTTATCTATTTTTCCTGTATTTGATATATTTATTAAATTGTTTGCAATATCTTCTATATCGTCAATTTTTACATCTGCACCACCTAGTCCATATATGTAATTTATAGCGTTTACATGTACGTTTTGAGAAAACATAGCAGATGTTATTTCTCCAAATAAAGGACCGCAATATCCATTTATACTATCAGCTTTATCCATAATAGCAAGAGCTTTTAAATTTTTTAGTTCTTGTGGAATAGAGGTATAAGGAAGAGGTCTAAAACATCTAGGTTTTAAAAGCCCTATTTTTATACCTTTATCTCTTAACTTATCAATAGCATCTTTTATTGTACCAGCTGTTGAATTAAGAGCAATTATTCCAATTTGAGCATCATCCAATTTGTATTTCTCATAAAGTTCGTATTTTCTTCCGGTTAGTTTATAAAATTCATCTGATACTTGATTTATTACATCTATAGCATTATCCATAGCAACAGATAAATCTTTTCTTATGCTAAAATAATATTTTTGAAGAGCAAGAGGACCCATTGATATATTTTTATTTATATCAAGTAAATATTCCTCCGGTTCATATTTACCTACAAATTTTTTTACTTCTTCGTTTTCTAAAAGCATTATATTTTCAATAGAGTGTGATGTTATAAATCCATCATAGCAAACCATAACTGGAAGTTTAGTTTTTTCAGTTATTTTTACTGCCATAATTGTATTATCATATGCTTCTTGATTATTTTCACAGTATAGTTGAATAAATCCACAGTCTCTTACTCCCATTGAGTCAGAATGATCATTATGAATATTTAATGGGGCAGATAATGCTCTATTGGCACATATTAGTGTCATAGGTAATCTCATTCCAGAAGCTACATATAACATTTCAAACATAAGTGCAAGTCCTTGAGATGAAGTTGCACTCATAACTCTGCCACCAGCAGCCGCAGCACCAATTGTAGCAGACATTGCTGAATGTTCACTTTCAACAGGTATAAACTCAGTATCAACAGTACCATTTGCAACAAAATTTGAAAAATATTGTGGTATTTCTGTTGATGGAGTAATTGGATATGCAGCAACAACATCTGGATTTATTTGTTTCATAGCAGTGGCAACAGCTTCATTACCACTTAATCTCTCACGTATAGCCATAATTTACACCTCCTGTTTATCTATATCTGATTTCATATCAATTGCATGAAATGGACAAACCTTTGCACAGATACCACATCCTTTACAAAAGTCAAGGTCCATACCAAGTAGTTTTCCATCTTTATGTCTGATACATCCTTCAGGACAATAGGGAACACACATCATACAATTTTTACATTTTTCTTTATCGTGATATGGATATTTATTTTTCCAGTTACCCGTTTTAAATTCTACAGAGTTACCATCTTTTAAAATTATACCGCCTAAACTATATTTTTTCTTCATTTAGTACCTCCTTTAATTTCATCGTATCCTTTAAGTAAAGCTTCCATATTTGGTTCAATCACTTCAGGTTTTTTAGCAAATTTGTGGCTAAAAGCATCTTTCATATTGTCTACAAGTTCTTCTTTAGACATTATTTTAGTTATATTTACAACTGCAGCAAGCATAGCTGTATTTGGAAAATTTGCTTTTAAGCATTCCAAACTTATTTTTGATGCATCTATAGTATATATTTTACCACTAAATCCATTTAATTTTTTCCTTAAACTATCAATATCTTCATTTGTATTTATAACTATAGCACCATTATCTTTAAGTCCACTTGTTACATCAACAGCTCCAATAAGAGAGTCATCTACAACTACAACATAATCAGGCTCATAAATATTAGAGTGTATTCTAATAGGTGTGTCACTGATACGATTATATGCAGTAATTGGTGCACCCATTCTTTCTGGTCCATATTCAGGAAATCCTTGAATATATTTTCCTGTATTAAAAGCAGCATCAGCAAGTAAAAGAGAAGCTGTTTTAGCTCCTTGGCCGCCTCTGCCATGCCATCTAATTTCTATCATTTTAAACCTCCTTAAGATTATGATATAAGTATATATCTAAAATTATTACAAGTCAAGTAAAATGCAATAAATTGAGATGTTGCGACAGATTTGTATGAAAAATTTAAGTTCGTTAAATTTTTTAGTGATATTGAATTTTTTGTTGAAATATGATATATATATTATGTATTGTATCTTGGATTTCTTATTATATATTGGAGGAAATTTATATGAAGAATGTTGATTTAATGTACGATAGTATTTTTAAAGAAAAAAAGGGGAGAAATAAGTTTTTGTTTGAACAATTTGACAAAATATACAATTTACCAATATTAACAACTGACTCAGAGGTTTCTAACGAATTATTTGCTTATTGTTTAAAAAAAGAGTATTTTGTATCTCTATTATTGTATGATGAAAAAGGAAGGGTATTTTTTGAAAGAAATATGTCTGACTCTTTGACTTGGGGATTGCCTGGTGGAAGTATAAGGGATAATGAAAGTTTTAATCAGGCAATAATGAGATTAGCTCAAAATATTAACAAAAATATGTTAATTGGTAACGTTGAACCTATTGCTTATATAGAAAATAATTTTAAATACAATTCAAAAATGAAAAAGCATCTTGGTGTTGGTTTTATTGCTAGAGTAAGAAATTTAAGTGAATTGAATCTTGAAAGGGTACCAGGAGGATTTATTGAAGTAAACGAAGAAGAATTAAAATATATAAATAGATTAGCGAGTAAAAAAATGGTTCAATTATTTATTTCTAGATTTTCTGAAATAATGGATAAAAGTCGTAATTCTTTTCAGGAGCAAGAAATATCAATAAATGAAAAAATGAAGAGGAGATATTTGTTTCATAGAAAAGTTGTAAAAAAATTAATTTTGACTGATAAGAGAAAAAAGAAAAAAGAATTTAAAAATATTATAGGAAAATATATAGATGGAGCAAAATCAATAATAGATGTTTCATGTGGCGATGATTCATTTATATTTAACCTTTCTAGAGAGAAAGATATACCACTTGTTGTTGGAAATGATATAAGTTGGAGTCAAATAGAAGCATTAAATAATGATTTTCAAGAAGTTATTTTCTCTAATCATAATGCTTCATCTTTGCCATTTAAAGAAAATTCATTTGATGTTTCATATATAAGTAATACATTACATCATATGCCCAATAAAGAAACTTTAATAAATACTTTTGAGAGTATGTTTAAAGTTTCTAAAAAAATAGTTGTTGTGGAAATTGAAAATCCAAAATTAACAGGAGGATTAGCAAGGTGGTTAAATAAAAATTATTTTATGGGATTTTTAAAAGATGTTGGAGGAGCATATTTATCTGGTGAAGATTTTCAAATGATAATTAATAATATTTTCTCTAACAGAGCTGAAATTGATTTTTCTAAATTTGAGAATATAATGGGAAGATATTATATAGCAGTAATAAAAAAAATGGAGGATAAAAATGAAAAATAGAATAGAAGTTGAGGAAAAATTCTTTGTATATAATATAGAAGAGATAGAAAAGATTGCCAAATTAAATAAGTTTTGTATTAAAGATTCTTTTTTTGAAAATGATGAATATTTTACAGATATTGATAGCAACTATATAAAGAATAGAACTTGCTTAAGATTAAGAAATACCAATAACGATGCGTTAGAATTGACATTTAAAGGAAAATCAAATGAATTTTCGTCTAATAGTTATGCAAAATTGGAAAGAAATATTGAATTAAAGATTGAGCAGTATGATGATTTTGTAAAAGTATTGGAGAAGCTTGGATTTTATAGCTATGT
>ULTA01003521.1_pt1 | contig 10386 bp, 7 predicted proteins | sample 1957181 | NCBI WGS metagenome assembly ULTA01 (sample SAMEA4835722, study PRJEB28245) | human gut metagenome | biome: gut microbiome; material: fecal sample | place: Denmark | collected 2008
TGCAATTTATATATGAGGTTTGAGTTTTCAGATAGGCCCTAGCAAAAAAGCCGATCGAATGTTTAGAGTATGTAATCTTACATGAACTTGCGCACCTGAAAGTGCATAACCATGGCCCTGAATTCACGGCGATCTTAGACCAATATATGCCATATTGGAGAGATCATAGATGCCGACTGAATGATAGCACCCTTGACTATCTACCAAGCCAACATGAGTAATCAAGGTTTTCCCTGCCTTTTCGCCTTTCGCAAACTATCTTACATCCGAAGCCTTTCTCCGTCACTATGTACAACTACCACCGCCAGCTTTTCGCCAAATCCAACATAGAAAAACAGTATTTCTCCCACTGCGTCAATAAAATCTGCAACGGAATATCAGTGCGGATACGGAGGGACAGTGGATTTCCTTGGAGATGACGATGCGGTTTGAGTCATCCATCCGCCTTACAATGCCTGTAAATAGTCGTTGCCGTTTTCGCATAATCATGGTAGAATAGTAGTAGAATACACGGTAAGGAGGAACGGATATGCGATATACTGTAGCTGAAATCAAGGAAATCGTTGCGGCTTTGGCGGCCCAATATGGGGCAGACCGGATTTATCTGTTCGGTTCCTATGCCAGAGGGGATGCTGACAAGGACAGCGACATTGATCTGCGCATTGATAAAGGAGCCATCCGCGGCTTGCAGCTTGGCGGCCTAGCCGCTGACCTGGAAGATGCGTTGGGAATCCCTGTGGATTTGATTCCTACCGGGAGCCTGGACAGCAAGTTTTTGAATTCTATTTCTGATGACGAGGTGTTGCTGTATGAAGCCTCTTGACCGGAATATCAGCATTTTAGAGCATATTGTGGGCTATTGCGACCAGATAGAGGAGACGATTCGTCGTTTTGGTAATGACTACGGCGTATTTTCCGCAGATGCGATTTATCGGAATGCGGCGGCACTGTGCGTTCTGCAAATCGGTGAATTGGCCGGAAAACTGACGGACGAATTCCGTGCAGAGCATCCCGGCGCACCCTGGCGACAGATTCGTGGAATGCGGAACATTGTGGCCCATAGCTATGGTACGGTTGACCCGGAAGTCACTTGGGAAATCCTGACAGAGGATATTCCAAAGCTGAAAACGTATTGCAAGCAGATTATTGCGGGATCAGAGCGCTGATCAATGAGAGACCGACCCGGTGGATGCCTTCTGAACATCTACCGGGGTTTTTCATTCCTGTTTTAGAAAATCCTTCTGTGCTGCGTTTTATCTCGCCACCTCAAACGTCGCACACGCATTCCATTCAATGTGGATTGTATGTATCTGCTCGCTATATTTACTTTACGATGCTTATAGTATCATTTACCACGTAATTGCTAAGAAATCGTTTTTCGATAGTACTGATACTTTTGCCAGATATTCTATTGACATCATACTGTATATTTTGATTATACTGAACTTGGAACATATAGGAGTATTTCCCATGAAAAAGGAGGGCAAATATGCAGGGAATCGATTGGAAATTGTATCAAGAGGATCCATTTTATCGCGATCTTGTAGACCGCATGTTAGAAAACGAACAAGAGGCCGCTCGCCTGCGGCAGCAGTTACGTGCGGAGCAGGCACAGTTAGATGCAGAGGCAACCTATAGACGGCAAAGAATGCTGGTATACGCGAATCAGCTCCCTTATCGGGAGACGACTCCGGTTCGTCCAATGCAGTGGAGCGCCTCTTATCCGGCGTATCAGGACAACTTTGTCAATTACTGGTCTGCTTCCACACAATCCGCTGTGCAATCTGGTGCCCCTATGCCGAACCAGGAAGAACTCCGTCGTGTGTTCCACTCTGCGGTAGATTGCACTGCGCAGTTAACCAAAGAAAACGCACCTGTTCCATCGATCATATTCGATGGATTGGGACTGCTTACTGCAGCAAATCTGTTTGAAGCGGCAAAATCAGCGCTTTCTATCATTGACACCGCGAAAAAGCTCATGTTGTGAATATGTCGCAAACCCTTTACCAGCACATAGGAAGCCTGCATCATTGATCGGTGCAGGCTTCCTTTGCTGAACAGGAAAGGAAGCACCGTACTGCATCTAAGTTCGGCAATTACAGCTAAAGTATTTTCAATTTATTCATTATTGAAACGATGATAAAGATGAGGTTGACAAGAAATACATTTGTGTGTATACTATAATTGTATCATTGATTGAAATATGATAAAATTGAAAGTCAAGTGAGGAAATTGAATGAGAGATTTCAACTTCAAAGCAGAATACAAAAGACTCCTGACGCCGGAGGTTGTGGCCTACCTGACGCAAATTCACGAATACAAAGGGCAGCAAAACCTTTTTATCGAGACAAAGGCGGATGAATTGTCTGATCTCTTGGAGGTTGCAAAGATACAGAGCACTGAAGCCTCCAACTGCATCGAGGGCATTGTTACAACAAACGAACGTCTGAAAAAAATCGTTCGCGAGAAGACCATCCCCCGGGACCGCAGCGAAAAAGAGATCGCCGGATACCGCGATGTACTTGCAACAATTCATGAAAGTCATGACTTTATCCCGCCAAAGCCGTCTATCATTTTGCAGCTTCATCGGGATCTGTACAAGTACAGCGGTAAGTCCATCGGCGGCAGCTTCAAAAACTCGGACAATGTGATTGCCGAGGAATTGCCGGACGGCCAGCAAATCGTTCGGTTTGAGCCTGTACCAGCATGGGAAACACCGGAGACCATTGCTGCATTGTGCAATGCTTTTGAAGCGGCAATGCAGGATGCAGAGCTTGACCCGCTGCTGCTGATTCCCATTTTTATACTGGACTTCCTCTGTATCCACCCCTTCAACGACGGTAACGGCCGCATGAGCAGGCTTCTGACGCTGCTGCTTTTATACCGTTCCGGCTATATCGTGGGCAAATATATCAGTATCGAAAAGCTGATCTCCGACACCAAGGAGACCTATTACGAAGCCCTGCAAGCCAGCTCTTATAACTGGCACGAAGGCACGAACGATTATGCATCCTTTGTCACCTATATGCTGGGCGTTCTGGCGGCGGCATACCGGGATTTTGAAAGCCGGATCGAGCTGCTGACCACCAAGGGGCTTTCCAAGCCCGACCGGGTGCGGGAGATCATCAAAAATCACCTCGGAAAGATCACCAAAAGTGAAATCATGGCCGCATGCCCGGATATCAGTCAGATTACCGTCCAGCGGGCGCTGGCAGAGCTGCTGAAATCCGGCGAGATCATCAAACTCGGCGGTGGCCGCTACACATCTTACACTTGGAACAGGGAGAGAGAATAAATGATTACAGGCGAACTGAAAAATAAAATTGACAGCCTTTGGGATATTTTTGCGGCGGGCGGTCTGGTGAATCCGTTGGATGTGATCGAGCAGATCACCTATCTGATGTTCATTCACGACCTGGATGATTCGGACAATCTCCGGGCAAAAGAGGCCGCCATGCTGGGGCTGCCTTATACCAGCATCTTCACCGATGAGGTGCAGGTGGGCGAGCGCACCATCGACGGCCGGCAGCTCAAATGGAGTGTATTTCATGACTTTCCTGCAGGGAAAATGTACTCCGTCGTGCAGGAGTGGGTGTTTCCCTTTATCAAAAACCTCCACGGCGACAAAAACAGCGCCTATTCCAAGTACATGGATGACGCCATTTTCAAGCTGCCCACGCCGCTACTGCTTTCCAAGGTGGTGGATGCGCTGGACGAGATTTACCGCCTGATGAGCGAATCCCAGGCGGTGGACGTGCGCGGCGACACCTACGAATATCTGCTCAGCAAAATCAGCCAGTCCGGCCGCAACGGTCAGTTCCGTACCCCGCGTCATATCATCCGCATGATGGTGGAGCTGATGGACCCGAAGGCCGATGACGTCATCTGCGACCCGGCCTGCGGCACCTCCGGTTTTCTTGTTTCGGCGGGCGAGTATCTGAAAGAAACCCGGAAAGAAGAAATCTTCTTCAACCGCCAGAAGAAAGACCATTATATGAACCATATGTTCTTCGGCTACGACATGGATCGCACCATGCTCCGGATCGGCGCGATGAACATGATGACCCACGGCATTGCGAGTCCCTTTATCGAGTATCGGGACAGCCTGTCCGACCAGAATCCGGACAAGGAGAAATACTCTCTGATTCTTGCCAACCCGCCATTCAAAGGCAGTCTGGATGCTGATACCGTGTCAGCAGATTTGCTGAAGGTCTGCAAAACCAAGAAAACCGAGCTGCTGTTTCTGGCCCTGTTCCTGCGGATGCTGCGCATCGGCGGGCGCTGCGCCTGCATCGTGCCGGACGGCGTGCTGTTCGGTTCGTCCACCGCGCACAAGGCTATCCGCAAGGAGCTGGTGGACGGCAACCGGCTGGAGGCCGTGATCTCCATGCCTTCCGGCGTGTTCAAGCCCTACGCCGGCGTGTCCACTGCCATTCTGATTTTCACCAGAACCGGCCACGGCGGCACGGATAATGTGTGGTTCTACGACATGACCGCTGACGGCTTTAGTCTGGATGATAAGCGAAGCCCGGTGACGGACAATGACATTCCCGATATCATTGCCCGCTTCCGCAATTTGGAGGCAGAAAAAGACCGCCGGCGCACGGAAAAATCCTTCTTCGTACCCAAGGCGGAAATCGTGGACAACGGTTATGACCTGTCCATCAACAAGTACAAGGAAGCGGAGTATAAGCCTGTGGAGTATCCGCCTACCAGTGAGATTATGGCGGAGCTGCGGAGGCTGGAGAAGGAAATTGGCGAGGAAATGAGCAAGTTGGAAGAACTGCTGGAGCAGGAATAATTCGGATTTGTGGGGATGTAGGATGGAATATATAAAACTCTGTGATATATGTGACTTTCAAGGCGGTTCACAGCCGCCAAAGGACGAATGGTCGTTTGAACCAAGGGACGGCTATATTCGAATGCTTCAAATCAGAGACTTCACACAGGGCGAACGAGTAACACCAGAGTATATAAAAATCACAAAGACGACAAAAGTTTGTAAGGCTGACGACATCCTAATTGCGCGGTATGGGGCATCACTCGGTAAGATACTCACGGGACTCTCTGGCGCATATAATGTAGCAATTATGCGGACAATTCCGAATACTAAGCTGTTAGAGAAGAAGTATCTTTATTATTATTTGAAATCTTCTACTTTCCAGACATTCCTTTTGAATATAGGAAACCGTGCTGCGCAGGCGGGGTTTAGCAAGAAGGATTTAGAAGAGTTACGAATTCCCAATATATCACGCGAAGCGCAATGTGAAATTGTTAGTATCCTTGAGAGAGTTGAAGCAATTATTTCCACACGTCAACAGCAGCTCCAAAAACTAGACGACCTCGTCAAAGCCCGATTTGTCGAATTGTTTGGGGATTCAGAATTCAATACGATGCAATGGCCAACTACGGAATTATCTGAGCTATGCAATGTCGGTTCCAGTAAAAGAATATACCAAAGCGAACAAAGTGCCGAAGGTGTTCCCTTCTTGCGGATTTCAGATTTGAATGAGCGTATTGACAATGTGAAAAACGTTCCTGAGTTGTTTATTCCAACCACGAAGTACAATGAACTAAAGGAGGCTGATTTGGTTCCGACTGCTGGTGATATTCTTCTGACTTCAAGAGGAACGCTTGGCAGATGTTACATCGTTAGACAAGAAGATGAATTCTATTTTCAAGATGGGATGATAAGCTGGCTCTCTGATTTGAACAATCAAATTACGAGTGTGTATTTATCTCAGTTGTTTGCAATGTCAGGAATTCAGAAGCAAATTGCAAGTTTGCAAGCGGGGTCAACGGTAGCCTACTTGTCAATATCAATGCTGAAAAAGCTTAACATTATGTTACCACCACTTGACCGACAGAAGCAATTTTCGGCTTTTGTTCAACAGACCGACAAATCAAAAGCTGTCATACAAAAAGCTCTAGACGAAGCACAGCTACTATTTGACAGCCTGATGCAGAAATATTTTGGATAGGGAGAGATATATGAAAATTACATTTATGGTTGGAAACGGCTTCGACATAGGACTGGGTATAGAGTCATCGTATATTGCTTTTTATAATTGGTATTGCAAAAGGCCGTCTAAAGAAGAGCATATTCAGATGTTCAAAAAAGACATAATGAATGACATGAGTCGCGATATCCCTGCTGACGAAAAAACGTGGGCAGATTTTGAACTAGGGCTTGGAGAATATACGGCCAATTTTACAAAAGATACTGTTGACAAATTTATAGAATGCTATGGAGATGCGCAGGAAAACATTGCAGCATATCTCAAAGAACAGGAAATATCCTTTAGCCCAGAAATATACCCCGAAGAATCATATACTTCTTTTCGGAAGAGTATAGTGAATTTTTACGAAGAAACCTCAGATAGCGAAAAGAATAGAATTAAAGAATCTCTAGACAGTGTTGCGACGGAAGACAGGGAAGTGACTGTTGTATCTTTTAACTATACTAACTCACTTGAGCAAATTTGGGAGAAAATACCAGATGAACCTTTGGCAACCTGGGCGGTTGGCAATGGTAAACGCGTCTATCGTATAAACAGGAATATAATTCATGTGCATGGGACAACTACAGCATTTCCGATACTGGGGGTAAACGATGATTCGCAGATTAAAAATAAGGAATTGCTCGACACACCGCAATTCAGAGAAATGCTAATCAAAGCAGATTGCGTAAATGCATTAGGGCAACTCTGGCACGATCGCGCAAAAGCACAGATTGAGAATAGCCGGTTTATATGCATATTGGGAATGTCTTTAGGCGCGTCTGACACAAAGTGGTGGAAGCTGATTGCTCAATGGCTCGCAAGCAATGATAAAAGGCATGTGATTGTATACTGGTATGAGAAAAATCCCCCTAATGGAATTTCAATTATTAGACAAATTCGCTGCATCAACAGCGTAAAAGACAAATTATTATCATACTCAAATTTATCCGATGCAACCAAAGGACAGATTCGTGACCGTATCCACGTCGTAATAAATACAAGTAAGTTCTTGCAGTTGAAAAAAGCTACTCCGGCGCCCCCAGAAGCTCAAACATTGGAGAATATTCCAGCAGCTGTTAGATGACTGGATGGAATAGGTTACAGCCATACATTTTTGATTTTTTCATTAGGGAGAACTTTTACATACTGACCGCAGTTGAATGAAGTGCGCAAGCTCTAGTATTTGTTCCTGCGAAGCCATCCCGTCAAAATCTATAAACAGCGCATCATCGGCTCGTTCATTATTGATTTTTTAAGCTGCCGGATACACAGCAGATCAGTTAAAGGATCTTTGACAATATAGCTTTGAAGAGGTATCGACCATGACCAACTTTGACATTTTCCCATCCACCCCGCAGTTTGAGCCTTTCGCCTCCGTTGCCGTCTCCGCCGAGCGGATTCTACATATTGACCCCTCCGCCTGTGTGCTGAACTGCCGCAGGGCGATGGAGTTTGCCGTGAAGTGGATGTATTCCGTGGACAAGGGGCTGGTCATGCCTTATCAGGATTCTTTGGTGAGCCTCATGAATGCCGAGGACTTCCGGGACATCGTGGGCGCGGACATCTGGCGGCGGATGGATCTGATCCGCCGCATGGGCAACAACGCCGCCCACACCGGCAGGAAAATCACCGAGGAGCAGGCGGTGCTGTGTCTGGAAAATCTCTATGTCTTTCTGGACTTTGTGGCGTACTGCTATGGTGAGAACTACACAGAGGGACATTTTGACCGCAGCCTGCTGCAGCAGCCCGCCGCGCCCGCTCCGCGAGGGGACTCCCGGGGAGCAGCCGACATTGATCTTGCCGCGCTGATGGCGGAGAATGCTGCGCTGAAGGAGGAACTCACCGCCCGCCGTGCCGAGCAGCAGCAGACCTATGTGCCGAAGCCCCTCGACCTGTCTGAATACAAGACCCGCAAGCTGTATATCGACACTATGCTGGAAGACGCAGGCTGGACGGAGGGCAAGGACTGGCTGAATGAAGTCGAGCTGCCCGGTATGCCCAACAAGTCCGAGGTAGGCTATGCGGACTATGTGCTCTACGGTGACGACGGCCGCCCGTTGGCTGTGATTGAAGCCAAGCGCACCTGCACAGATGTGGCCAAAGGCCGCCAGCAGGCAAAGCTCTACGCCGATCTGTTGGAGAAAAAATATCACCGCCGCCCGGTCATCTTCCTGACCAACGGCTTTGAAACCCACATCACGGACAATCTGTACCCTGAGCGCAGGTGTGCCGCGATTTATTCCAAGCGCGATCTGGAGAAGCTCTTCAATCTTCAAACCATGCGGACGAGCCTCAAAAATATCATGGTGAACCGCAATATCGCCTGGCGCTACTATCAGGAGGGCGCGATCAAGGCCGTCTGTGATGCCTTTGCCCGGAATCGCCGCAAGGCGCTGCTGGTCATGGCTACCGGCTCCGGCAAGACGAGGACGGTCATTGCCCTGTGCGACGTGCTGCTTCAGCATGGCTGGGTGAAAAACATCCTGTTTCTTGCCGACCGCAACAGTCTGGTCACGCAGGCAAAGCGCAGCTTTGTGAATCTGCTGCCCAATCTCTCCGTTACTAACCTCTGCGAAGAGAAGGATAACTACACCGCTCACTGCGTCTTTTCGACCTATCAGACCATGTACAATGTCATTGACAGCGTGCAGGATGAGGACGGCAAGCTCTTTACCTGCGGACACTTTGACCTTGTGATCTGCGACGAGGCGCACCGCTCGGTGTATAACAAATACCGGGATATTTTCAACTATTTCGACGCGCCGCTGGTGGGACTGACGGCCACGCCCAAGGACGAGATTGACAAGAACACTTATGAGATATTTGAGCTGGAAAACGGCGTCCCCACCTATGGCTATGAACTGGCGCAGGCGGTAAAGGACGGGTATCTGGTGGATTTCCTGTCGGTAGAGACGAAGCTGAAATTTATTGAGCAGGGTATTGTCTACGACGAGCTTTCCGACGAGGACAAGCAAATCTATGAGGACACCTTTGAGGATGAAAACGGAGAATTACCGGAGCGCATTGCGTCCTCGGCACTGAATGAATGGATTTTCAATGAAGACACCATCCGACAGGTACTGAACACGCTGATGACCCACGGTCTGACCATCGACTATGGCAATAAACTGGGCAAGACGATCATCTTTGCAAAGAATCACACCCATGCGGAGAAAATCCTCGCGGTTTTCAATCAAGAATATCCGCACCTTCCCGGCTTTGCCAAGGTGATCGACAATTACATGACCTATGCGCAAAGTGCCATTGACGAATTTTCTGACCCGAAGAAACTGCCTCAAATCGCTATTTCCGTGGATATGCTGGACACCGGCATTGACGTGCCGGAAGTGCTGAATCTGGTGTTCTTCAAAAAGGTCATGAGCAAAGCGAAGTTCTGGCAGATGATCGGACGCGGCACCCGTCTGTGCCCGGGGCTGCTGGATGGTAAGGATAAGGACAAGTTCTATATTTTTGACTTCTGCGGCAACTTTGAGTTCTTTCGCATGAACAAGGGCAGACCTACCGCCAATATGATCGCCCTGCAAGGTGCGATCTTCTATCTGAAGGCCCAAATTGCCTTCAAATTGCAGGACTTGGCGTATCAGACAACGGATCTGATTGCCTTCCGCAAGACGCTGGTGGATGACATGGTGCGCAAGGTGCGGGAACTGAACAAAGAGAACTTTGCTGTCCGCCAGCATTTGAAATATGTAGAGCGGTATGCCGAACCGGACAGCTACAACGCCCTGACCTATGAGGATACCTTGATTATGGGACAGGAACTTGCGCCGCTTATTACACCGGATGAGGATGATGCCAAGGCACTGCGGTTCGACGCACTGCTGTACGGCATCGAGCTTGCGTACCTGGCGGGAAAGAAGTACGGCAAGGCGCGGAGTGATCTGTTCAAAAAGGTTTCTGCCATCGCATCTGTGGCAAATATCCCGGAGATCATGGTGCAGGCGGAACTGATCAACAAGATCCTGCACACAGATTATGTGGAGACTGCCGGAATCTGTGAATTTGAGCATATCCGGGAGAATCTGCGCGACCTTATTAAGTATATTCCGATTGGTAAGGTGCACTATGATACAAATTTCGATGACGAAATTCTGTCTGTAGACTGGAAAGAATCTGAGCTGGAGAACGACGATCTGAAGAACTACAAGGCCAAGGCGGAGTTCTACATACGTCAGCACATGGATGATGCCGTCATTGCCAAGCTAAAGGGGAATATTCCGTTGACTGCGGAGGATGTACAGGCACTGGAGAAAGCACTCTGGAGCGAGGTCGGTACGAAACAGGATTATGTGGCTGAGTACGGCCAGAAGCCGCTGGGCGAGTTTGTGCGCGAAATCGTCGGACTTGATATGAACGCAGCAAA
>ULTA01021191.1_pt1 | contig 10370 bp, 10 predicted proteins | sample 1957181 | NCBI WGS metagenome assembly ULTA01 (sample SAMEA4835722, study PRJEB28245) | human gut metagenome | biome: gut microbiome; material: fecal sample | place: Denmark | collected 2008
TTATGCTGATTTGCGTATTTTTATTATGCGAATTAGCATAAGCATTTTGACATATTTACTATTATACAATATAATTAGGTTAATAATGTAAAAAGGAGGTTTTATAATGGATTTAAGATCTTTTAGAGAGGATAAACTAAAAATAAAAAGCCAATCTGCTTTTGCAGAGTTAATTGGTGTGGATCAATCTAGTATATCACGCTGGGAAAAAGATTCTGATAGTATTCCGTTTCAGGTTATTCAGAGAATCCTCGAAAAAACAGGTGCTTCTTATGAAGAACTTACAGGTTGGAAAAAGCCAATTCCTAAACCGCTTGATGTAAAAAATACTTGGAAAAAGGCAGATCTTACTAAATATACATTGAATGAATATATTACCAATTTACTAAAACAAATTGATTTACCAGAAGAACAAAAGAGCGCATACATAGATGATTTGTGTGCAGGGATAAAAGCTAGTCTTATTAAACCTAAGGTTGCAATAGTTGGTCGTTCTGATACAGGTAAAAGCACCTTAATTAATGCACTTCTGGGTAGTGATAAAATGCCTACCTCATGGACACCTACGACTTCGATTGCCGTTTATATTAAACACATTTCTGAACGTCCTGCTTTTATTGAAGAAGATGCATGGGTATTCGCCAGTCATCATGATAATGAAAATATGTGGGACGAACGAAAACTTTATGACGAAGCGTATTGTCGTTCTTGGAAAATTGCAGCTGGTGGAATTGAGATTCTCCAATCTTTTGGTACTCGCCAAGGTGAAAATTACGATAAAGAAGCCGGGAGTGCGGTGATCTTCATTGATGCACCTATTCTAAAGACATGCAACATCGTTGATCTGCCAGGCTTTGGTACTGAAGAAAAAAATGATGATGAAATAACTTTTAGCGTTGCACAAAAGGCTGATGTAATAATTTATCTGTCTCAGGCAAACGGGTTTATGAGAATTGAAGATATTACATATCTCAAACGTAATATCTGTGAATTACCTGTATGGGAAAATAAAAGTAGTAATAATCTTCTTCCTCTATCGAATTTGTTTATCGTTGCGTCTCAAGCACACGTAGTTAATAATGGTAATCGTATCCAGCTATCTGAAATACTTGATGTTGGTTGTAAAAATCTACTTAAAACGATTCCGCGAGGATACTGGAGCGAACGCGAAAAAGCTTCTGGTTATATTTATTCGGAAGATAGTTATGCAGAACTTCGTGCGCGATTCTTTGCTTATACAACTGATATTCCTGATATTTGCAAACAATTCAACGAGGAATTGACAAAACTTCTTGAAGTTTTACCAATTATTATCAACAAGAAAATAAAAACGTTTGTTAGATGTTATGTAGCTTCTCGCAAACCTAATTTAACTAAAGAAATTCAAAAATATGAGAGAATTATTGAAGAAAGAGATAGATATGAAATTTTGCTGAAAGAAATTGAAAAGAATGAGTCTTCAAGAATTCGTGACAATGATATTAGAAAAAAAGAAGTACGTGATGAAATATCTCATTTACGAAAAGAATCGATTGATGAATTTACAACTTATATCTCTAGTATAATCAATGTTGATGCATTGATTACGCTTATGCGTGAAAGGGGAATAAAAAATAAAAGAGAAGATGTTGAACTGTTTGCTAGTTCTTTACAGAGTATGTTACAGGAAAAGTGCGAATCTATACTGAAAACAAAATCTGAAAAACTATCTGAAAAAACAAAGAAGTATATAGTTGATTTCTCAGATAGTATTGCAAAACCTTTTAGCGACAATAATATTAATATTGATTTTGATGCAGGTTGGACATTTATATCTGCGTTATCTAAAATAGGTATAGTCGGTGGTTTTGGAACATTACTTTCTGGTACAATTTCTCGTGTTCTTTTTGGGCCTATTGGTATAGCGTTTAGTCTTCTTATTGTTGCTGGTCTTGGCATTGTAAAACTTTTCGGTGGCGGATGGGAAAAGAACGTTGCTAAGAATATTATTTTAAAATTTGAAGAAAAAGAGATTGCTGTCGAATATATGTCGGGAATCAGTAAATACTGGAAACAGACTGAAATTGTGTTCGATCAGGCTTCTGCCCAATTAGATGAAAATTGGAATGCTTATGTTAAAAATTTAAAAGAAACCGTTAATAGTTATGATATTAATGAAATTCAAAATAAGATTATTGTTCTTAAATATATATCTGATTTTTTCGACAATATTCCATTGTAATTTGTTAGTTTATAAATGGAATATACATGAAGGAGGTTAATTTTATGCTAGAACTTTTTAATAGCTATAAAGACGCCGGAAAGCTTTCAGAAGCTTTGTTGGTTGGTCGTAATATATTTAACCGAAAACCTGACAATGATGAAATTTTTGACGTATACTATTCTTTTCTTTGTACACTTGCTGAAACTCTACCATCTATTGTAGATAGATCTCATTTTGCTGATGAAGCAAGTATGGTTTTGGCTTTTTATACTGAAAATGCAGTTTTGTGTGAGTCGGTTGTATCGAATATCCTGACGTGCCAATCTCGTCTTAATAATATTTATAGTGAGATTAACCGTGTTCAACAGGAAAAAGATGAAAAAAATAAGAAAAAAATTGAGTCTCATAACTTTGAGTGTTTAAAAAATTTTTATATGCTTAAAGATAAATTACAGGCCGTATCTACGCAGGTAGATTTTGATGCTATTTTAGCTCAACTTAGACAAGTTGATACCGATATCATCAAAGATAATTTTACAAATGAACAGAGTGAAAGTTATGATAAACTTACCAAAGATTATACAGATTTGATCAGTATAAAGATGCGTGAATTGGAATATAAAAATAATGTTGCTTATAATAGGAAAGCGGCAGACTCATTCGCTATGGCATTTAAAGAATTTTGTAGTAATGAAGATAAGTATAAGAACCAAACACAACTATTTTCACTGGTGTCTAAAACACTTTTTGCCTACGATGTTTCTCGTCTATTTAATGAAACTTTGATTTACTATAACCATGTATATTCTTATATCTTTAGTAAACTCGATGATGATGGTAAGCTTGCTATTACAAGATTTTCTATTGAGTGCGAACGGAATTTGAGGTGATTATATGCTTACGGTTTTAAAAAATAATCGTAGCCTCACTTTTTATCAAAAAATACAAATTTCACATGAAAGCAAAATATCGGCAGTTTATTCTGGAGGTCTAGGAGCAACAGCGATTGCAAGGATGTCTTTTCAAACAGCAACAACAACAACGGGATATAATGTGCAGCTTCAAAATTATCTTTTGGATTTAAACCAAAAGCGTGTTTTGGACTCAAATAGTTTGGATTTAACTATCCCTAATAGTAATGCTCGCAATCGTGGCGTTCAAAGAGCGTGGGAATACGAAAAAGCCAATGTTGAAATGGGAGGTAAAGGTTCTGCTGATTGGACAAAAGATCAACAGAAAGAAATTTTAGAAACAGGAAAGGTTCGTGGTGCAGAAGGTCATCATCAGCAAAATGTGGCAAATCATCCTGATCAACAAGCTAATCCAGATAACATTAAGTTTTATAAAGATCGTGAGACTCACCTAAAAGAAGGTCATGATGGGGACTGGCATAAAGAAAGTGATGCAGAGATTATAGACAAGAATTCAATGCTAAAGAAAACTAATACCGAGCGTGTTTTAAAAAATGAGATTCGAGGGCTTGGTATTGCATTGGCAATTGGCGCAGGAATTGGTATGACTATTGGTTTTGCAACAACTTTAGCACGTTCTGGTGTTACTCCTGACTCCATCAAATTAGCTTTAGTAGAAGGCGCTAGAAGTGGGTTAGAAGCTGGATTACTGTCTGGAGTTGGATATGGAATTGGTAGAACCATTGGAGAATTAGCTTCTAAAGCAGTAGAAGGTATTTTACAAAATTTAGGTCTAACAATTACGGATAACATTGCTACAATGATAAGAATGGGTATGGTCGGTACATTGGTTATAGGTGCTTTTTCTATATATCAATTTATTAAACTTAAATATCATGGTATTGCAACAAAAGATGCTTTAATTCAAGTTGGTAAGCAAGCACTATTTTCTTTATCACTTCTGGCTGTATCTATAGTAGCGCAAGGTATTTTTGGTGGCGCTGCTGGCACTATTGTATCAGTAAGTACTGGAATTATTATAATTACATATTCTATTGTGAATGACGTACATTTACGACTTTTTGCAGAAAAGATTCGAATTTATACTATTGAAAAATGTTATCCAGCTTTCAATATGAGGTGGTAATATGAATTTTTCAAAATTTGCTAAAAAAGTTATATACATGGATAACAGGAATGTCTTTTCTCAATTTAATGGTAATCTTGATGAAATTCCAGACGAATTAAAAACATTTTACCAAAATAATAATCCAATAGATGTTGAAGTAAAAGGAGTACATTTTATTTCTGTAGAAAAACTAAAATATCTTCAAAAGGAATATTTTTATTTGAATGCAGAATTTATATTTGCCACTTGTAATGGGGATCCTATTTTTTTGCATAATGGACATATTTATACTTGCCCTCATGGTGAAAAAAATGTACAGTGGGAATTATTGGCGTGTGATTTTGAAAGCTATTTAAAGTCTTTAATTAGAAAAGAAATATTTTGCATATTATCCTTGAATTTTAAATCAGTAATTATGCGTATTTCAGCACTTTGTTGAAATACGCTTTTTGTTTTGTTAAATGTTTTGTAGTTTGGGCTGCAATAACAAAAGGCACAGCTTTTAAAGCTGAGCCTTAAAGGTTAATATGTATTTTTATTTTCTTTGCGGGTAAGCGTTGCTGTTTTCAAATTTGGCGGCAACGTCCTTGAGGTATTTAGTGATAGGCAGGTGCTGGGGGCAGGCTCGTTCACACTGTTTGCAACCTATACAGTCGCTTGCTTTGCCGTATTTTAAACTGATGTTGTTGTAGTAGCCGCCGTGGCTTGAAAAACTGCCGGTGAGCGTGGCAATGCTGTTATAAAGTGCAAAATACTGCGGAATGGCAATGTTTTTGGGGCAGCCGTGCGTGCAGTAAGCGCAGCCAGTGCAGGGAATAGGCGTATTGCGCTCAATAACTTCGCGTATTTTGGCAATAACCTTTAGTTCTTCTTCCGTAATGGGTTTAAAATTTTTAAAAAGTGCGGTGTTTTCTTTAACCTGCTCCATGCTGTTCATGCCGGAAAGTACGCGCACTACGCCGGGCTGGCTGGCGGCAAAACGGAAGGCCAGCGAAGCAGGCGTTGCCTGCGGGTCATAATCTTTTAAAATTTGCAGCGCTTCTTCCGGCAGGTTGGTTAATGTGCCGCCTTTGCAGGGTTCCATAACAAAAACAGGTTTATGGTATTTGTTGGCAATTTCCAGGCAGCGGCGCGATTGTACATTGGGCTGTTCCCAGTCAAGATAGTTAATCTGCAGCTGTACAAAATCAAGCTTGTTGGCATACTGCGAGAGGATTTCGTCAAAAAGTTCCGGCGTATCGTGGAAGGACATACCGGCGTGTTTTATTTTTCCTTCCGCTTTTTTGGCGGCAATAAAATCAAACGCTCCGTATTTGCGGCATTTTTCATATACATTAGTACCCATGTTATGCAAAAGGTAGTAATCAAAGTAATCAACGCCGCAGTTTGTACGTTGTTCATTAAAAATTGTTTCTAAATCTGCCGTATCTTTAAAATCACGCAGCGGCATTTTTGTGGCAAGTTCAAAGGCGCTGCGCGGATGCCGCTCAACCAGCGCTTTGCGGACTGCTTTTTCGCACTGGTAACCGTGATAGGTATAGGCGGTATCAAAATAGGTAAAACCAAAATTTAAATATGCGTCGAAAAGCTGTTCTGTTTTTGCAAAATCAAAAGAACTAACGTCATCTGCATTTAAAAGCGGAAGGCGCATGCAGCCAAAACCAAACTGATATTTTTCCATTTTCTTCACCCTTTCAACTGCTGCTTAATTTAATAAATCTTTATTTACTAAATTATAACAGGTTAAACTGCGCTTTAAGCAAGCAAAAACCCCTTCAAAATTTTTTGAAGGGGTTTGTACAATTGATTTCGAGTCAATCACTTTAATTATTCGGCTTTAAAAGGCACAACATCTTTTACAGCTTCTTCAAGTGTAATTTCTTTGTCGCTGTTGTCAATGTCAATCAGTTTATACTTATCGTTGCCCATGCCAAGTTCTTTCATATAAGTAAGCTGGCGCAGGCCGTGGCGCGTTTCCATACGCGTTACCAGCGCTTTGCGGTCACTTTCTTTCATGGCGTAAATAAGGTCCACGCTTGCCTGGTCAATGGCTAAAATATCAAGCGAGGCGAGTATGCCGACATTAGGCGTTACAACGGGTTCAGCAGCTGTTCCTTCACAATCGCACGAAACAGACATATTGCGCATTACATTAACGAAAGCAATATTTTTGCCGAAATGGTCAACTACTGCTTTGGAGGATTCCGTCATTCTTTCCATAAATTCTTCTTTGGCAATATCCCATTGGTTGGTAGAGCCAGGCGTGGTATGAATTATGGCTTTGCCGATGCGTCCGTCGGCGCAGCCAATGCCAATATTTTTATCGCTGCCGCCAAAACCGCCCTGAACATGCCCTTTAAAATGGGTTAAAACAAACAGAGAATCGTAATTCAGCAAGTTTTTGCCAACATGCATTTCGGTAAACCATTTGCCGTTTTTAACAGGCAAAACTGCAGTGCCGTTTTCATCCATAATATCAACCGGGCAAAAATTCCAGCCGTTAAGGGCAATGGTGCCGCGGTGTTTTTCGGTGGTATCACGTCCGCCTGCATAATAAGCATTGGTTTCAACTATTGCGGCTTCAGGCAAAGCCTTTTCAATTAAGTTTTTAACCCACGGGCGCGGAATGATGTTAGGTCCGTGAGGTTCGCCGGTATGCAGCTTAATTGCCGTTTTGCCAGTAAGATTTGCGCTGATGCGTTTAAAAATTTTCAGCAGGCCTTCGGCAGATAAATCTCTGGTAAAATAAACAATTGATTCAGCGCCGCTGCGTTCGGAGTAAGGAATGTAATGGTCGCCGCCGGTGCCGGGAACAGGTTTTGTGGTAGTCATGGTAAAAACCTCCTTATTAATTTTACAGTATTTGTAAATTTATTATTGTTTACAACCGTAAGATAAAATGAACTATTGTTATTTATACTTGACACAAAACTGCTGGTTAATTAGAATAATAACATAATGGTTTTATTATAAAATAAACCTTTTCTTAAAAATATTATAACATTTTTAACGCCGGTTAAGCGGCAGTTTTTGCTGAAATATGCAATTTTATGGGAGTGTTACTTTGGACAGCGTTAAAATAAAAGCATTTAAAACAGCTTTTCCATATACTGTGCCGATTGGTGCAAGTTTTATTTTTTTAGGGGCGTCGTACGGCTTTTTAATGGTGAGCAAGGGCTTTTCACCGTTATATCCGTTTTTTATGAGCCTGCTTATTTTCGCAGGTTCAGTAGAGTTCGTTTCGGTAACTATGCTGCTTGGCAGTTTTGAGCCGGTAAGTGCCTTTTTGGCAGCGTTTATGCTTAACGCAAGGCATTTGTTTTATGCTGTTTCCATGCTTAAGCCATATAATGTGCCGGGGTGGAAAAAGCTGTATCTTATTTTTGGCATGTGTGATGAAAGCTTTGCCATAAACAGCATGACCAAAGTGCCTGACGGCGTTGACCGTTCATGGTTTATGCTTTTTGTAACGATGCTGAACCATTTTTACTGGGTTGCGGGAGCAACCCTGGGCGCCGTTGTAGGCAGCGCCATTAATTTTCCGTCCGAAGGCATCGAGTTTGTGCTGCCGGCGTTGTTTTTGGTTATTTTTACCGAACAGTGGCTTAATGCAGACGCGCACGGTGCTGCGTTAACAGGCCTTGCCGCTTCGGTGTTGAGCCTGTTTGTTTTTGGTACGGAAAATTTTATGATACCAGCCATGCTTATGATGCTGCTTGTTTTTGCCGTTATTAAAAGGAGGGCACAGTGATGACAATGACTGTTGGGCAGAGCATAATAATGATTGCCGCTATTATTTTGGCAACCGTGCTGACCCGCTTTTTGCCCTTTATTATTTTTGGCGGCGGGCGGCCGATACCCGATTTTGTTAATTATTTAGGCAAGGTTTTGCCGTTTGCCGTTACGGGCATGCTTGTGGTTTACAGCTTAAAAGACGCTCCGTTTAATGCCTGGCACGGACTGCCGGAATTTATTTGTGCAGCAATTACTTTAGCACTGCATTTTGGGCGCCGCAGCATGCTTATAAGCATTGTTGGCGGAACAGTGGCCTATATGTTTTTAATACAAAAAATATTTTAACTTAAAACCTCTGTTTAAAATTGTAAAACAGCAGCGGCAAAAATGCCAATGCTTAAATTTTATGAACTATATACGGATGAGGCATGATAAAATCCTGTGGTTAGATGTTTGGCGGCCGCAGGATTTTTTATTACTTAAAGGCATGGCTGAACAGAAAAAATAAGCATTAGACGCATAAAAATGGCTTTAATATAATGATAGTAAAGATATTCAGAACAGGAGGGGGACTTATGAACCGCAGAGAATTTTTAAAAATAAGCTGTTCAGGATTGATTACTTTGTATTTAAGCGGCTGTGGGCTTAAATATGAGCGGGCCTTGCGTGCATAAAGATGATATAGAAACGGAAGCCATTCAAAAATTTATGGAAGCCGATATTATAGCTTTGGTAAGCCCGGTTTATTATTTTGCGCTTACGGCGCAGCTTAAAACGGTTATTGACAGATTTTATTCGCACACATACGATATAAACGGCAAACAGTCAGTGTTGTTGGCTGCAGGCGGAAGCAATACGCCTTTAACAATGCGCAGCATTGCCAAACATTATGAAACGCTGGCAGGGTATATGCACTGGCAGGACAGGGGCAGGGTGCTTGCACCGGGCTGCCCGACACGCGAAGCTATAGCCAAAACAGAATATCCGCAGAAAGCATTTGAACTCGGAATGAGCTTATAAAATTGGCAAAAGAAAAAGCCTGTACATTTTGGTGTACAGGCTTCATTAATTTTTAATTATAAATCGTTGATATGCTGTTCTGTTGCTTCAAAATCTTTAATAATGGAAGCCGAAGGCTGTTTATCAAGCAGGCTTACAATAAAGATTGCCAGGCAGGAAACCGCAAAGCCCGGGATAATTTCGTACAGCCCGGTGTATGCAAAACATTCCTTCCATAAAAGTACGGTGCTGCCGCCAAAGAATACGCCGGCAACCGCGCCTTTAAGCGTGGTGCGTTTCCAGAACAGGCTGAACAGCATCAGCGGGCCGAAGGAAGCGCCGAACCCTGCCCAGGCGTATGCAACAAGGTCGAGTATATAGTTGTTAGGGTTATAGGCCAGTGCCAGAGAGCAGGCCGAGACCAGAATAACGGCGATTCTGCTGACAAGCACCAGTTCTTTCTGGCTGGCGTTTTTGCGCAGCAGTGCCTGATAAAAGTCAGTGGAAATTGCAGATGCCGTAACCAGAAGCTGGCCGGAAGACGTACTCATAATTGCGCCTAAAATGGCCGAGATAATGATTGCAGCCATAAAGGAGTTGAAGAACTGTTCGTTAAGAACCATAAATACGGTTTCTGCGTTAACGCCGGTAAGTGCATCGCCTAAAACAACGCGGCCTACAAGACCGGAAGCAACGGCAAAGAACAGGGAGAAAATTACCCAAACCATGGCAATGCGTGTTGCCTGCGGAATTTCTTTGGCAGAGGTAATGCTCATAAAACGTACGAGAATATGCGGCTGGCCGAAGTAGCCGAGACCCCAGCCGATAAGTGAAGCAATGGCGGTAAAGCTGAGCGTAAGGCCGGTAGCATCGGTAAACATATTAAAATAGTTGGGGTTTAATGCATGCAGGGAACTGATTGTTTCGGCAGGCCCGCCAGCAACCATGATTCCGGTAACAGGCACTACGATAATTGCAAAAAACATCAGCGTGCCCTGGAAAAAGTCGGTACGGCAAACTGCAAGGTAACCGCCTGTAAAGGTGTAAAAAATTACAATGCCCGCTGTAATAAGCAGCGAAGAAACGTAGGAAATATTAAAAACGGTGGTGAAAAGGCGGCCGCCTGCAACGAAACCGGACGCGGTATAAATTAAAAAGAAAATAAAAATGAAAACGGCGGATACAATACGCAGAATTTTGCTGGTATCGTTAAAACGGTTTTCAAAAAAGTCCGGCAGCGTAATGGAATCGTTGGCGATTTTTGTGTAAATGCGCAGGCGCTGCGCAACAAAACGCCAGTTCAGCCATGTGCCGAGCGCAAGCCCGACAGCAATCCAGAAAGCGCTTACGCCAGCAACATAAGCATAACCCGGCAGGCCCATCAGCATCCAGC
>ULTA01038499.1_pt1 | contig 10342 bp, 6 predicted proteins | sample 1957181 | NCBI WGS metagenome assembly ULTA01 (sample SAMEA4835722, study PRJEB28245) | human gut metagenome | biome: gut microbiome; material: fecal sample | place: Denmark | collected 2008
GCGTGACCAACAACACCGCCATCGACATTTTGAGCAACCCCACCGCCATCAACACGCTGACGCAGGAGGCGGGGCTGAACATCAGCGAGGACATGAGCAAGTCCCAGCAGCGCAAGGCCGTCAAGAACGCCGTGGCGACCCTTGCAAGGACGCAGAGCGACGTTTCTACGAACGCGAGGGAAACTGCCCCCGCCGCAACGGAAGCCCGGCAGACGGCCACGCAGGAGACCGTGCGCCCCGCCATGCAGGTGGAGCAGCAGCGCCCTGCGGCGCAGCAGGCGTATGACATCCGCCGCGTGCGGGACGCTGCGGCCAGCCTGGGCGAGAACGGAGCAAAGGCCCTCTCTGCCAGCTACGACGGCAACGTGCGGGCCGACGACTACTACGCAGGCTTCGCTTCCTACTACGAGGCGGGCATCTCCGGCATCGACATGGACAAGGTGCAGAGCCGCTATGCCGCGCAGCTCAACCAGGCGCAGCGCTTCGCGGCCTACTCCGCCGGTCAGAACGACGCGGCGGCCTCCCTGGCCCTGGAGCGTGAGGGCGTCAAGAGCGCCACGGTGTATGGCGACGAGGCGGGCTTCGTGCAGTCCGAACATTCCGCCAGCCTGCCCAAGGAGACCGTGCGCTTCTACGACAGCCTGGCCCGTGCCGCCGGGGTGAAAATCCAGATGGCAGAGGCCACCGGCAAGGGCGGCGCAAACGGATGGTACAGCAACGGCATCATCCACATTGCCAACGACGCAGAGAACCCCGGCACGGTGGTGGCAAAGCACGAGATCACCCACCGGATGCAGGAGATGGCCCCGGAGGCATACCGGAAGTACCGCGACTATGCCATGTCCGCGCTGACCGAGTGGTACGGCTCTACCGCCTCCATCGTGGAGCAGTACAAGAGCCGCTACGCCGAGGCAGGCGTGAACCTCTCCACGGAGCAGGCCATGGACGAGATCGCCGCCGACTTCACCGAGGCGCTGACGGTTGACCCGGCCAGGTTTGAGACCCTGGCAAAGGAAAACCGCAGCGTGGCCCGGAAGCTGCTGGACGCCGTGCGGGACTTCATCCGCAAGGTCAAGTCTCTGTTCAAGGGCAACAAGACCGCGCAGAACCAGGCTGCCGCCAACGCCTACGGCGTGAGCATCGACACCCTGGAGGAAGCGGCCCGCCTCTGGGAGGAGGCACTGAAAGCGACCAGCGAGCAGACGGCAAACAAAAACGCCGCCCAGACGGACGGCGGCACAAAATTCTCTATCAAACGGACCTCTCAAATGACGCTGGCCCAGCAGCTCAAGATGTTTTACGACGGGAAGATGGCCTCCAGCGATGCGTTCTACTTCGGAGTGACCCCTGCGGTGCTGGAGAAGTCCGGCTTTGATGCGCTGCCCCTGGCTATGACCATCGGAGACTTCCGCAAATCCACCCAGAAGAAGCACAACATCCCCCGCCGCGTTCTGAAAAACCTTATGGGCAACCTGGCTTCCCCTCTGTTCTCCTTTGGGAGCGGAGACCGGGCCGGTATCGTTCTGAACGACATCGACGGCGACGGCTACACGCTGCTGGCAGCGCTGGAGCGCGGGACCGATATGGACCGCAAGCCTGTCAATGTCATCAACAGCCTGTACGGCCTGGAGCACCCGGCGGAATGGATTAAGAACCAGATCGACAGCGGGAACGAGTTTGTCCTGTACGATGAAAAAAGAGCAAATGCGTTTCTCCAGACCTACGGCTACATGGCCTCGGTGGGAGATGGCATTCGCTCTACGGGTGAGAGTGTAACCCAGAACGGGGCGGAAGTCAAGACCAAATTTTCTCTCAAGACCCCGGTGGAGGAGACGGACAAGCTGCTGGCCCTGCACAACAAGGACGAGAACAGCATCCTGGCTGCCATCAAGCTGGGCGGCCTACCCATGCCCTCTATCGCCATTGTAAAAGCCAGGGACGGGCACACCAAGTACGGCCCCATCTCCCTTGTGTTCAGCAAGGACACCATCGACCCGCAGCTATTCCGAGCCAACAAGGTGTACGGCGGCGACGCCTGGACGCCGACAGCCCCGCGAGTAGATTACCCCGTGAACAGCAAAAAGGCATCCCAGGTGGAGCACGAGCTGCACCGGCTGGCCGGGGATGTCTCCGTGGCCGGGGGCATCTTCGGGAACAGCGCCGCCCTGCGCTCTATGGGCATCGACGACACCAGCACCAGGAGCACGGCAGAGCTGGCGGAGAAGCTGGCCTCCACGGACACGGTGCGGGCGGCCTATCTGGCAGACCAGGGCAAGAGCCTGGAGCCGGTGAAGATGGACAAGGTGTGGGACAAGTTCGGTAACGACACCCTGCAAAAGGTGGTTGACCGCCTGGGCGTGAACACGCTGGCTGAAATCGAGGCCAACCTGGAGACCGGCGAGAGCGTGAAGGACGCCCTGGGCGAGAATGCCGAGGTCATCCGCGACATTCTCCGGGACTACTACCGGGAACAGGGCGAACCCATGCTCCGCAGAATGGCCGTCAAGAGGCATTGGACCGACGCGGAGATCAACGAAAGACGGCAGACCCGCATCGACAATTCCATGGACGGCGTTTCCATCTTCACCCTGGAGGACATCGTTCGCCACGCATGGGATATGTACCAGGACGGCGGCGCGACCAAGGGCGAAATCGACCGGATGGCTACCTCTGACGCGCTGCGCAGCGCCGTGGATGACCACGCCGTTGAGGAGTGGATTGCCGGGAAGCTGGACGGCCTGCTGGGCGAGGCGGGCATCTACAATGGCAAGGACCCCTACACCCCCTCCGGCAATCTCCGCAGCTTCTCGCAGCTCCACTATGCCTACACCCTGGAGAACATCGTCAAGGCGATGAAGGAGGGCCAGGAGGAGCGCGGCGGCAACACCTGGGGCGCAAGCGCCAAGACCCTGCAATCCGTGGCGACGCCGGAATACCGCAGCATCCAGGAGATCAAGGCGGACAGCGGGCGGCTGGGCATGGACGAGGGGGCCGAGTATGAAGCAAAGCTCCAGGCCATTGATGACCAGATCGGCAGCATCATCACGAAGATCAAGCAGGGAAACAAGGCTCATTCCGACAATTCCTTCGTCGAGAGCGACATCATCGGCAGCATCCTGATGGAAACGTCCAAGGGCAAGAGGACGGTGGACGCTATCATGCGGGCCTTCTCCAAGGAGGGGTACAAAATCAGCAGCCAGACGGCCCAGAACATCCAGGCCGTCTACCAGGCGGCGGCGGAAATGCCCACCGGCTACTTTGAGGCCAAGCCCCAGCGGGCCGTCGGCTTCGACGAAGTGCTGGCCGCCGTCATCCCCGATGACAGCAGCAAAAAGCTGCGGGACGGTCTGGAGCAGGCCGGTGTGCGGATGCTGGAATACAAGACCGGAGACGACGCGGACCGCCTTGCCAAGATCAACAGCGTGGAAGGCGCACGCTTCTCCCTCAAGACCGTTCCCCCTGTGAAGCCGACGAGCGACGACTGGAGGCCGGGGGCAACCTTCGACGAGGTTAAGGCCGCCCACCCGACCCTGTTTGCCCTGGACGCCGACGAGGCGGACACCCGCAACCCGACACAGATTTCCGGCACGGTCAAGAGCTACCGCAAAATTTACGACGCCCTCCAGGCGGAAAACTTCGACGGGACCATCCTGGATGCAAGCTCCGGCCTGGGCTACGGGACCAGAGCCGGGCGCGAGGAGTACGGCTTTGACGTGGACGACATCGAGCCGTTCCCGGATGCCAAGTACCAGCCGAACTACACCGATTACTCCACCCTGGACAAGACCTACGATGTCATCATCAGCAACGCGGTCCTTAACGTCATGCCCCAGGACCTCCGCGACGCTATGGTGGTGAAAATCGGTGAAATGCTGAACCCCGGCGGGCGGGCGTTTATCAATGTGCGCGGCACGGATGTGAAGAACGCCGGAAGCAAGGTTGCCATCAACGACAATCTTATGGAGTATTTCATCTCCAACACCGGCAGCTATCAAAAGGGCTTCACGTCCAAGGAGCTGGTCTCCTACCTCAAGGACGCCCTGGGCGACGGCTTTACCGTGGAACCGACCCGGAAATTCGGCGCTGTCAGCGCCATCGTGACCCGCGACGGAGACAGGCTGTCCCTCAAGGGGCGGGACATCCTCCGGGAGAACGCGGCCTTGCAAGAGGAGAACCGGCTGCTGCGGGAGCAGATGAAGGACTACATCGCCATCCAGCGCCGAAACGGGAAGCTCCAGGAGAGCCGGGACTACTGGCAGGGCCAGACCCGGCGGACCCAGCGCGTGACCACGGACAAAAAGGCCGTGACCGCCGCCGCGAAACAGCTTATCCAGAACTACGGGGCCGACATCGCGGTGAAGGACATCCAGGGAGACCTCCAGAGCCTCTATGACTACATCGCCAGCGGCTACGACGGCAAGGATGAGCTGACCTACACCGAGGCCCGCCGCCGGGCGGAGGACATCGCGGAAACCCTGGTGAGCAACGCGGTGGCCGTGGACAGCGATATGTACGATGCGTACAGCGACCTGCGGGACTACCTGCGGACGACCAAAATCATCTACGGCAAGGAGTACCACGGGGACATCGCAGACTACGGCGATTTCCGCAAGCGGCAGTTCGGACGGCTGAACCTGGGCAGCGAGGGCCACACCAACATCGACCAGGTGTACCAGGAGCTTTCCTCCCGCTGGCCGGAGTTTTTCAGCGAGCAGGAGCAGACCCATCCGACGGACCAGCTCCTCCACATCGTGGAAGTGCTGGACGGCATCAGCGAGATCAACGAGTACAACCCATTCTCCCGCCACATGGACCAGGCCGTGACCGGCGCGGCGAACGAGATCATGGAGACCTTCTTCGACCTGCCCCAGACGCGAAAGACCTTTGCGGACCGGCAGGCATTGAAGCTGGAGAACGCCAAGGCCAAGGGTCGGGAGCAGGTCCAGAAGGTGCGGGAGCAGTACACCACCCGCCTGGCGGAACTGCGGGAGCAGAACCGGCAGCGGGTACAGAACGCCATCGCCAAGGAGCGGGAGGCCCGCGAGCGGCAGATGGGTGCTCTGAAAGACCGCTATGCGGCCAAGGACGCAGCGGGCCGGGAACGCCGGGCGGCCCGTGAGCTGCGGGCCAAAATCACCCGCCATGCAAGCGCTCTGTCCCAGAAGCTCCTCCGCCCCAGCGACCAGCACCACATCCCGGAGGCCATGCGCGGAAGCGTGGCCGCTATGCTGGAGAGCATCAACCAGGAGAGCCAGTACACCCTCGACGAGAACGGCAAGCGGGTGAAGGATGGCAGCGGCACCCCAACCAAGCGAACCGAGGCGTTCCGCGCCCTCAAGGAGCAGTACGCCAAAATCGTGGCCGAGGGCGGGGATATGGTCATTGACCCCTCCCTGCTGGGCAGCGACGCCGACGGCATCAAGGGCGGCTTTGATGCGGTCATCGCCATGAAGGACACCAAGCTGGCCGACATGAGCGTGGCGCAGCTTCAAACCGTGTGGCAGGTGGTCAAGGCCGTGGAGCACAGCGTGAACACGGCGGGGAAAGTCCTGTCCAAGGCCAAGTACGCCAGGACGGCGGACTGGGCGCAGGCTCTCTCCATCGGGACCAGCAGCCGCCGGGCCAAGAACAGCCTGACCCACAACCACGCCCTCATTGACCTGGAGACCCCGTACACCTTCTTCTCCCATTACGGAGAGGCGGGCAAGGCGGTCTACCGGATGCTGCGGGACGCGCAGGACCAGCAGCAGCTCATGGTGGACCATGTGGCCGAGGAGGTCCGCAAGATCGTGGGCCCCAAGACGGTGAAGAAGCTGGAGGCGACCACGCATACCTTCACCACGGAGCGAGGCGAGAAGCTGACCCTTTCCACGGCCCAGGTGATGGAGCTGTACGAGCTGGTGAAGCGCAAGCAGGCCCACGACCACCTGCTCAAGGGCGGCGTGGTGCAGCCAGAGATCAAAACCTCGCAAATCCGGCGCGGCACGGACAGCATCCGCCTGACGGAGGGCGACCTGGTGAACATCACCGGGACGCTAACACCGGAGCAGGTGAAGATCGCGGACGGCCTGCAAGGACTGACCCGTGGCGTGCTGGCCGACTACGGCAACAAGGCCAGCATGGAAGCCTATGGTTACAAGAAGTTCACCGAGAGTGACTACTGGCCCATCAAATCGGCCAAGGAGGGCCTGCACAGCAACATCGAAAAGGGCGGAAACAACACCCGCTCCATTAAGAACATCGGCATGGCAAAGACCACGATGCCCCACGCGAGCAACGCCCTGGACCTGGCGGGTATCTTCACCACCTTTGCCAACCACGCCTCCGACATGACGGACTATGCCTCCTGGCTCTGCACGATGGAGGACATCAACCGCCTGTTCAACTACCAGTTCCGGGACGAGGAGGGCAACCCAACCGGCAAGACCATCAAGGACCTGCTGGACCGCGTGGGCGGCCCCGGCAGTCAAGAATACTGGCACAACCTGATGGAGGACATCCAGAACGGCATCAACGCCCCCGGCGACAGCCCCATGTGGGACATCGCCGGAAAGACCATCGGCGGCTTCAAGGGCGCAGCCGTGGGCGCGAACATCCGCGTGGTCATCCAGCAGCCCACGGCGTTCTTCCGGGCGGCGACGGTACTGGACCCCCAGGACATGGCGCGGGGCCTTGCAAGAGGCGTTACGCGGGGCAGCGGATGGAAGAAAGCCCTGCAATACTCCCCCATCGCCATGCGGAAGGATGCGGGCGGCTTCGACATCTCCAGCCCCTACAAGATGACCGAGACGCTGTTCGACAACCGGACGAACGTGCGGAAGCTGAACGACGCCCTTTCCGCCCCTGCGGGTGCGGCGGACGCCGTGACCTGGGGCAAGCTGTGGAACGCCTGCGAGTGGGCCACGGCGCGGGAACACCAGGGCCTCACCAAGGGCAGCGAGGCGTTCTACCGGCAGACGGCAAAGCTGTTCGCGGAGGTCATCGACCAGACCCAGGTGGTAGACGGCGTTCTCCAGCGGTCCAACATCATGCGCTCCAGCAACGCGGTGGTGAAGCAGGCGACCAGCTTCATGGGCGAGCCGATTATGAGCCTCAACCTGCTGATGCGGGCCTATGACCAGGTGCGCTACGAACAGAACAGCCAGAAGCGCGGCAAGGCCATCAAGACGATGGGCCGGGCGGCCACGGCCCTGGTGGTGACGAACGTGGTCAACGCTCTGGCCCAGAGCCTTATCGACGCCATGCGCGACGATGACGAAGATAAAAAATACTGGGAGCGCTTCCGGGCTGCGTTCACCGGCATCTCCGGTGACGAGGAGACACCCTGGGAGAAAGCCTGGAACGCCATCATGGAGGGCAACGTCGGCAGCAACATGAACCCCCTGGGGCAAATCCCCTTTGCGAAGGACGCGCTGTCCATCATGCAGGGCTACGACGTGTCCCGCACGGAAATGGAGATCGTGTCCGACCTTATCCAGGCCGGACAGACGGCCATCCAGAGCGCCGACGGCCAGGGCAAGCGGACCAGGGCCTACGCCCTCAAGGGGCTGCTGGCCGCCGGTGCAAAGATGTTCGGCATCCCGGCCTCCAACCTGACGCGGGATATGTGGGGCCTGGCCCGGAGCGCGGCGGTGGAGACCGGCAACATCCCGCTCCAGTATGAGATGGAAAAGGCTATCTACAACATCTCCAACACCGGCAACAAGAACCGCTATTACGCCATTCTGTACCGGGCACTGGAGCAGGGCGACATGGACACCTACCAGCACATCAGGGACGACCTGATGAACAGCATGGGCGTGGACGGCGCAAGCATCGACAGCGCCATGCGGAGCCGCTACAACAAGGCCGTTGAGAAGGACCCGGACTACACCCTGCCCCAGAGGGCACGGGACCTTATCGGCAGCAGGGACAAATACGCCCCGGTCAAGGAGAAGGAGGAAACCTTCGGCGCGGACGACCTGGGCAGCAGCGCCTACCGGGCATACTCCGACCAGCGGGCCAACGACTACCGCAGCATGGCCGACGACCTGGCGAGCAGCCCCATCTTCCGGGGAATGGACGACGAGACCTGCGACAAGGTGCTCAAGGCAGCCTATGATCTGGCCGACAAGAGCGCCCTGGCGGACCATTCCGACGGACAGTACGAGGTCAGCACCAAGTGGATGGCCCAGGCCGACGACGCAGAGGCCCAGGGCATCGAACCCTGGGAGTACGTCCTGTTCCACACCGCCTACAACGAGATGGAAGGGACCAAGGACGCAGACGGTAAGACCGTGAAGGGCGAGGCCAAGAGCGACCATGTGCGGGAATGGCTGGAGGACTTCTCCGGCCTGACCGACGAGCAGCGGGCTTTCCTCTGGGGGACCGTCTACACCAGCGAATGGTAAAGAAAGAAGGGCCGGGAGTTAATCCCAGCCCTTCTTATTTTCTTCAAACGCCGCCGCCGTAGCTGCACGCTCTACAAAATCGGCCTTGTCTGCATCCGTGTCTATCCCGTGTGAACGGAAATATTTGTCCAGTTCCCCGTCTCTTTTGAGCGGAATTTCCAAGGACGGGTGCCGCTTTCGCTCTCCGCTCTCGCGCAAGTCCCAGAACGAACGGAGAATGAAATAGACAATCAATGCGAGAAATATTGCTTTGCCCATACGTTCCCTCCTCATGGCCTGCATACGGAGCAGGCATATTTGCCGTCCCGCTCCGCGTCTGCGGGTGTTTTATAGTAGACCATGTTTTCCTCCAGGATGTTGTCCACATAATCGCAAGCGAGCCGGTGGTATTTATCGCTGTTCACGCTGGCAACATACTCGCAGTTCTGTCTCCTGGTCCATTCTGTAAACGTAATAGCATCGTTCTGTGAGGTGGGGACTGCCGAAGTTTCTTTCAACTCTGCCGCAGCCTGGGCCGGACGGAACGCAAAGAGCAGCGCTAAGGCAAAGAAAACGACGCAGAGGACCAGGGCGATATTGCGCTGCTTTTTATATGCACGGGCTTCCTCCTCTGCCCTTCCGGCCTTTGCGTTTGCATAGTTCAAGCTATCCCGCAGCGAGTAAGCCCGCTCGCTCAACCAAGCCTCGAAACAATCCGGGCCGGATGAAGGGAAGTTCCCATCTTTATATCGTTGTGCCATTGTTTTCTCCCATTCCTGCTTATAGCTGGGGAGCAACATGGGTCCCATTTTCAAGCTCATTCGGTTTTCCTCTCTTTCAAATTTTTATCTGCTTCGGGGCGAAAAGGACGTGGGGCTTTGATATGCTCAATGGGAAAGGCAGGTGATGCCAATGGAGTGGAACATCATTGTGGGACTGGTATGCACGGTGCTGGGCGCTGTCATCAGTTATGCCACCTTCTCCCGCAACAAGGGGAAAGACGACAGGAGCAACGGCCAACAGCTCGGCACCGTTTTGACAGAGCTGGGGTACATCAAGTCCAACACGGACGAGATCAAGACGGAACAGCGAGAGCAGCGCAAGACCAACACAGAGGTGGAGGGCCGTCTGGCTGCCGTGGAGGCCAGCGCCAAGTCCGCACACCACCGCATTGACCATCTGGAGGCGGTACGAGATGAAGAACATTAAGACGACCACGCGGCGGCTGTTCGTGACAACGCAGATCGCCGCGCTGGGGTGGGTCACGATGTCCTACCTCATCGCCCTGTACGCCACGGTGCGCCTGGGCCAAGTGTTCCCGGTGGTGGACCTCTCCGAGCAGGCCATCGAGACCATCCTGGGCGTGAACGTCCTCAAGGTGGTGGAGAACATCTTCGAGCACAACGACGGGGTGGTGTTCGGCAAGAGCAACGCACCGGAGAAGAAAATCAAACGAGATTGCTAAAGGAAGGAGCACATCATGGATATTACGACCATCATTGAAGCGGCGGCTGCCCTTGTGGCTGCTGTCATCACCGCCGTGGTCATCCCTTATACATCAAGAGCCGGACCACGGCCCAGCAGCAGGCAGAGATCAATGTCTGGGTGAAAATCGCTGTGACGGCGGCGGAACAAATCTACCGTGGCAGCGGGCGCGGCGAGGAGAAGAAAGCCTACGTCCTCAACTGGCTGGCGGAGCATGGCATCACGCTGGACGAGGACCGCATCGACGCGCTCATTGAGGCCGCCGTCTACGAACTCAACCACGGTGTTCTGAAAGAAGGTGCGGGCAATGAGTAACAGCCCACTGGTCAGCTACACCAAGCTGTCCCCCAACCATTCCGGCAAGCGCAAGCACACCATCGACACCATCTCCATCCACTGTATGGCCGGGAACCTGTCCGTGGAGCGCTGCGGCGAACTGTTCCAGAACAAGGAACGCCAGGCCAGCAGCAACTACGGCATCGGCAGCG
>ULTA01035397.1_pt1 | contig 10338 bp, 4 predicted proteins | sample 1957181 | NCBI WGS metagenome assembly ULTA01 (sample SAMEA4835722, study PRJEB28245) | human gut metagenome | biome: gut microbiome; material: fecal sample | place: Denmark | collected 2008
CATGGAAGAAGCCTCCTTATCTGAGAGAAAAAATTCCGTACCAAATTGACAAAAGCATAGCATACTTTTTACCCAATTTCCATAGAGTTTGGAAAAAATGTGAGAAGCGCCAAGATTTTTGCCGCAAATTCGGAACAATGCCGTATTGAGAAAGTAGCAGACATACGATACAATAAAATCATACCACATTCCGCTTTTATTTGTACAAAAAGCGAACTTTTGGCGCGCAGACCAACTGAGAGATGTGAAAAGGAGCTGCGTGTCACGAAGAGCGGACAGAGAAAAAGCGGAGTGAAAAAATTGAGGAGGAAAACACTATGCGCAAGTTCCTATCCGTCCTGCTCGCAATGGCGATGGTTCTCAGCCTGACTGTGACCAGCTTTGCGGCGGACACCGCCGCTGATGCGAAAGCCGAGATGGCGGGCAAGACTGTCATTCTGCATACGAATGACGTGCACGGTGCGGTCGAGGGCTATGCCTACATCGCACAGCTCAAGGCCGACTATGAGGCCAAGGGCGCCGAGGTCATCCTCGTCGATGCGGGCGACTACAGCCAGGGCACGACCTATGTCAGCACCACCAAGGGCGCTGATGCGGTCACGATGATGAATGCCGCCGGCTACGATGTCGTCACCCTCGGCAACCACGAGTTCGACTACGGCTATGCCCAGCTCAAGGAAAACATGAGCAAGGCCAAGTTCAAGGTCGTCTGCGCGGACGTCTTCAATGAGGACGGTACCCCCATCTTCGATGCGAACTACACCTACACCACCAAGTCCGGTGTGAAGGTCGGCTTCTTCGGCATGGAGACCCCCGAGACCCAGACCAAGGCCAACCCCGCGCTCATCAAGGGCCTGACCTTTGCGACCGGTGACGCCTTCACCAAGGCGGCCGCCGATCAGGTCGCGGCGCTCAAGGATGCGGATGTCGTCATCTGCCTTGCGCATCTGGGCATCGACGCTGAGTCTGCTCCCTATCGCTCCACCGATCTCTACGCTGCCGTCAAGGGCATTGACTTCATCATCGACGGTCACTCCCACACCGTGATGACCAAGGGCGAGAAGGGCGAGTCCATTCAGTCCACCGGTACCGCGTTTGCCAACATCGGCGTGATCGTCATCGACAACGCCACCAAGAAGATCGAGAGCAACTCCCTCTTCGAGATCAAGGAAGACACCGCCAAGGACGCGACCGTTGCCGCCGCCGCGCAGACGATCGTTGACCGCGTCGACAAGGAATACGGCGTTGTGTTCGCCAAGAGCGAGGTCACGCTCAACGGCGCGAAGGCCCCCAACGGCAACCGCGACAGCGAGACCAACAACGGCGATCTCATCACCGATGCAATGCTCTGGAAGGTCATGCAGAACAAGGAAGGCCTGACCGTCGATGCTGACCACGTGGTCGCCATCACCAACGGCGGCGGCATCCGCGCTGCCATCAAGCCGGGTGATGTCACCAAGAAGGACATCAACACCGTTCTACCGTTTGGCAACACGGTCGCAGTCATCTATGTCACCGGCGCAGAGCTTCTTGAAGCGCTCGAGGCTTCCACCTACAGCTTGCCCGTCGGCGGCTTCCCGCAGGTTGCCGGCATCAACTTCACCCTCTCCACGGCTGTCGCTTATGATGCCAATGCTGAGACCTATCCTGCTTCCACCTACTATGGTCCCAAGAGCATCAACCGCGTGGTCATCAACAGCATCAACGGCAAGGAGTTCAAGGCGGACGATACCTATGCGGTCGTTACCAATAACTTTGTTGCCGGCGGCGGCGACACCTACTATGCCTTCGCTGCTGCTTCCGCACAGTTCGATACCGGTATCCCTCTGGACGAGGCTGTGATGGAGTACGTCACCACCGAGCTCAAGGGCGTCATCGGCGAGCAGTATGCCGCGCCTCAGGGCCGCATTCTGATGAACCCGTTCAAGGATGTCAAGGTTTCCTCCTGGTTCGGCAAGTATGTCATCGACCTCTACAATGACGGCATCATCAACGGAACCTCCGCCACCACCTATGCGCCCAACGACACCCTGACCTGGGCTGCCGCGCTCAAGCTCCTGCTTGTCAGCAACGGCGATCTCAAGGCTGCGGACGCCACCGGCGCCGACTGGAGCAAGAACGCCATCGCCAAGGCTGCTGAGCTGGGCCTCGTTGCCGCCGATCTCGACGGTGCGAAGGCCATCTCCCGTCTCGAGTTCTGCCAGGTCGCTGCCAAGCTCAACAAGCTTGCCGAGTCCAAGACCGAGAGCAAGTTCACTGACTGCACCGACGGTTACGTCATGGCGCTCGTCGATGCGAAGGTCATCAACGGCATGACCGAGACCACCTTCGAGCCTGCCGCGTCCCTGACCCGCGCGCAGATCGCCAAGATCATCTATCAGCTGAACCTGATCGAGAAGTAAGGCAAAATATAAACGCAAAAAGAGCGCTGCTTAGGCAGCGCTCTTTTTGTTGCAAAGGGAAGAGGAGCCGATGCGACGCACCGGCTCCCCGTTTCATTTTGCGATTTTGTTATGCGTATAGGTAGCTGTACTTGTCGCGCACGGTGAGGATCAGAGCCTCAAGCTCGACGGGAAGATCGTTGTCGCAGGAGGCTAAGTCGTATTCCTTCACGCCGTCCTCGTAGCGCAGGCGGACCATATCGTCGTCCTCGAAGAGCACGCCGTAGTTTTCGCTCTCGTCCATGTCCTCATGCGTATCAAAAAGGGTGAACTTATCGTGGCAGGGTTCGCTTGCGTAGGGGCAGAACTGCGTGCAGTTGCCGCATTCGTTGCACATCTTGTCGACATGGACGATCTCGTGCGAGCCGTCGGCCATCTTGATGACGACGTTTGCGCGGTTGGGGCAGGAGTCGACGCAGTTTTCACACACGGTGGAGCACTGTAAGCAGCGCTCACCGTCGCAGATGCACTTACTGGCCATCGAGAGGATACCCTTCTTGGCCTGCGCGTCGAACTCGGTCACATCGGCCTCGGCAGGGATGTCGTAAACGTGCGGGTAGCCGACGACGATTTCGGCAAAGCGTGCGGCGTCGGCAATGCCCTCGACCACGGTGGCAGGGCCGCGGTGCGCGTCGCCCGCGCAGTACACGCCGGGGATGTTCGTCTCGAACGCGGGACCCTTGCGCTCCATCTCGATGCCGTTCGCGGCCATGAGATCGGCGTCGACCTGCTCGCCGACGGCGGAGATGACCATGTCGCAGGGAATGGTGAACTGCTCGCCGGACTTGACGGGGCTGCGGCGGCCGGTCTCGTCGGGCTCGCCGAGGATCATCTTGTCGCACAGCAGCTTGCCGCGGCTCTGTTTGACGGGCGCGGCCAGCTCAACGAACTCGACACCCTCGTCGATGGCGAGCTGTAACTCGTGCTCGTCGGCGGGCATGAACTTCTTCGTGCGGCGATAGAGAATGGTCGCATGCGCACCCATGCGCTTGGCAACGCGCGCGGCGTCCATCGCGGTGTTGCCCGCGCCGACAACGACGATGTTGCCGCTCAGGCAGGGCTTGACCTGCTTTTTCATGCGCTTCATCCACTCGATGACGCCCTGCACGTTGCCTTCAATGTCGAGCTTGCCGGGCTTCCACGCGCCGGTGGCCATCAGGATGTGCGTGTAGCCCATCTTCTTGAGCTGTTCGACGGACGGAGCAGGCTTGCCGAGCTTGACCTCGACGCCGTAGCGCTCCATGAGCGCGACGTCCTTGTCGATGGCCTTGTCGCTGATGCGGAAGGCGGGGATGACGTAGCGCGGCACGCCGCCGAGCTTGCGCTCACGCTCAAAGATCGTGGTGGGCACACCCTCGCGGCCGAGGAAGTACGCCGCGGCGATGCCGGTCGGGCCGCCGCCGACGATGGCGACCTTCTTATCGTCAACGGGCTCGGGCATACGGAGCGACGCCATAAGCGCGCTGTAGCCCTTTTCCGCGGCAAGAAGCTTCGTCTCGCGGATGTGGACGGATTCCTCGTAGAAGTTGCGCGAGCACTTGCCCTGGCAGCGGTGCGCGCAGATGGTGCCGGTGATAAACGGCAGGGCGTTCTTCTCGGTGATGAGCTTCAGTGCTGGGCCGTAGAGCCCCTTGCGGCAGAGCTCAAGGTATTCGGGAATGTCCTGCTCGATGGGGCAGCCGCCCTTGCAGGGCGCGGTAAAGCAGTCGAGCAGCGGCACCTGTTCATCTTTTTTGCGCGAGGGGAGCGGCTTGATTGCCTTGAGGTGGTGGAAGTCGTGCAGCGCGGAGGCGGCAAGGTCGGAGATCGCGGCGGGGTCGTTGCCGGAAAATGCGCGGTAGGGCATATCCTCGACCTTTTCGACCATCTGGTGCAGGCGGTTGTAGCCGCCGGGCTTCAAGATGGTGGTGGCGACGGTGATGGGCCAGATGCCCGCGGCAAAGAGCTTGTCGCAGTTGAAGTAGTCCGCGCCGCCGGCGAACGAAATGCGCATCTTGCCGCCAAACTGGCGGGAGATGCGATTGCACATCTCAATCGTCAGTGGGAAGAGGCTGCGGCCGGACATGTACATTTCCTCGTTGGGAAGCTCGCCGCGCGTCGTGTCGACGGGGAAGGTGTTGGAGAGCTTGAGGCCGAACTCAAGCCCCTGCTTGTCCGCAAGCTTTTGCAGCCGCTCGAACATCGGCACGGCGTCCTCCCACTGGAGGTCTTCGTTGAAGTGATGCTCGTCGAAAACGATGTAGTCATAGCCCATGGAATCGAGGATGCTGCGCGCGGTCTTGTAGCCGAGAATGGTCGGGTTGCACTTGACGAAGGTGTGCAGATGCTTTTCCTTGAGAAGATAGCTTGCGATGCGCTCGATCTCCTGCGGCGGGCAGCCGTGGAGCGTGGAGAGCGTAACGGAGCGGGAAACATTGGGGGAGATCGAGGCGATGAAGTCCTTTTCCTCGGGGAAGAGCTCGGTCAGGACTTTTTTACATTCCTTGAACTGCGCGGTCTTGCCCGCGTCCATCATGTTATTGATGTAGGTGTTGACCTTGCGGCCCTTGATGCCGTCCAGGTCGTAGCCGACGGACATATTGAACACGAACCCGTCGGGATCGCCGAAGCCGTAGACCTTGCTCATGACCTTGAGCGCGCACCAGGCCTTGATGTACTCGTCCTGCGCCTGCTGCACGGTCAGTTCGGTCGACCACTCCTGGTTGTAGCCCTCGTCAGCGGCGAGGATGCAGGGGCGGGGAACACAGGCGGCAAGCTCCGCGCCGTCCATTTTCTGCACGGTCTTGACCTCGAAAAAGCGCGCGCCGGCGGCATAGGCCGCGATGATATTCTGCGCAAGCTGGCTGTTGGGGCCGGCGGCGGGGCCAAACGGCGTTTCGATGCGCTCGCCGAAGATCGGCAGGCTCTTGCCGCTCGCGTGATAGTGCATATGAACGCCGAACACATCGCCGCACTGCGCGTATTCGCTCGTCACCCAGTTCATCAGAGAGTCGAACGGAATGGGATACATTTTTTCAGACATTGTTTTTTCCTCCCGCTTGCTTAATAGGTTCTGTGATTCAGCTCGCCCCAGAGTTTCTTTGCCGCTTCAAGAATGTGCGCATTTTCGGCTTCTTCGTCGATGCCGACGAGCTCGCGGTCGAGCATGAGAGTCTTGCCGGCGGCGATGGTCGTTTGGCACTGGCGGCCCGTCATGCCGAAGATCATGTGGCCGTCGATATTCTCGTCGGAGAACGGGGTGAACGGCTTATAGTCCATGACGATGATGTCCGCTGCCGCGCCGGGCTTCAGCACGCCGAGCGTGTCGGGGAAGTATTTTTCACCGATCTTCGCGTTATTCTTGAAGAGCATGTCCGTGACCTCGCACCAGCCGACGTTCGGCAGGCAGTTCTGGCTGCGCTGGGAGCAGAGGGCGACCTTGAGGGACTCGAGCATATCGTTCGTGTAAGCGTCGGTGCCCATGCCGAGAAGAATGCCGCGCTTGTGGAGCTGGAGCACGGGGCAGATGCCGATGGCGTTGCCCATGTTGGACTCGGGATTGTTCACGACCATCGTGCCGGTCTCTTTGATGATCTCCATTTCGGCGGTGTTGACGTGGATGCAGTGGCCGAGGATGGTCTTGGGACCGAGAATGCCGTGATCCTGCAAGCGCTGGACGGGGCGGCGGCCATAGTTCTGGAGGGAGTCGTACACATCGTTCATGCCCTCGGACACGTGGATGTGATAGCCCGTGCGGCCGTTGTTGGCCGCGACCATGCGGTCGAAGGTCTTATCGGAGATCGTGAACAGCGCGTGGCCGCCGAACATTGCCGCGAGCATCGGGTCCTTATTCTTTTCGCATTCGGTGATAAAATCGGCGTTCTCCTGAATGGCCTGTAAGCACTTCTCCTCGCCGTCGCGGTCTGAGACCTCATAGCACAGGCAGGAGCGAAGGCCCAGGCGCTTGCTCTCCTCGGCAATCGTGTGGAGCGTGCCGGGGATCTCACCGTAAGAGGCGTGATGGTCGAAGATCGTCGTCACGCCCTGCTTGATGGAGTCGATGTAAAGCGCGGCGGCGGAGGCGCGCGTGCCGTCCATCATCAGGTGGCGGTCGATGGCCCACCATGTGCCGTCAAGGACTTCGTAGAAGTTCGTCGGGTTGTTGCCGACGATGGAAAGGCCGCGGGCGAGGGCGGAGTAGATATGCGTGTGCGCGTTGATGAACGCGGGCATGATGACACCGCCCTTGGCGTCGATGATCTCGGCACCGGGATATTTTGCGCGCAGCGCCGCCTCTTCGCCGACTTCGACGATCTTCGTGCCCTCGAAGGCGACCGCGCCGTGCTCGAAATAGCCCTGCGCGCTTTCGTCGCGGGTGATGAGGCGACCGTTGGTGATAAGTTTCATAAGTTTGCTCCTCCTTTTTCTTTTGCCTTTTCCCCGCCGCGAAAGCGGCACCGCAAGGGGAAAGAAAAAGCGCTCCTCACACAGACCTTATCATCTCCCCGAAAGGGGAGACCGTACAGCCCGTGCGCGAAGCACTACGTTGCAGCTACCAAACGGTAATTTAGTTTGTAAAAATATTTTACAGGAATCGCGAACAAAATGCACGTTTTTTTCGTCTAAACTGACGTAGAAAATAAAAACGTAATTTTGTGCAATCCGTGGAAAGATAAAAAGATGCCCCGCAGCGGCCGTGTAAGCCCCGTCAAAACCTGCACCATTCTGGACAGGTGGGTCGCCTCTGTCCGGCTTTATTGCTTCCAACGTCCAGCCGCAGACGGCAGCCGGGAGGCCTGCAAACCACCGGAGCGTACCGGCGTCCCTTATGACGAAATGTGGGTTTAAAAAGAACTTATCACGCACCCCGCAGGGCATGTTCAGTTTATCTCAGTTTTCGGAAAAAATCCGTCGCAATCGAAGTTTTACTCTTCGTCGGAAAGGATCTGCTCCATGAAAAGGTCGTAGACCTTGTCGATCTCCTCTTCGTCGTCGATGGTGACAAGGAACTCCTCGCCGTTTTCCATCTGGCTCTTGAGGATCACGAGACCGTATTCCTCTTCGTTTTCCTCGTCCTCGCTGTCCTCTTCGACCACGGGGAAGAAGGCCATATACGTCGTGCCATTATGCTCGAGCGCGTCGACGTATTCCAGCTCTATATCGTTGCCCTCGTCATCAGTCAGCGTGACGAAATTGGGGCCGAACTCATCGTTCATGGGGGAACACCTCCTGAAAGTTTGTGCTCGCATTATACCGCACCTTGCGGCAAAATGCAAGACAAGATACGTACCACTTGACAGCCGTGCTATACTATATTCTGTATCACTATTGAAAATCGGCTATGCGCTCGCGCGCATATTTCTATCGCAAAGGAGGAGGCGCTTTATGGAAGAAAACCGCGCAGAAAACCAGACGCCCCGAAGACAGCACACCCAGCACCCCACGCATCAGGCACACAAGAAGAAAAAGTCCGGCACGGCGAAAACGGTCATCGGCACCATTCTCGCCATCGGCCTTACCACCTGCCTGATGTTTTTCGCCATCTTCATGGTCTACGTGCACACGTCGCTCGATCTGAATGTGGACATCTCGGCCTACACGCTCAAGCAGAGCTCGACGGTCTACTATCAGGATAAAACAAGCGGGGAGTGGGTGGAGCTCACGAAGCTCCACGGCGTAGAGAACCGCACGCTCGTGAGTATCGACGACATTCCCAAGCATGTGCAGGAGGCGCTGATCTCCATTGAGGACGAGCGCTTTGAAAGCCACCACGGCGTGGACTGGAAGAGCACGGCGAGAGCCATTCTCGGCAAGCTCACCGGTACCTCGACGCGCGGCGGCTCGACGATCACCCAGCAGGTCGTGAAGAACATGACCGGCGACAACGAGGTGACTATCAAGCGCAAGGTGACAGAGATCTTCCGTGCGCTGCGCCTCGAGAAGAACTACTCGAAAGACGAAATTCTCGAGACGTACCTGAACCTCGTCTACTTCGGCAACGGCTGCAACGGCATTGAGGCCGCGGCGGAGGGCTACTTCGGCAAGACCGTTGGTGAGCTGAGCATCGCGGAGGCGGCGTCCATCGTCGGCATCACGCAGTTCCCCTATAAATATGATCCGTCGCGCGGCGACTGGTACCGCGAGCAGAACAAGGAGCGCCAGCTTACCGTTCTTTATAAGATGCACGAGCTTGGCAAGATCAGTGACGAAGAGTATGAGCAGGCAAAGGTCGAGCCGCTCGTCTTCTCCTGGGACCCGGGTTTTGTTCCTTCTGCGGGGGTTGCAAGCAGGGTGGATACCGCCTCGAGCACGGAGTATGACTCCTACTTTGTTGAGCGCATGTTCAACGACATCGTCGCCGATATGCACGAACAGCTCGGATATGATGAGTCGGTCGCAAAGGATCTGCTCTACACCGGCGGCTACTCCATCTACTGCACGGTCGATCCCGAGATCCAGTCCATCGTGGAGAGCGTTTACGCCGACCGCAATAACCTGAACTACACCTCGTCCAAGGGCGAGCTGCTCCAGTCCGGCGCGACGATCATCGACAACACGACGGGCGACATCGTCGCCGTTGCGGGCCGCGTGGGCGAGCGCGAAGGCCGGTTCCTGCTCGACTATTCGACGGTTGTACGTCAGTGCGGTTCTGCCATCAAGCCTTTGAGCGTTTACGCGCCCGCGCTGGACGCCGGCGTCATCACGCCCGCGAGCGTCATCGACGACTATCCCGTTGAAATGCTCGGCGGCAGTATTTGGCCGGTGAACGCCTACTCGGGCTACCGCAGCATTATGACGCTGCAGGATGCCATCCGCAATTCGTCCAACCCCACGGCGGTGCGCACGGCCATCAAGCTGACGCTGCCCTCGTCGTATGCCTTTATGACCGAAAACTTAAGCTTCTCGACGCTGACGAACGACGATATGACCGCGGCGGGCGCGCTCGCGCTCGGCGGCCTTTCCAAGGGCGTGACGACGCGCGAGATGGCCGCGGCCTACGCAACATTTGCCCGCGGCGGCGTTTACACCACGCCGAGAACGTATACCGAGGTGCTTGACCACAACGGCAACGTCATCCTTGAAAATAAGACCGAGTCCCACGTCGCGATGAACGAGAGCACCGCCTACGCGATGAACGAGCTCCTGAAAAACGTCGTGCGCAACGGTACGGGTACGGGCGCGAACTTCTCCGGCATGACCATCGCCGGTAAGACCGGTTCGACCAACAGCAACAACGACCGTTACTTTGTCGGTTACACGCCGTATTACACGGCAGCGGTCTGGGTCGGCTACGACACGCCGACGCGCATCGTGGCGAGCGGCAACCCCGCGGCCACGCTGTGGAAGACGTTTATGAGCAAGGTCCACGCGGGCCTTCCGAACAAGGACTTTGAAGTCAGCAGCGCCGACATGGTCAGCGTGACCGTCTGCACGCAGACGGGACTTCTGGCCTCGGCCGGCTGTCCCTCGCAGACTGTCAAGGTCGCAAAGAACTATGCGCCCTCGCTGAGCTGCGACGGACACATCAGCGTAACCGTCTGCGCCGATTCCGGCATGCTCGCCTCCGACTACTGCCCGAATGTTACGACGGCCTATGTGCTCGATCTGAGCCAGCCGAACGTTAGCAGCGGTTGGGGCTACAAGCGCGAGCTTCTCACGACGCCGCTGAGCGCCGCGCTTCAGGCAACGTATCAGGCACAGCTCGAAGAAGGGCTCATTTCGTCGATCCCTGCAGGCGAACCGGTGCGCACGAACGGCGGAACAGTGCAGCTATACAGCGATCTGATGTACAGCGGCATGTGCACGACGCACACAACGCCGCTGGAGCCCACGCCGGACCCGGATGCACCGGATGACGGCAGCGGCACGACGCCGGGCGGCGATCCGACCACCCCCGGCGGTGACAGCGGCACGCAGA
>ULTA01004678.1_pt1 | contig 10274 bp, 6 predicted proteins | sample 1957181 | NCBI WGS metagenome assembly ULTA01 (sample SAMEA4835722, study PRJEB28245) | human gut metagenome | biome: gut microbiome; material: fecal sample | place: Denmark | collected 2008
GCCGAAATTACGATTTCTGTTAAAGCGGACAATGAGCACAACTCTCTGAACGCTTCGGCAGGCATCCCGGCGCCGATTTCGATACGAGTAAAATTCGGACTGCTAAAAACCCAGGATGTCAAAAGTTCGCTGCCGAGTTCACCGCCGCTCGTTACACTGTCGGGAATAACCAATGACGTAACGTTGGGGAACTTGACATTCTTCGAGTTAAACATCCCGCGGCTGACTTCCGTCGTACCGTCCAATATGCGCAATTCGCCCATCATATTGTCGGCAACCGCAATTATTTCGTTCGTCTCCTTGTCGTAAAGCACGTTAGTCAACGTGAACATACTGCTGTTTTCTTCGCTGCAAGTCAGAGCCGCAAGGTCATCCATATCCTTGAAAAATGACGACGCAAGGAGATTGACTCTTTTACCCAACGACAACGACGTCATATTTTCACACTCAGCAAACGCATCGTCCGCCAGCACCCCGACGCTGTCGGGGATATTCATTTCGGACATTGCGCCGCCGTAAAATGCTCCGCCCATAATCGTTGTCACGTCGGACGGAATCACAACCGTATCGTTAACATTGCCGCGCATTGAGTTCTGGGCGATAATTTTCACTCCTTCCGGCACCGCTGTTGCGGTTTTGAGCGAACCTATAAGCGTCGCGCTCTCAATCTCTAACAAACAACCGTTCTCGACACGGTAATACGGATTGCCTTCGGCAACCGTAATGCTTTCAAGTGTCAACGGAAAATCATAATAATTCGCTCCCGCACTGACTGAGAAACCGATTATATCAATTTGTTTTACCGTTGAGGGATAACTTACGGCTTTCAGCGAGCCTTTGTCACGAGGCAATACGTTGCTCTCAATATATTCCACCCCCTCAGGGAAAACTATACTTTCGACTTTTGCCAAAGCGCGCAGCGCACCGAAAGCGATTGTCTGAGTCCCGTTCAAAATGTTTATAGCCGTTATTTCCTCATTATCGGTAGCAGGATAATTATCGGAAAGAGCTTCTTCGGTGCCGAGCAGTATGTTTCCCCAATAGAATAATCCGTCCTCTGCTTTTTGCAGCTGATTTATCATCAAGGGGGAATCGGCGAATATGTCGCTGTAAATATACCGGACATCCGTGGGACAGCTCACTTCGGCAAGCGATTCGCATCCTTTGAATATATCAAACGACAATTGATTTATTGCATCGGGCAACTCGACTTTGACAAGAGCGGAACATCCTGCAAATGCATTATTCAAAATATTGTTTATATTGTCATGCAGATGGACCTCTTTGAGAGCAATACAATTCTCGAAACCGAATGCCTCGATTGCTTTTACGCTCTTTCCCGCATAGACTGACGGCACGGATATCCTTTCCACCGTTGCACGCACGGCGGGATTTATTGCCACGGAATAGTAATCACCGGAAGGATAATAAGTGAAAGAGAAATTGTCGGTATCTATCGGTTCACTCCATTTTGCATAGAACGTGACGTCGCCTTCCAGCGTATAGGGCACCTCGACCGGGACCGTACACTCCTCATCCAGATACCAACCGAGGAAGTTATAAGTCTTTCCGTCTTCGTCATAGCGTTGTGCAACGGGGAATTCGTAAAGCACTCTGCCCTGCGAATGAGAAAGGGGCTGTATCGGAGTGCCGCCCATTACGTTATAAGTTATAACCGACGCAGTTTTTACCCATTTTGGAGTAAGTTCACGCTCAAACAGCCTGTTTTTGTCATACTCAAAGCTCCAACGATAATCATCCACAGAAGTTATGCTGTGCCAGAACCACCCGTCAAACGTATAACCCATCATAAGGATATTTTCGGGGCGCGTCACCTTGCCGTTGTATTCTACGCTCTGCTCCGTCAGTATTTCATTATCAAAACCTTTTCTGAACACCACGGTCGTGTCAGATTGTTTCTCCCACCGCAAATAGACGTGATTGCTTTCCCCGGATAGCAAGAAAGGTATCTGATACACGTTTTCAGCTGAAAAATCAAGCGACTTGTAATATCCCGTGCAAGCGTATCCCACACGGTAAGGCTGACCATAACCGATACTTTCGAAAGGATAATCGTTATTGTCCGAAAGTATCACGCCGAGTTTCTGCCCCATAATACCGTACATGACCGTATTTTCCTCTCCGTTTTCGGGATGTACGGTAAGACTCGCATAGGTATCTTCGGCAGTGACCTCCGTATACACCGCATACAGCGTCAGCTCGTCGCGGTCTTTGACTTCGACAGGGAATAACACCGCGTCGTGATGAGGATTAATCCCGGTCGAATTGATATTATAAGAATATTGGGCATTCCAAAAACTGAATTTCAGGGTATGTTCTACGTTGTCTGCATCCCTGTATGTAATATCCGGGGGATTGTCAGGCTGTTCAAGCACAGTTCCCTTATCCACGGTAATCGACGGCATCACGGCTTCGCCGAACTCCAACGGCAAGTCGCTCTTATATTCTTCCGCCAACAAAAAATTGACGGTCGTCTGCCCTTCCGCTATCCATCTGGCATAAAAATTAACATTATGCGTCAATTCGTACGGGAATTGGGCTTTGTATTGCAGATTTGCGTCCAAATACCATCCGCCGAAATCATATCCTTCTCGCGACGGTTCGGCAGGCTCCTCAAGTTCTGCACCGTAAGAGTATGTTTCAAAAGGTATAATCGGATAGCCGCCGTCTGAATCAAACTGCACGTAAACATAATGCGGAGTCCATTTTGCATAAAGTTTTATATCGGACGTGACAGGCGCTGAAAAATCGTATTCATTGCCGGCAGTGCACGCGGCATCTTTATACCACCCGACAAAATCCGCATCGGCTTTTGTCGGGTCGGGTGACGGCTTTGGCACCGTTTTACCACTCTCCACCTCAACCGCATTTACCGGCGAACCTCCTTGCGAATCGAAAGTCACGGTATAATATGTAGCACTTGTGCCGTCGTCTTGCTTGCCGCTTTCCGAGTCGCAGGCGGCGAGAATACCGACGCTTAGGGCAAGACAACACAAAATTGTCAATAACAAAAACAATTTCTTTTTCATTTCTTTTCCCTCACCAAATACAAATTGCCAACTGCACCGAATAAGATATTCGATGCAAACTTATAGCCAGCTTTAATTATATATCGCTTATCATTTTCTGTCAACATTCATTTTCGAAGCTAAATATACATCTTCAAATTGCCCCATTATCCATAACAAAATGACCGACGTTTACGCGCTCCTTTGTGACGGCAAGTTGTCGCCTTTGCGCGGACATTGAGTTTCAGATGAAGTGCGACGCCTAAGTAACCCACGGCAAAAAATAATACGAACCCGTTTTCAGAGTTCGTATTATTCCCTGATGGCGGAGGCGGAGGGATTCGAACCCCCGTGGCGTTGCCGCCAAATGGTTTTCAAGACCACCTCGTTATGACCGCTTCGATACGCCTCCGTAATTTGCGCGCATAATGGATTATAGTTTAACGGCGTTAGGTTGTCAACCCGACGGGTCTAACTGCAACAGTATGCCGCCGAAACAAAACGCACGCCGCGGCATTTGCCGCGGCGCAACCTTTTCCTTTACACTTCTTAGCAGTGCAGAAGCGCTGTATCCGCCGTTCGGGGACATCCGCCGCCGCGCCGTGCGCCGCAAACGGAACACTTCCCGCACTGCCCTGCCGTAACGATTATTTTTTGAGTTCGGCGAGGAATTCCTCGATTTTGTCGAGAGCGGTCTTGATGGCTTCGACGGAATAGGCATAGGAAATGCGGATGAAATCCTTGCCGCTCTCACCGAACGCTCCGCCGGGAACGACTGCCACGTTTTTGGCTTCGAGCAGCGCATATGCAAACTCTTCGCCGTCCATACCCGTGGACTTCACGCAGGGGAAGGCATAGAAAGCGCCTCTCGGCTCGAAGCAGGTGAGCCCCATGGCGTTGAGTCTGTCAACGAGGTATCTTCTTCTTTCGTCGTACTTGGAGCGCATTTCTCTGACTTCCGCAAAATCGTCCGCGAAAGAGGTTTCGAGCGCGGCGAGCGCGGTATACTGCGCTGCGGTGGGCGCGCACATTATGCCGTACTGATGGATTTTGTAAACGACGTCGATGATGGGTTTCGGCGCGCAGATGTAACCGAGACGCCAGCCCGTCATAGCGAACGCTTTGGAGAAGCCGCTGAGCACTATGGTGCGCTCTCTCATATTCCCGATGGAAGAAATCGAGCAGAATTTCAGCCCGTTGTAAACCAACTCGCCGTAAATTTCGTCGGAGAAAACTATAAGGTTGTTCTCTTCGATGACGGGAACGAGGGCTTCAAGGTCCGCTTTCTCCATTACGCCGCCCGTGGGATTGTTGGGGAAGGCGATGAGGATGGCTTTCGTCCTGGGGGTGATTGCCTTTTTCACTTCCTCGACATTGAGCTTGAACTCGTCCTCGATGTAGCACTTGACGCTGACGGGAGTCGCGCCGGTGAGAGAAACCAGCGGCGCATAGCACACGAAGCAGGGTTCGGGGATGAGCACTTCGTCGCCGGGAGCGCAAACTGCCCTGAACGCGGCGTCGATACCCTCGGACGCGCCGACGGTAATGATTATCTCACTGGCGGGGTCGTAATGCACGCCGATAAACCCGTCGAGATACTTGCTTATCGCCTTACGCAGCTCCATAAGACCCGCATTGGCGGTATACTGCGTCTTGCCCTGCAATATGCTGTCAATACCCGCCTGGCTGAACGCCCTGGGGGTGATGAAGTCGGGCTCGCCCACGCCGAGAGAGATGCAATCCTTGCGGGTCGCGGCAATCTCGAAGAACTTTCTTATGCCGGAGGGCTTCATATCTCTTGCTACGGGATTGAGAACTTTTGCGTAATCTATCATAATTCACCTCTTACCGTTTATGAAAAAATTTTAGCACGGAATGATTTACTTTTCAACTATTTTTTCATTTTCCCGACATATAAATAAAAAGCGGCGGTCAAAGTGCTGACGCACGTCGGAACGGAACGCGCCGAAAATCCGCACCCGCGGCGGACTGACACGGCAAGCCCGCATAAGCGCGGCGGCGACGGATAGAAAACGTGCCCTGCGGCACAATAAAAGCGACGTCGGATTGTCCCGCGCTTGAACTCGCCGCGGCGGCGTGGTAATATATATACGTTAAGAGGTGTAATATGAGAAAAATGATTTCCATTATAGGCGACAGCAAAATCGACGAAGGCGGACTGAAATACCGTATGGCGTTCGAAACAGGCAAGGCGCTTGTCGACAACGGTTACCGCGTGGCTTCGGGCGGACTCGGCGGCGTGATGGAAGCCGCATTCCTCGGAGCGAAGTCCTCAAAATTTTACAGAGAGGGCGACACCGTCGCGATACTCCCTATGTTTGACCGTACGCTTGCAAGCGACGCGGCGGACATCGTCGTTGCGACGGGGCTGGACATCTACCGCAACGTCATAGTGGCAAACTCCGACGCCGTAATCGCAATAGGCGGCGGCGCGGGCACCCTTTCGGAAATGACGAATGCGTGGCCGCTCAAAAGACTTATGATAGCTTTCTCCAATGTGGACGGATGGAGCGCAAAGGTCGCCGACACGCGGCTGGACCACCGCATCCGCTATCCCGAAATCGAAGAGGACAGGATTTTCGGAGTGACTTCCGCGGACGAAGCGATGGCGGTGCTGGAAAAGTACCTCAACCTCTACACAGGCACCCATTCGGGAATAAAACGCGGCGACTGAAAGAAAGGACAAGCAACAAAAAGAGCGGTTCAACCGCTCTTTTTTCATAATAAAACCGTTATTGCGTCATTATGACGGATTTTCGTCCGCACGCCGCAGTATCAAAGCAAAGTTTCTTCTTCACCGTCGGAGGGGGCAAAGTTGCTGTCCGTACCGCTCTTGTGCGGAGCGCCTTTGTCGCCGTTTTCCTCCGCAAGCCTTGCGGCGATGAGTTCGAGCATTTCGTTGGTTTTCAGACTCTGCTTGCCCGCAAAACGCAGATAGCCGTCAACGGGCGCGCCCGCCTTTTCCCTGTAAAAGGATTCGAACAGCGCCTTGTTGAGTTTCTCGCGCGATTTCCTTGCCTCTACCAGTTCTTCGAGCACGAAAATGAGCCAGCGTGTGATAAACCACCATATCGCCGCCCCAAGACAGCCGACAATCATAGCAATGAAGAAAGTCCACACGGCTGCGCCCGCGTCCTGCTCTCCCAACGCGACGGCCTGAATGACCGCGTTGATAAATACCAGCAGGACAATAATCACGGTCAGCGCGGTAAACAGCTTCCTCGCGGTCGAACACCACTTTTCCGAATTCATAACAATCCTCCCTTTCCGCACTCCGCAAAGAATGCGTTTATTGATAAGTATATGATAACGTATGTTATAACCCGTGTCAATATCAATATTTTTCTTTCGTTCGGAATATAAATGCTTTCCTGCGGGATTGCCGCGCTTTATCCGGTTGCGGAGGGACGCTCCACGCTCTCCTTCCTCCGCAGCGCCGAAAACCGTCCGCCGTTTTCCGAAAGGCAGCGTCCGAGCGCGGAACCGTCTGCCCCGCACGACCCGCTACACGGGCACAAAACGCCTCGTCAGGTGACGGAAAAGGATAAAAAACAAATTAAAACAAACGAAAACTCCGCCCGTCGGGCGGAGTTTTGATAAAATGCGTCTCAATGTCCGCTTACTTTATCTTGTTCATCGCAACGTCGTATGCCGCCGCGGTCGCGTTCGCTATTCTGCCGACCTTTTCGGCGTCGCCGACCACAAACAGGTTCTTGACTTTGCCTTCCAGCTCCTTGGCAAGTTTGTTGACGGGACGCGCTCCGAGAGAAAGCACGACGGCGTCTGCGTCCACTCTGCTCTGCGCCTTTGTCTTCACGTTTTCCACAAGCGCGCCTTTTTCGTCTATGGCAACGAGCTTTGTGGACAGCAGGAACTTCGCCCCCGCCTTTTCGAGTTTGGGCATTGCGTCGTCGAGGTGCTGGAACCAGGTGCCGGGAGCAACGGTGTCAGCCATTTCGACAAAGGTCAGCGTGTTGCCGCCTTCCGCAAGCAGTTCGCCCGTTTCGAGCCCCGTCATACCCGTGCCTATGAGCGCGACTTTTTTGCCTGCGAGTTTTACGGAACCGTCGAGTATCTGGGTGGTGGTGAACACATTCGCGCCGTCCGCGCCCTTTATGGATTTGGGACGCACGGCAACCGCGCCCGTCGCGACTATGACCGCGCAGGGATTGAGCGCCGTAACGTTCCCGACCGTGGCTTCCGTGCCGAGACGGATGTCAGCGCCGTAAAGCCTCGCGTTGGTTTCGAGGTCCTGCGAACACCAGCCTATTTTTTCCTTCTTGGGTCCTTTGTCGGCGAGATTTATCTGCCCGCCGCACTCGTTTTCTTTCTCAAACACCACGGGTTTGAAACCGCGTCTGCCGAGTATCTCCGCCGCCGTAAGCCCCGCGACGCCCGCGCCGATTATCGCCACCGTTCTTCCGCCGCCGTCCTTGGGCAGGTTGGCAAATCTCTTTTCTTCGCCGAGAGTGGGATTGACCGAGCAGCAGCCGTGTTCGCCGACATAGGCGTGCTCCATCATACTCTCGATGCAGTAAAGACAGTTGATGCAGCGTTTGATTTCGTTCGCTCTGCCCGACTGCGCTTTCTCCGCCCAATGCGGGTCGGCGATGTGGGGTCTGCCGAGGGAAACGAAATCCTGAATGCCGCGCTCCAACTGCTCTTCCGCCTGTTCGGGCGAACGTATGACGTTGGCGGCGAGGACGGGAATGGTCTTGACCTCTTTCTTGACCGCTTCCGCCATATAAGCGCGCCAGCCGCAGTCGAACGAAGTGGGTTCGAGCCAATAATTGTAGGTGTCGTAGGCGGCGGAGGAAACGTCAATCGCGTCCACGCCCATATCTTCAAACGCCTTTGCGTATTTCACGCCCGTGGCAAGGTCATAACCTTTGCCGGGTTTGCCTATCTCGGCATAGCACTCGTCAACGGTAAGACGGATGACAACGGGATAATCCTTGCCGCACTTTTCGCGGATGCCCTCGATGATTTCCTTGATGAAGCGCATCCTGTTCTCGAAACTGCCGCCGTACTCGTCCGTGCGGGTGTTGGTGTTGGGGCTGAGGAACTGCTGCAACAGATAACCGTGCGCAGCGTGCAGCTCCACGCCGTCCACGCCCGCCGCCTTGCATCTGACCGCCGCGTCCACGAACTGGCGGATGAGTTTCTTTATCTCGCGGTGTGAAAACGCCCTGACGTGACCGCCCGCCACCTTGCTGGGCTCGCATTTGGAAGGACCGGGCGACGCGAAGACCAGCCCTTTGTCCACCATTTTGCGGCCTATGCCCGGCGCGATTTTGTAGACAAGTTTGGGGAAGGATTTGCAGACCTTGCTGCACATATTGGTGAGCGGCACCATATGTATCATAATGCCGATGTTCTGTCTGCCGGGGTGATGCAGCTGCACGAAAAGTTTTGCGCCGTGGCGGTGTATTCTGTCGGCAAACTCACGCATCGGCTCTATGTGATAATCGTGGGACATTGCCAGCTGATTGAACGCCGCCGCACCGTGGTCGTCGTTGACGCGGGTGATTTCGGTGATGATAAGCCCCGTGCCGCCCTTTGCGCGCTCCTCGTAATAATCCATAAGCATTTCCGTGGGTTTCCCGGAAGGCTCGCCGAAGCCCATCATCATAGGGGGCATAACTATACGGTTCTTGATTTCGCAGCTGCCTATCTTCATAGGCGAAAACAGCATTTTGTATTCCATCATATTCTCCCTTAACTCCGTCCGCGAAGCTCAATGAGCACAAGACGTAATGTTTATCGTTAAAAAACGCGCGTTAAACTCACTTTACGCGCTTATAGTTGCCCGTCAGCGCGGCGAGTTGCATTTCGAAAGGCATATCGCCTTTGTGCAGTCCTCCGGGCAGCACCGTCTCGATGAGCTCGATGACGGTGTCGTCCTCGCTTTTGCCGACGTATGCGTATCTGACCTTTGCGCCCGCACTCTCGAACGAAGCGGCTTGCAGCACTTTGAGCCCTTCTTCCTCGACGTGCGCTATCGCCGCGTCAAGGTCCTTGACGTTGTATTCGATGTGGTGAATCATCTCTCCGTGGTTGCGCAGAAAAGTCGTATAAATGTTTTCGTCGCCCTGCGGATAAATGAGTTCTATCGCCGTGTGCCCTTTCCCGCCGAAATAAAGAGTCACGTTGCAGTTGCGCTTCTCTCCGCGGTATGTCATATCGAGAGGAGTATCGTAAGCGAGTTCGTACCACTTGTCAATGCCGAAAAGGCGGGAATAATGCTCTTTCGCCGCCTGCAAATCCCTGACGACTATGCCGACGTGACCTATTTTGCCGAATTTCATATTGCTCTCCTTGTCCCGCGGCGCGCCCGCGCCTTCCGCGCGCGCGTCACATATCGTTTAACAGTTTACCATATCGCCGCCCGCAAGTCAACGGCGGAAACGGGCGCGGGAACAGCTTTCAGCGGAATTCGCGCTCCGCAGACGGCTCCCCGCATCGGCACACGACGGATTTGCGCCGCGCCTTATGCAAAACGCCCCGTCCTTTGCGGAACGGGGCGCAGTCGTTTCACCAGGCCATACTGTCGTCGAAATCGACGAGAGTGGGGTCGACGGGTTTCTCCTGCAACACGGAAGTCATATACTTGTTCACCTGCTCGCGCATATCGCGGCGGGAAATCGTGCGGCAGTCCATCAGGTCCTGCTGCACCCATATGAACTTGACATTGTGTTCGCGCGCCTGGTCGTCGAACACACCGTTGAGCCCCGCCATTCCCTTGCAGGAAATCTGGTCGTACATTATGACCATATCCGCGTTGTACTCTTCGACTATGCGCCACAGTTCGTCCACGACGTTGCGGTAGCCGCCTTTGGTATGCTTGCGCATCGTCACGCGCTGATAGGTCTTGGCGAGGTCGTGCAGGGACTCTTCCTTGTCCTCGGTGTCGAACATCAGGTAGGAAATCATCGTTTCCATATCCATAACGACGTTGATGCCCCAGCAGTTTTCCAGCCACGCGGCAAAGTTGGTGTAGTAGTTTGCGGGGCAGGACCAGACAATGGCGCGGTGACGCATTTCTTTGGACACGGGGGTCTTTTTCTCGTAGGCTTTGAGCATAATCTTGTTGACCTTTTTGTCCACCTTGCCGAAGCGCTTGTCGAAGCCGCCGCTGAGGTGGAAGTAATAAAGCCTGTAAAGCCAGAAATTCGCGCCCGTGAGCTGGGGATACTTTGTCTTGTTAATCTCCCATTTCTGGAG
>ULTA01034218.1_pt1 | contig 10242 bp, 9 predicted proteins | sample 1957181 | NCBI WGS metagenome assembly ULTA01 (sample SAMEA4835722, study PRJEB28245) | human gut metagenome | biome: gut microbiome; material: fecal sample | place: Denmark | collected 2008
TCTCGGTCGTTATCGCCGCTGGCGAGGACGCTGTGTGGGTGGAATTTGGTGCTGGCGTTTACCACAACGGTTCTGCTGGCAGTTCTCCTCACCCGAAGGGGGCTGAGCTTGGTTTCACCATTGGCGGCTACGGCAAGGGCATGGGCAAGCGAAAAACATGGGGGTTCTATGAGGACGGTGAACTTAGACTGACTCACGGCGCACCCGCTGTCATGCCCATGTACAACGCCATGAAGACCGTCTGTGATAAAATTGCGAGTATTGCGAAGGAGGTGTTTCAGTGATTGACCTTGAAACCGAGATTTTCAACGAGGTGTCTGGAAAAGTACGGGAAAAGTACCCCGACATCTTCATGACCGGCGAGTATGTCAAGACACCGCCCTCCTTCCCGTGCGTATCGCTCGTTGAGGTAGACAACGCCACATTCCGAAACTCGCAGACCACCGAGGGCAAGGAAAACCATGTGGCGGTCATGTACGAGCTGAATGTCTACTCCAACCGCACGAAGGGAAAAAAAGCTGAGTGCAAGGAAATTGTGGGATTCATTGATGAAATCCTGATGGAGCTGAACTTCACACGCACCATGCTTGAACCTGTCCCCAATCAGGACAATGCGACAATCTATCGTATGCTCGGTCGATACCGAGCTGTCATATCCAAAGAAAAAACGATTTACAGGAGGTAACATATCATGGCAATTTCTACCTACAAGATTTTTCTCATGCAGAAGAATAAGGAAACATGGGAGAAACTGATCGACATTAAAGAGTTTCCCGACCTCGGCGGCGCACCCGAAATGCTGGAAACCACCACCCTGTCTGACAATATGCAGACTTACATTCCGGGTATCCAGTCTCTTGACGCTCTTGAGTTCACTGCGAACTACACCAAAGAGGACTTTACCAAGCTGAAAGCCCTCGAAGGTCAGGAGAAGGACTATGCCGTGTGGTTTGGCGGCACCGGCGAGGGTGGCACCCTGACTCCTACCGGCACTGACGGTAAGTTTGAGTTCAAGGGTCAGCTTTCCGTGTTCCCGGTTGGCGGCGGTGTCAACGAGGTCGTTGACATGACTATCACTATCGCACCGTCTACACCTATCACTGTTGGCGCAGACGCATAAGAATTTTAGGAGGACAGAAACATGGCAAAGCAGTTGACTTTCACCTATGACGGCAAGGATTACACGCTGGAATTTACCCGCAGAACGGTTGCGGAAATGGAGAAGAAGGGCTTTATCGCTTCCGACATCACGGACAAGCCCATGACTACTCTCCCCGCACTGTTCGCCGGTGCGTTCCTTGCCCATCACCGTTTCGTCAAGGAAGACATCATCAACGACATCTATTCCAAACTTACCAAGAAGGAAGACCTTATCGGCAAGCTGGCTGAAATGTACAACGAGCCGATTCTGGCTCTCGTTGAGGAGCCTGAGAAAGCCGAGGGAAACTTGGACTGGACAGCGACTTGGTAAGTGGTTCGCTGTCCTCCACTGAGGGGAGTGGTGGTAGTTCTGCCACTGCTCCCCTCTCTACTTACACCGAAAAGTTCAACGAGTTGTTCCCCCACTATCTTGCCATTGGCATGAGCGAGGAACAGTATTGGGACAAAGACAGTATGCTCGTGGTGGCATACCGTAAAGCGGAAGAACTCAGAGTGAATCGCAGAAATCAGGAAATGTGGTTACAGGGTGCGTACTTCTATGACGCTCTGTGCCGAGTTACCCCCGTTCTCCACGCTTTTGCCAAAAAAGGAGCAAAGCCTGTTCCGTATCTCTCGGAAGCCTACGCACTCACTGAGAAGCAGGTGGAACTCAGAGAGGAGGAACATGCCAAGGGCGTGTACGACAAGGGTAAGCGCATGATGGAAGGATTCATGGCAAGCCACAATAAAAAGTTTGAAGGGAAGTGAGCATTATGTCTACGACAATCGAGCAGTTGGAGCTTGAAGTACAATCTAATTCTACATCTGCCGTTGGCGGCATAGACGCACTTTCCGAGTCTCTTAGACGGCTGAAAGCCGCAACCGCTCCCGTAAGCAAGGGCGGCGTTGGCCTTGGCGCACTGTCGAACTCTCTCAAGAAGTTCAGTCAGAGCGTTTCTGGCCTGACAGGGCTGACCCTTGCACGGGAGCAAGTACAAGGACTGGTGGACGCACTCAAACCCTTGGAGAGCGTCCAAAAGTCTGGCTTTGGTTCTCTCGCAAACGGGCTGGACAAGCTCGTGAAACTCGCTCCTCAGATTGACACCGTAACGGAGTCTTTGAGAAAGACCGACCTTGACTCTTTTGCCGAACAGTGCAATCGAGTTGCTACTGCCATTACCCCTCTGGCTACGCAGATGGAAAAGGTGGCGGCTGGCTTCTCTGCGTTCCCGGCAAGAATCCAGAGATTGCTCAAGAGCAATACAAGCCTTGCGGCAAGCAATACGGTACTCGGCAAATCCTATGTGAACCTCGCCGCAAAAATCAGCTTGGCGTACATGGGCATGAGAAGGATTGCCGGTGTTATCGCAAGCTGGATTACTGACTCCAACAGCTACATTGAGAACATGAACCTGTTCAATGTGTCTATGGGTCAGTTTGCGAAGGAAGCGCAGAATTATGCGGAGCAGGTCGGCGAAATCATGGGTATCAACCCCGGCGAGTGGATGCGAAATCAGGGTGTCTTCATGACGATTACCGATGGTTTTGGCGTTGCGAGTGACCGGGCGTACATCATGAGCAAGAACCTGACCCAGCTCACCTACGATTTGGCTTCGTTCTACAATATCAGCACCTCTGACGCTTTCCAGAAGTTGGAGTCTGGTATCTCTGGTGAGCTTGAGCCGCTTCGTAGACTCGGCTATGACCTGTCTGTGGCTCGTCTGCAACAGGAAGCCTACAACCTCGGCATTGACAGAAGCGTTACGAGCATGACTCAGGCTGAAAAGGCCGAGTTGCGTTACTATGCTATCATGACGCAGGTTACAAACGCTCAGGGCGATATGGCTCGTACTCTGGAAGCCCCTGCGAACCAGCTTCGTATTCTGCAAGCGCAGGTGGAACAGGCCACTCGTGCCTTGGGCAACCTTTTCCTCCCGATTCTGAAAGCCATTTTGCCTTATGCAATCGCACTGGCAAAAGCAATTCGGATTGTCGCTGAGATTATTGCCAGCTTCTTCGGGGTTTCGATTCCAGAGTTCGATGTGGGAGCGGACGCAATCGGCGGTGTGGCAAGCGGCGCAGGTGAAGCGGCTGACGGTTTGGGAGACGCTTCCAAGAAAGCGAAGGAGCTGAAAAACGCACTGCTCGGTATTGACGAGCTGAATGTTATCTCCCCTCCTGAGGACAGCGCAGGTGGAGGTACAGGTCTCGGCGGTATTGGCGGTGTCGGTCTCGGCTTTGAGCTTCCCACCTATGACTTCATTGGAGACGCAGTGAACGAGCAGGTGGACAAAATCATGGCGAAGATTAAGCCCTTCCTCGATTGGGTAAGGGAGAACATTGATGAAATCCTCGCCGGTGTCGTTGCCATTGGTGCGGCTTTCCTCGCTTGGAAGATTGCCAAGGGTGTACAAGATTTCCTGCGGTGGCTGTCCACCATGAAGGGCTTCAACATCGTAGGCAGTATCGGTTTCAAAATTGCGGGGCTTGGCCTGTTCTTGGACGCATGGAACACCATGAAAGAAGCTATCCAAGACATCATGGCAAATGGCGCAAACTTCACCAATGTCACCAAGCTAATCAGCGGCTTTGCGGAAGCTCTCGGTGCGGCGTTCCTCCTGTTCGGCAACATCAAGATGGCGGGGGCAATGCTGGTTATCTCCGGGCTGACTGGTATCGTCTCTGCTATCAGCGACATAGTGAACAACGGTGTGAACTGGGACAATGCACTGTTCCTTGTGAAGAATCTCGGCCTGTTCCTGAGCGGCTTGGGTCTGCTGACCGGCAACACCCAGCTCGGCGGCGTTGGCCTGATTATCGCTGGCGCAACCCTGATTGTGGACAACCTCAAGGGGTTCATCGAAGCAATCCGAACCGGCGATTGGTCTGGCGTGGACGCTGTGGAAGTAGCCGCAGGTGCGCTGATGATGGCTGGCGGGTTCATTCTCGCCCTCAAGAAGCTGGACGCTCTGAAAGACAGTGCAAACGCTGGACAGGCGGCACGGCAAGCTCTTGAGACGGTCACTACGACCACCACCAATCTGGACACCACCATCAACACGGGGCTTTCCCCGAAGCTCAAGTCTCTGGCAAAGAACCTCGGTATGAGTCTGGTCGTAATCGCCGAAGTTGCGGCGGCGGCACTGCTCGTTGTGGGCGCAATCGCTCTGATGGGCAAGGGGCTGGAACAGGTCGGTATCGCTTGGGAGCCGGTCATTGCCAACGGTGGAACTGTGGCAACGGCAATCGGTGTCGGTACGGCGGTCTTGGCGGCTGTCGGTCTGGCGGCGTATGCCCTCGGCACTGGCGGTACGACCGTTGCGCTGAACATCGGCATTGGCACGGCTATCCTGCTGGAACTCGGCGTTGCCGCTGGCCTGTTCATCGTTGAGATTTGGGCAATCGGCAAGGGCTTGGACGAAATCGGACAGGCTTGGGAACCCGTGCTGAACAACGGTGAGCGAATTGCCACTGCAATCGGTGTTGGCACTGGTCTGCTGGTCGCAATCGGCGTTGTCACGGCGGCTCTCGGTGCGGCTACAGTCGCTTCTGCGGGTCTGTTGCCGCTGGCAATCGGGCTTGGCACGGCACTGCTCGTGGAGCTGGCGGCGGCGTTCATTCTCTTTGTGGAGAGTCTGGTCGCAGTGGCAAACGAGCTGAACTACAGGCTCGACCCGCCGCTGATGGCTTTGAACGAAAAGCTCCCCGGTCTGTCCAGCAACATGAGCGATTTCGTGGACTTCATGACGGAGTTCGCAGGTCAGGTCGTTCGGTACACGGAAGTGTCTGCCATTGCGGGTCTGAGCGCAACGATTGACACGATTATTGGTTGGTTCACGCAAGACCCGATTGACAAGCTGGCAAACGATGTGGAGGACATTTCCGAGCAAACCTCCAACCTCAACACCAAGCTGGAAGTTGCCGTCCCTGAGTTGCAGACCGCCGCTACCCTGTTGCAGAACTACAAGAACCTGCTGACGCAGATTGAAAACCTCTGCAACAACAATGTGGAGCTGTCCACCGGCATGTTTGTCAACATGAAGGAGGTCGGGCAGAATCTCGTCACTGGATTCGTTGACGGTATTCAGTCTAAGTCGGGTGACTACAGCAATGCGGCGAGAACCTTGGTGGAGGGCTTCAAGACCCAGCTCAGTGCCAGCTCTGAGACCTGCAAATCCACGGTGATTGCGTGGGCTTCCAATGTGAAGAACTGGTTTACCCAAGCCGGTTACGGCGGTATCAACCGCAACACCTTCCAGAACTATGCCAAGGACATCGTGAGTGGCTTTGGCTCTGGTATCACTGGCTCCTACAACAACTGCAAGTCCAGCATGACTGCATGGGCAAGCAACACCAAGAGCTGGTTTACGGAAATCGTCTCCCGCAATGCGTTCTACAACATCGGCAAGGATGTTGTGAGCGGTTTCAATGCGGGTATCAATGACTTCTATGACACCACTGCACCGTATATGCGCAAGTGGGCAAATGCGGCGAAAAACGCATACAAGGCGGCGTTGGACTCCAATTCCCCGTCCAAGGTGTTCATGCGGATTGGCGAGGACACCGTTCTCGGCTACAACCTCGGTATTTCCAACCTCGGAAGCACCACGAAGGATGTCGTGAACACTTGGGCAAAATCCTTCACCAGCGTAAGCCCCGTCATGCGCTTCGCCGTGGACACCTCTGCTCTCAAGTACTACACCAGCGATTCCTTCTCCAAGTCGGTTTCCGCAGATGTGGTGAACAACAGGAACTTCTCTGTGACTGGCTTCAATGAGGGCATGGAGGAGTTCTATCGAGAGTATATCGAACCCACCCTGTCTCAGATGGCAGACGATATGCGCCGACAGGCCGATAAGAACGAGCAAACCATTGTTCAAATCGGGAACCGCACTGTCACTGACGCTGTAACCACCCAGCGCAAGGCCAACGGTTATGTGTTCGTGAAGTAAGGAGGTGCGGATATGTCCTATATCGCAATCAACGGCTATGAGTTGCCCCCTCCCAAGCGAGGGGTGCGACCCATTGTGACAACGGTTGTGGACGCTGGCAGAAACGCCAACGGAGCCGTTGTCGGTCAGCGTGTGGGTCGAGACCAGTACAAGATTGACGGTCTTGAGTGGCCTTGGCTCACCGCTGAACAGTGGTCGCAGATTCTCAACGCACTCAGCAATTTCTTTGTCTATGTGACATTCGTAGACCCCGTCAGCAATTCCCGGAAGACCATCAAGATGTACCCCGGTGATAGGACGGCTGAACCCTATTGGGCAGACAGTAGCGGAAAACCGACACACTACAGGAATTGTAAGGTGAATCTGGTGGACTGCGGCGAGTAAGGAGGGATTTTATGCAGAAGGTTTCCAAGGCATATAGAGACAGCATGAAGTCCTCTCTCCGAGAGAGAGCATACATCATGCTCTCTTTCGGCCTTATTAACCAAGAAGCACAGGCAAAAGCCACGGTTGAGGATGGCGATTTTGCGTACTACGCAAACGCCAAAAATGTACTCGGCGAAAAGAGTGACGATACGGTCTATGCAACGCTTGAGGAGAACTTCACGAGAGTGGACGGCTCCATGTTCTTTCTTCCGAGGGAGAACCAGTCGGGTGCATACCTCGACACGGGCATTATCAGCGAAAAGCTCCTGACGGAAGCTATCTTCGAGCTGACAATCAACCTGAACATCGTAGCGACCGATTTCAAGGGTATCACCATCAATTTCGGAGAAAACTACCCGGTTGACTTCGACATGGTGAGCAGTAGCGGACAGGTTATCGAGTTCCGGGGGAACGACCAAGCGGTGTTCTCCACTGAGGAAGTGTTGACCAACACCACGCAGGTGAAGCTCGTGTTCTACACGATGAAGAACCCCAAGAGCCGTGTTCGTATCTACTCCATCCGCTTCGGCTACGGCTTGGTCTACTACAACCAAGATGTCATGAGTTCCACCCTTGAGAGCTATGTGTCTCCCATCGGTGCGGATGTGCCGCAGATTGATTTCTCGGTACAGCTCAAGAACTACGACCACTACTTCAATGTGGACAATCCCAAGTCTGCAATCAACTTCCTCGAAACCGGGCAGGAAATGGAAATCTACTACGGCTACCAGCTCCCGGAGACCGGGGAAATCGAGTGGATTCGAGGGAACAGGCTGTTGTGTTCGGAGTGGGAGTCTGACGATTACACCGCCACAATTCGCTGTCAGGACATTTTCAGAAACATGGACTCCGAGTACTACAAGGGAATGTACAACGGCGAGGGTGTGAGCTACTACGAGCTGGCTGAGGATGTACTGAAAGACGCTGGCCTGACGGACTACTACATCGACCCTCAGCTCAAGATTCTTTTCACAAAGAACCCTATTCCGAGGGTGCAGCACAAAGAAGCACTACAGATTATCGCAAACGCTTGCCGGTGTGTTCTCACGCAGACGAGGTTCGGCACTATTCAAATCAAGTCCAATTTCGTCCCGGAAGCAAGCGCAAGCGCAAAGACCGAAGCGGCGTACTCCCATGCAGAAAACATCATGGACGATACCGTGAAGGACGAGTACGCTTCTCTGAATACGAATTACACCACGGCTGACGGGACGATGTTCTTCCTGCCCCGTGACCTCAGCGGCAAGAGCTTCAACACCGGCTTCGTTTCTGCGGAGCTTTCTGATGAAGACGGGCTGTTCACAAAGAATCCAGTGGTCACGATTGAGCAGGAAGTGGCCTGTATGTACTACGGTGCAAAGTTCGTGTTCGGCAATACGCTCCCTGCGGCGTTTACCATCCGTACTTACAACGATGGTCAGCTCGTGACCGAGTACGAGGTTGGGCAGGACGAAATCGAGCGTGTCACGATACTGCATATCGACCTTGACGATTTCGACACCATGGAAATCGAGTTCACCAAGACCGCTGACCCGTTCAACCGCATTGTGCTGAACAATTTCAGCTTCGGTGACATTACCGATTTCACAATGACCCGAACCGACATGACCTCCTCGCCGAAAGCTATCAAACAGGAGCTTATCAAAGAGGTAATCGTCCCCTGCTACAGCTACCAGAACGGTACTCAGGAGGACAGTCTCGTTGGTGAGGAAGTGGATGTCAAGGCTGGTGATGTGGAGACCTTTTTCATCGGCGAACCCTCCTACGGCTTCCGAGCCGTACTGGAAAACACCACGGGAGGTGTCACCATTGAGGATTCGGGCAACTACTACATCACCGTGCGGTTCAGCGTGACGGGCAAATACCGCTTAGAGATTTACGGTTATCGGTACAAAATCGTTGAGCGATACGCAGTCAAAGCCCTTAACAACCGTGGCAAGACCATCAAGTGGGAAAACCCGATGATGTCTGACATGGGAATGGCGAACGACCTTGCCGAGTGGCTTGGCGATTACTACGCTTCGGGTATCGAGTACGAGTACGACACGAGAGGAAACCCGGAGATTGATGTGAACGACATCGTGTATCAGGAAAACGAGTTCCATAGCAACATGAAGGTGAACATCTACCGACACACCGTCAATTTCAATCAAAGTTTTTCGGGCAAGGTAACTGCCCGAAGGGTAGGAGGTGCGAAATATGGCTTGGCAAACCCCTAAGACAAACTGGCACGGGGCTATTGATTCCGAAGGGAATTACATCGGGGACAGGTTCAATGCGAGTGACTTCAACCGTATCAAGAACAACCTCACCTATCTCCGAGACTTGGCAAGCCGTCTCTATGACGAGTTCTCCATCGTCTCTCTCGGAGAAGACCGCACTCCTGCGGACTACTTCTATGCTGACGAAATCAATCAGCTTGAGGAGAACTTGAAGACAGTGAACAACGGCTCCCTGAACCGTGATTACGGGAACCCTCCAATTTATGTTGACAACGGAAATGTAATGGATTTCCGGGAACTCAACCGATTGGAGGGAGCAATCCTCGACCTTTACGACAGACTCACCAATGAGTTTGAGGGCAGACGGATGTTCAAATGGAACTTTGGAATGAAGGGAGGAGAACTGTAATGGCTTGGGAGCTTTTACCTGTAAATTACACTGACGCTACTTGGAGCGGCCTGAAAAAGTACACTCAGGTCGATAACGATGACGGGACGGTTTCGTTCCAAGATGTGACGGTGTACAGCAACAAGGACAACTCGTTCTTTGGGGCAAAGGAAGCCAACCGCATGAACGAAGCTCTGAACACCCTCATGTCGATGGTGGAGAACGGGACTGACCTGTACACGGCTTTCCAGAACTACTTCGACACGCAGAAGGGCTTGTTCGAGGACACCGCTGACGCTACTCAGGAGGGCTTCACCTCGTATGTGGAAAATCTGGAAGCGCAAGGTGACACCATCATCGAGACCATCAAGACGGACTACCGCAACGAGATTACCGCCTTTGAGAGCCAGCAGGAACAGCTTTTCACCACTTGGTTCGAGTTCATCAAGAACCAGCTCGGTGAGGATGTGGCTGGCAATCTGCAAAACCAGATTGACGCTCTCGAAGTGAAGACGGACGGGTTTGACCCCCGCAAGACCGTCTTTTCCGCTGATGGCGAGACCATCACCGAGACCTACGGCACAAAGAAAATCGAGACCACCTTCGTGTCTGCGAACAAGATTGTCCAGAAGTTGTTCGAGGGTGAGCTGTTGCAGAAAACGAAGACCATCACCTTTAGCAGTGACGGCCTGATTATCAACGAGGAGGTACAGTAATGAGTTGGGCAGAAGCAAAATGGACTGTAGACCAGATTTTGCAGAAAGTTGGGCAAGCCCCCAACAACATGCGAGAGTTCACCGCTTTCGCAAAATCCAAAAACAGTATCGGACTGAGATTTCTGGAACCCGCCGACAGCTATGACAGCGCAGGAAACCTGCTCTGCTCCGTTGGCGGCGTAATGATTCGCATGAGCGAGGAGCAGTACCCCACGAACACCAGCGAGGGTACGCTGGTTATCGACAACAAGGAGCTTGGTGAGTACGCCACCGAGGAGTATGTGGTGGACGGTCTGACCGAGGGCAAGACCTACTACTTCGCCGCTTTCCCGTACTCCACGCAGGGCGTGTTCAATCTCTCCACCAATGAGAGCAACCGAGCTTCTGCGGCTCCCCCC
>ULTA01035327.1_pt1 | contig 10209 bp, 8 predicted proteins | sample 1957181 | NCBI WGS metagenome assembly ULTA01 (sample SAMEA4835722, study PRJEB28245) | human gut metagenome | biome: gut microbiome; material: fecal sample | place: Denmark | collected 2008
CCACAAGCACGGTGCACAGCAGCACCATGAGCACCTCTTTACGGCGCATGTTTTTGAGTAGTTTGATCATTGTTGTTTCTCCTGATTTCTTCTTTGGGCCCTCAGCGCTTTTCCTTGCAGATGCCGTTCAGATTGCCATCCATTCTTTCAAGGCAGCGGCGCATCGTCGCCAGATCCTCCTCCGGGATGCCCTCGAGCAGACGTCTTCCGAACTGCCACTGCACCTGCCGTCCGCGCTCAATGAGCGCTTGCGCCTGTTCGGTGCAGATAAGCCGCGTCTGCCGCCGGTCGCCCGGCATCTCCTGCCGCTCAAGAAGGCCGTCATTCACCAGTCTTTCCACGTGCACGGAGACAATACCCGGTTTGTGCCCGCGCATACGGCAGATGTCTTTCGCCGTGTTGTGCTCGGGATTGTTGGCGAGAAAGAGCAGAATGTCCAGCGCCAGCGGCGGCAGGCCTGCCTCCTTGCACAGTGGAGTTAACATAACGTGATAAGCCTGTGTCATCTTGTTGGCGTGGCTGAAAAGCGTTGCCCCGCGCATCGGTTCCTTCGGCATCATATCGATTCCTTTCCGACCTCATTCGGTCACGCGCCGCGCTCGCTCGTCATCGAATGATAATCTTCTAATTTTAGAACGTCATCATTATAGTTGTTTCCATTCCAATGTCAATAAACAAATTGTGAACGTTCCGAAAAAAGGGCGCGAAAAAGCGCCGCCTTTCGGCAGCGCTTTTTTCGTATTCTGTTACAGAGACAGCTGGATAAGGCCGAGGATGAGCATGTGAACTGGATAAAACGCGTAGCAGGCATACTGAAACGCCTTGCTGTGGTGTCCCTGCCGCCCGCGGTAGAGCCAGATGGGCACGAGCGAGAGCAGTGCAAGCCCCTGCTCGCAGACCTCAAACTCCAGTCCGAAAAGCTCGATTGGGAAAATCTGTCCTCCGATGAGCGACACATTGATCCAATAGAGCGCCGCGATCTGCCCGAGCAGCTTCCACCACTCTCTGCCGCGGAGGAAATAGAACACAAACACCGTCAAAACGCCCATGCCGTAATAATCTACCATGCCGAGCGTGCCGAGCGCAAAACCCAGCACCGTGACCGCAACGCAAGTCAGAAGATAGAGCCATGTCTTCCCCTTTTCCCGCACGGCCTCCATCGCCCGAATGCCGAGAAGGCCGATGAGCAGCGTCCAGATGACATTCTGGTGCACAGGGTAGAACCACGTGCCGCCGTACATCAGGTCAAAGGGAATTTCCGACAGCAACGCAAAAATCAGCATCCGCTGCGCGTATTTTTTGAAACTGTGCGTGTGGAAGTAGCCCTCCACCGCCATGAAGGCAAAAATGGGGAACGCGAGACGTCCCACGCAGGTCATCCACTCCTGCGAAAGAAAAAGCGTCGCCCACAGGTGGTCGAGCAGCATGAAGGCCATCGCTAAAATGTGCAGCGCCGCGGCGCTGAGGTCAAACTGTTTTTTCATTGATCTCTCCTGTTGATTTCTCTCTTTTCCCCTCTGTTGCGCAAAGTTATTTTATTTTATCAGATCTCGCGTCAAAAGTCACGCTTAATTTTTGCGTTTCTTTCTCTGCAAAAAATACCGGCGGGCAAAATGCTCGCCGGTACGTTTCAGTTTTACCCCAGAATGGCCTTCAGGTCCTCCTCTGGCGTCGTAATGGGCGCGATGCCAAAGTTCTTGACAAGGTAGTCGAGCACGTTCGGCGAGAGGAACGCCGGCAGCGTCGGACCGAGGCGGATGTCCTTGATGCCGAGATACAGCAGCGTCAGCAGGATGCACACCGCCTTCTGCTCGTACCACGAGAGCACCATCGAAAGCGGCAGCTCGTTCACACCGCAGCCAAAGGCGTCGGCGAGCGCCAGCGCGATCTGGATGGCGCTGTAAGCGTCGTTGCACTGGCCGATGTCCAGGATGCGCGGCAACCCCGCCACCGTGCCAAGATCTAAGTCATTGAAGCGGAACTTGCCGCAGGCCAGCGTCAGCACCATGGTGTCGGGCGGCGTCTGCTTGACGAATTCCGTGTAGTAATTTCTGCCTGGGCGCGCGCCGTCGCAGCCGCCGACTAAGAAAAAGTGACGGATCCGGCCGGACTTGACGGCCTCAACCACCTTGTCAGCCACACCCAGCACCGCGCCGCGGGCAAAGCCCGTCGTAACCGTGCTGCCACCGTTGATGCCGGTGAACGCCTTATCCTCGGCATAGCCGCCCAGTTCCAGCGCCTTTTCGATGACCGGCGTGAAGTCCTTGTCCGCGCCGATATGCTTGAGTTCCGGATATGAGACCACCGCCGTAGTGAACACGCGGTCGGCATAGCTCGCTTTCGGCGGCATCAGGCAATTCGTGGTGAATAGTACGGGCGCAGGGATGTCGGCAAATTCCTTTTGCTGGTTCTGCCACGCCGTGCCGAAATTGCCCTTGAGATGGGCATACTTTTTAAAGCCCGGGTAGCCGTGCGCGGGCAGCATCTCGCTGTGCGTATAGATGTTGATGCCCTTGCCCTTCGTCTGCTCGAGCAGGCGCTTCAAGTCGTGCAGGTCGTGGCCGGAAACCACGATGAACGGTCCCTTTTCCACCGTCAGCGGCACGGTGGTCGGCTCCGGCGTGCCGTAGGTCTCCGTGTTGGCCTTGTCGAGCAGCGCCATGCAGCGGTAGTTTTTCTCGCCGACCTCCAGCACAAGGGGGAGCAGGTCATCCATGCCCCAGTCCTCGCCGATGGCAAACAATGCCTTGGCAAAAAAGCGGTTGACCTCGCCGTCCGTATAGCCCAGCACCATCGCGTGGTAGGCGTACGCCGCCATGCCGCGGATACCGAACAGGATGAGCGACTTGAGACTGCGGATGTCCTCGTCCGCCGTCCAGAGCCGCGAGACATCGTAGTCATTGTTGTGCCCGCAGGGCGACATGCAGGACGCACAGTCCGGCACAAGACGGCTCTTCTCCGCCTTCACGCGTGCAGTCACATCGCGGATGGCCGCCGCGTCAAAGTTCACATTCGTGAGCGTAGTGAAAAGCGCCTCGATGATGAGGTTCCATGTGCCCTCGTTCACGCCGGGGCTGCCGTCCGCAGCGCGGGCAAGGCCGATGAGCGCGCCGGTCAGCTCGTCCTGCAAATTTGCCGTCTCGGCGCTCTTTCCGCACACACCCGCGCTGCCGGTGCAGCCCGTGCAGTGCGCCGCCTGCTCGCACTGAAAACAAAACATCTTGTTGTCCACCGAAAAAATCCTCCTCATTCTGTGGTCTTATCGATCATAGGATGACTCAAATCGTATCCAGTATTCTCCCGTCCGTCGAGATCGTCACGACCTGCCAGGGGATGAATTTACCGCTATTTTGCAGCGCGGTCTTTGCCGCGTGCTCGAGCCCGCCGCAGCACGGGACCTCCATTCGCACGACCGTCACGCTCTTGATGTCATTTTTTGCGATGATCTCGGTCAGCTTTTCGCTGTAATCCACGCTGTCGAGCTTCGGGCAGCCGACGAGCGTAACGTGGCCCTTGATGAATTTCTCGTGGAAGGCCGCGTAGGCGTACGCCGTGCAGTCCGCCGCGATGAGCAGCTTTGCGCCGGAGAAATACGGCGCGTTCACGGGCACGAGCTTGATCTGCACCGGCCACTGGGAGAGCTGGCTCTCCTGCGCAGCAGGAGCCGCCGTTTCAGATGCCGCCTTGTGCGCAAAGGTCTTGAGCTGCATACCGGGACAGCTGTGGTGCAGTGTCATCCCCTCCTTCTGCATTTTCTTCTGCTTGTTTTCAAGCACCGCCTGCTCGTCGTAGGCCGCGGCCTCGCGCTCGACAAAGGAAATCGCGCCGGTCGGGCACGTCGGCAGACAGTCGCCCAGGCCGTCGCAGTAGTCGTCGCGCATCAGCTGCGCCTTGCTGTTTACCATGGCGATAGCACCCTCGTGGCACGCCGCGGCGCAGGCGCCGCAGCCGTTGCATTTATTTTGATCGATCTCAATGATTCTCCGTTTCATTGCAATACCTCCTTGCGTTTTCAAGCGTATTATAGTAGAATGCGGCCAGCAAGTCGGTTGAATTTTCAACGAAAGGCGTTTTTTATGAAAGAATTTTTTCCCATTCTCGCCGCCTCGCCGCTCTTTTCCGGCGTCACGGAGGACGAACTTGACGCGATGCTCACCTGCCTTGCGGCGAAGACCGAGCAATTCCCCAAGGACGTGTTTCTCCTTCATCCCGGTGACACGGTCGAGGAGATCGGCATGGTGCTCTCCGGCTGCGCGCTCGTCGTGCAGGAGGATATCTGGGGCAACCGCAACATTCTCTCCCGCACCGCGCCGGGGCAGACCTACGCCGCGGCCTTCGCCTGCGCGCCGAGCAGTGTCTCCAACGTGAGCGTCGTGACCGAAACGCCGACGGCGGTGCTGTTTTTGAACGTCAAGCGCCTTTTGACGGTCTGTCCCTCCGCCTGCGCGCACCACAGCCGCATCATCCGAAACCTTCTGAGCGACCTTGCGGGAAAAAACCTGCTGCTCAATGAAAAACTCACGCACATCGCCCAGCGCACGACGCGCGCCAAGCTCATGTCCTATCTCTCCGCCGAGGCGCAGCGGCGCGGCGCGGTCGAGTTCGACATCCCATTCTCCCGCCAGCAGTTAGCGGACTTTCTCGCCGTCGAGCGCAGCGGACTGTCGCTCGAGCTTGGAAAAATGAAAAAGGAAGGGCTTCTGGACTTCCATAAAGAGCACTTCGTGCTGAACATCTGAATTTTGCAAAAAAGGAGTTCCTCTTACCTTCAAGAGGAACTCCTTTTTCATTTTGTTCTCGCTTTATGCAGCGAGCTTTGCGTAGCGCATCAGCATCGTCGCCATCTGCGCGCGGGTCGCCTCCCCCTGCGGGTTCAGCTTGCCGTCCATACCGTTGACGATGCCCGCCCCGACGGCCCAGCGCATCGCCTCGACCGCGTATGGGCTGACGCTCGCGCTGTCAGTAAACGCGCTCAGATCACCCTGCACATCGGCCTTGACCAAGCCGCGGCTTTGCGCGTAGCGGTAGAGCATCGTCGCGAGCTGCTCGCGCGAGATCTTGCCGTCCGGGCTCGTGCCGTCGGACACGCCATGCTTGACCGCCCAATCCTGCGCGGCGGCATACCACGCACCCGTGCTGTTCGTGTCCGCGCCGTCCATGCGGGCCAAAATCGTCCAGAGCATCGCGCGGGTCGTGGCGGCGTTCGGCTCAAAGCCCTTGCCCGTGCCGGTCATCAGCTTTTCCTCGGTGACGAACTGCACGGCCCCGCTGTACCAGTCACCCGCCTGCACGTCGGGATAGGGGTTGACATAAGTCCCGTCGTCCGGCTGCGGCTCGTCGGTCTTGCCGTCCTCCGCGGGCTTGGACGAGGGCGCGGATGTGCCGATCCTCGTGATCGTATACTTGCCGCCCATCGTAACGGTAAAGCTGATCTTTCCGCCTGAGAGGGTGGATTCGATCCGAACACCGTTCGGATCGGTAACGACTGCGCGCGCGTAGTCGCAGGCCACCGTCAGCGTGGGTCGTTTCGATGCCAGAATTTCATCGTTTGCACCCTCACTGCTCAATGTAACGGTCATCGTACTGCCGTTTTTCTCCACGGTCACCTCAGGGTCGAACTGCGCGGAACTGCCGCCGTCATCATCCGCCAGCGCGAAGGTCGCAAGGCTCAACGACAGCGTCAGCGCCAGGAGAAAGGAAAGTAACTTTTTCATATGCCGCCTCCTCAATTTTCCGTCTCAGCGGCCGAAGCGCTGAACTCAAACGTGCCGACCGCCGTGTCAGTCTCGCTGTCGTAGGAGCTGAAGCGCAGCCCGTCCAGCTCGTTTTCGCTGATGGTCACCCCCTGCTGCACGTAGGAGGGGTAGTAGGGATCGCTGCTGCGATAAGGATTGCTCCAGTTGGGATAGAAGAACGTGTTGCACTCCTGCGTTCTGGCAAGAGGGTACGCAAGCGTCTTATTGCTTCCAGCAAACCATGGCAGGAAATCGAGATATTGCGGATCACCGTCAACGCTCAGCGTGTTGTAGTTCTTCGCGGTTTTAAACTCCGGGGCCGGATTAGATGTACAAATTCTGCCTTCCTCATCGCGATAGAAATTCAAGATACCATTACCAATCTCTCCGTTCCAGAGTACAGGCGTCCAACCATTGGTCTCATCATAGTCATGGTAGAAGAAGTTTTGCGACATCCACATCGTCCTGCCGGAATTGTTCACCAGATCATAATCATTGTTGACAAAGCGGTTTTGTCTTGCCTGCAAAAAGTAGATCTCTTCCAGCGCATCATCCATCAAAATGGCTGTGCCATTGCCGACAAACCAATTGTCTACCATCTCAAGGTTTCCGCCCAGGTCTGTATCGAGGTGCAGTGCGGTGCCGTTCTTGTAAAACACGGAGCTCCATCCGCCCCACGCTGGCGCACAATCCTTGCTGCTGTGGATCGCGCAGTAGTAGTTCTCAAAGATACAGCCGTTATAGACGCCTTGCCCCTTGCCGTAAATCGCGGAGTTTCGTGTAACCCCATCTGCAAGGTATTCATTTGTTGTTCCATCGCCGATAAAGTGGACACCATCGATATTGCAGGAAACATCGCCGAGTTTCACACCGCCGCGAATCGTGGTGGAAATCATGTCATCTTCAAATCCCGCGCCGCGCAGCGTCACGAGGCTCAGGGTATCCGGGATCTCGATCTGGCCGTTGATCTCGCCGCTCGGAAGCTGAAAAACAACAAAGTCATTACGCCGGCCCGTTTCTACCAGCTCTTTGATACCTTCATCAAGTTTATCCCAATGCTCTTTGATACCTGCTTTAATACTTTTGCTGATTGTTTCGCCGGTATTCCCTGTCACTGGAACGTAAGTATAGACATTCGGCAGATAGCTCGCCATGCTCATATTTTGAGCGAAAACGATCCCATCACTCTTCTTAACAATGCTCACTTTATAGATCCAACTGCCGACGGACTTCTCCGTAACAAGGTGCTGCTCCCATGTCTCAGTCACAGGTCTCTCAGTATTTGGATCAACGCTGTCCAATTCCACAGGAATCGTGACCGGATAGTATTCGCAGCCGTGGTCGGTCGGCAAAAGCTCCAGTTTGAAAATGTAACCGGCATCTTCGATCTCCTTACGGACATCCTCGCGCAGTTTATAATCATTCTCGATGTACTCAAAAACGCGCGGGGCAAAGAACATATCATAATAGGTTCCATCCTCACGGATCACGCCTCTCTCATCCTGTCCGAAGGGGCCTACATCTCCGAGGTTTTTCTGATATTCCGCCGTGCCGAGATAATAGATCTTTCCATCCCAAGGGAATCTCGTAACCAGATTGTCCGAGATCTCTGCGTATTCATCTGAGTCCTGCTTAATAACTTCCCCTGTAACTTCGTCGCCATAGGAACGGGTACAGGTGATGTCGACGCGGCTCGTACTCGTATCATCATTGACATATTCGATGTAGCCGCTCGCGGTTTCGCCTTCCGGTTCAGCAAGCCAGATCTGCCACAGGGCATTATCACCGTCAAATTTCTGCATCTTTGTGATATTGTCACTCCAACTCAACTTTTCCTTAGAAGTGATCTGCCTCTCGCCGTTTTTTGTCCGCAGCGTCAGAGCCACCTGATGCACACCGGCAGGAAGGATCACTTCATTTTCTCCGGAATAGTTCGTACCATTGTATTGCAGCACCAGCTCACCGACAAGCGGTGCGCTGCCCGCACGAAGCTGCGCGTCGAGCTTGTACCACTGATTGTTGCAGTGGAACATGAGGACATAGTCGGCTTTCTCCGCTTCACTCCAATTCAGATCCGCAGGAAAGTCTTTCCATAATGCGAACGGTCCCTCCGCATTCGCATGAATTTCAATCTGGCCAAACTTCGTACGAGTTCCGTCTGCCGCTTTCTGAATGGCATAGCAAACAGTATTATTCTGTTTGAATGTATTGAATGCGGGTACGGCTTCTCCATCGCTCTCATTCACATAACCCAGCCACGGCAGGCGAACATTCTCATCATACTGATACCGTGTGTAAGAGGTCGCGCCACCTTTTTTCTCGACATAGAGCTGAATGGCTGTCTTTTCATTCTCTTCTGTCGGCAGCTGAGATTTCTCTCCATCGCCGCCCTGCTGAGAATCATTCTTCCTCATTTCAACGGTTTCCTCTTGTTCCTCAGCGCCCGTGTTCTCCTCCGTTCCAGTTGCTATCGCGGCGATAGGCAATAGGCTTACTACCATCAACAGCGCTAACAGCATGCTCAGTGCTCTATGCTTCATGTGTGTTCTCCTCATTTCCTATAAATTTCCGGGGTCTGTACATTCTTTATCAGCATACACGCTTCCGTGCGGGAAAACAATATGCTGGGAGCATACCCTTTGCAAAAAAAGGAGGAAACGCCGCGTTTCCTCCTTTTTCTCTTTAATTGTCCGCCGTTACGATCTGCGAGAGGTCGACGGTGTATCCTGCCGCGTTTTCGACGTTTACCCCGTTGCCTCGGAACACGCAGTTATTGAAATCCAGCGTCTCCGTGCCCGGCATTGCGGCGATGCGCACGGCGGTACCGTTATCTTCGTACACGCTGTCGCCATAGTAGCTGCCCGAGCACGTCGCGCCGCCGCGGTTGTCGAGCCACAGCCCCACGCCGTTGCCGCGGAACGTGCAGCCCGTGGCGTTGACCCAGCTGCCGAGGCCGCCGTAAGCGCCGATCTCCCAGTTTTCAAACGTGCAGCAGTGCAGGAACGCTCCTTCGCTCGCCGAAAGGCCGATGCCCGTACCGTCGCCCACAAAGCGGACGTTCGTGATGTTCGATGGATGAATACCGCGCGTCGCGACCGTCACCGTGCCGGTGAAGGTCGTGCCGCCCTTGCTGCCGACCAGATCGCAGCAGAAATTTTTCATCGTCAGTCCACCCTCGTATGTCACCGCGGGCAGCTGCAAAATGTAGACCGACTTTCGATCCGCCTCGTGCGCGAGGGTGTCGAACAGCACGTTCAGATCGTCGACCGTCGCCATCGGGTAGTCATTTTCGGTCAGCGTCACGACCGGGACGCGCGTGATCTTGACTGTGTGGCGCAGGCGCAGCGTGTCGCCGTTTTTGAGGTAGATCGTCCAGATGACGTCGCCCTCCCCCTCCTTGAGCTGCTCGGTGTGATAGCTCGGGATGGCCTCGATCGCCGCGTTGGAGGTTGTCGGAATGCACGTCTCATCGATCTGCAAAAGAGTGATGCCATCGCACGGCGTGGTGGTCACCTCGTAGTGATCCACAAGGGCGAGAAATTCGTCCTTTTTGTCCTCGCTGCCGCCGTTGTCGACGAAAATGCGGGAGCTCGTCATCTGGCCGCGGGTCTCATCCTCGCGGACCTCTACGGTGAAAAGCGGCTGGCCAAAAAACGGCGCGCCTCCCTGCGATTCAAAGCTCAGCGCCAGATGGAATGTCTGCCCGTCCGTTTCGTAGGTGAGCTCCGTGCCCTGCGCGTCGATGACCTTTCCTCGGTTGGCAAATCCAACCGCCGTTAATGTCACCAACAACACCGCCGTTAGCAGGAGCGCCGCGGTGATGCGCCTGCGGCGTTTCGGCTTTGGCATTTCCGCAGGGTGCTTTTCGATCAGCACGCTTTCACAGTAGGGGCAGAACGAAGCGTTTTCGACAAGCAGCGCGCCACAATGCGGACAGTGCTTTTCCTCAAAATTCATCTCACAGCACCTCCATCAGCGCTCGCGCGCTCTGATAGCGCTGCTCCGGCGCGGTCATCGTGCATTTGCGCACGATGCGTCCCATTTTCCCCGCCGCCATCTCGCGCGAGGGGTGCTTGCCCGTAAGCATGATATTGAGCAGCACGCCGAGCGAAAAAATGTCCGCCCGCTCGTCGGACTGGAAGATGCCGTACTGCTCGGGCGCGGCAAAGCCCGTCGTGCCGAGCACCTGCGTGTCGCTCTCGGACTCGTCCTTGTAGATGCGCGCGGCGTCAAAGTCGATGAGCACGGCGTCGCTGCCGCGCAGGATGACGTTTTCCGGTTTGACGTCGCGGTGCACCGCGCCCATCGAGTGCAGCACATGCAGCGCTTGGCAGAGCTGCATCGTGACCTGCCGCGCTTCCCTCTCCGTGAGCCGTGCCCCCATCAGAAGCTCTGCGAGCGTGTCGCCCTGCACGTATTCCTCCAGCACGGCGGTTTGGCCGTCCTGCTCCGCCGCTTCCATGATCTGCGGCAG